>Ga0049082_10000547_pt1 | contig 10908 bp, 6 predicted proteins | sample GreLakmeHU45MSRF_FD_66718 | JGI IMG/M metagenome (GOLD analysis project Ga0049082, IMG submission 66718) | Freshwater lentic microbial communities from great Laurentian Lakes, MI, USA - Great Lakes metaG HU45MSRF | ecosystem: Environmental > Aquatic > Freshwater > Lake | place: Great Lakes... | reverse complement strand
ACCAAAATTTGATGTTGATGCGCCGTTCACAATGTTGGCAACTTTGCTTGATAAAAGTCCATATTTCGGAAGAATGTTAACGGGAAGAATCTACTCTGGTAAGGCTAAAAGCATGATGAATTTCAAAGCTATAAATCTCAATGGCGAAGTTGTTGAACAGGGTCGTCTTACCAAACTCTTAGTGTTTCGCGGTGTTGAAAAAGTTGCAGTTGAAGAAGCAATTGCTGGCGATATTGTTTCGATTGCAGGTTTAGAAAAAGCTTCAGTTTCCGATACACTTTGCGATGTTAGCGTTGCGCAACCAATCAAATCAACGCCAATTGATCCACCAACTATGGCGATTACCATTAGTGTAAACGATTCGCCACTTGCTGGAACTGAAGGCAGTAAAGTTACTTCACGAATGATTCGCGATCGTCTTTTTGCGGAAGCGGAAACTAACGTTGCCATCAGCGTTAAAGAATCAGAAGCTAAAGATGCTTTTGAAGTAGGTGGGCGAGGCGAATTGCAACTCGGAGTTTTAATTGAAAATATGCGTCGCGAAGGTTTTGAACTTTCAGTTTCAAGGCCAAGAGTATTATTTAAAAAAGATGAAAAGGGTAACATTTTAGAGCCAATCGAAGAAGTTGTGGTTGATGTTGATGATAATTACAGTGGAACTGTTGTTGAAAAACTTTCATCAAGAAAAGGCGAAATGCAAGAAATGAAACCTTCTACGGGTGGTAAAACGCGAATCATTTTTCTGGTGCCATCGCGTGGTTTAATTGGTTACCAAAGCGAATTTCTTACCGCCACAAAAGGTACGGGAGTTCTCAATCGAATTTTTAATTCTTACGCGCCATATAAGGGCGAGATGAGCAATAAAAGAAACGGCGCATTGATTGCCACTGAAGCTGGCGAGGCGGTTGCCTATGCTCTTTGGAATTTGCAGGATCGCGGTATTATGTTTGTCAAGCCTCAACAAAAAGTTTACACGGGAATGATTATTGGTGAAAATTCAAAACAAGGCGACCTTGAAGTTAATGTTCTTAAAGGAAAACAGCTTACCAATATTCGCGCTTCAGGAACTGACGAGGCGATTCGTCTTACTCCTCCGCGTGAACTCACCCTTGAGGACATGATTACTTATGTTGGTGATGACGAGCTAGTTGAAGTAACTCCAAAATCATTAAGATTGCGTAAAAAATTTCTCGATAATAATGACCGCAAGCGTCAAAGTCGTTCCAAGGATGCACAATTTGATTTTATCACTTGACAAATTAATAAAATATAAGTAAACTACTCTCAATTATTTTAATATATTATATAAAAAAAATATTAATTAATATATTAACTAAAATTTACAGATCAAAAGATCATTAATTAAAATTAAATTAAAATGACTAAATCAGGCAAAGAAAGTGAAAGAAGAAACCCAAGCACAAACATTACTGATGATGTACTGTTAGATAGTCTTAAGAAAAAAGAACAAGAATTAGAGAAGATGCAACAAAAAGAAGAGAACGCAAAAAAGAAAGAGAAGGCACAAAAACCGATGATTAACAAAACCAATAAAATGATTCTTTGTGCAGTTATATTTGGACTTTTAGTTATCGCATGCATGGCAACGCCTGCTGGCTTGGGTCTTGCTGCAGTTGCAATTGCTACTGCAGGAGTTGGTGCGTATGGCTTAGCCACTGCTGTTAAAGGAGTAACGAAACATCTTAACCCCGATCCAATTAAAAAAGCTAAGAAAGTAGTTAGGGATGAAATGATAAGTAAAATAAAAGGTAATTTGGGCAAAGATAATGATGTTGATGAAGTCGCAGAAAATCATGAACAAGGAGGAGTGGAACAAAAACTGGCTGGAGTTATTAGAAATATGGTTATGGTTGAGGAACGTATGCAAGAAGAGTTAAAAACTGATATTAATAGATTAGAGACAAAACTTTATAAAAACATAGAAGAAGTTATGGGCGATGGTTATACTAAAGATATTGGAGGTGTTATACTGAAAGCCGATGTACTCATTCCAAAGCTTTTAGATGAGGATGGACTAAAGAATGGTTCTGATAAAGAAGTCACAGATTTAAAAAATATTATGAAAGGTTATGACCAAAAAGGACTTAAGGAACAAAAATTAGTTTTAAAAACTCTTAATGATATTTTTGATAAATGTGATGATAAAGCCGGAGATCCTTTAGAAAAAGATCAAGCCGGTAAAAAGAAAACTGAATTAACGAATATCATTAAAGGTAACGTAGCTAAAGATCAGTCTGAAAAAGATAAAGTTGCAAAATTAATTACAGATAAAAAAGGGGAGTTTGACGATAAAAAGGGTAGTAAAATAAGTAAAGATAAAGCGCATAATGATAAAAAGAAAAGTCTTGGCATTTAACAATAATAAGAGTTAAGAAAGGGTTATGGTGGTTTAATTTTTCAAAGAGTTTTGTTTATAACTTCATCTCAATAAATTAAATTCTCTCGATCACATAGCCCAGTTTACACCACTAATTATTAAAAAACCTTGTAAATCTTTGGGGAGCAATAACTCCCCGCTTGAGGCTTACCCCCCTACATTTAGTAAAAACACTCATCAAACCTACGGACTTCATCACTCCCCCTTGAGGCTTACTCCCCTACAAATTTGCACAAGCTCGAAAAACCTTCAGGCTCTAGCTCCCCCCTTGAGGGGGAGCAGATTTAGAAGGGCTTAACGGTAGTTAAGTCCTTCTAAATCGTGGGGGGTCGAAAGACTAGAGATTCAGTGGATGTAGCAACACCTAAAAAACTGGAAAGAAAAATTTTTTCAAAATTGGCGATTTCTTGATTTTACTTTTAAACTAAAAATATTTCCAAAAAAACCTAAAAAAAATTAAAAAAACCTCTAATTATTTTAATAAAAACTTAATTTTTATTTAAAAAAATTTCATATTTTTAGGATCGGAAATCTAAATCAAGAAATCGTCTTTTTTAGAATTTTTTTTAATCTAGTTTTCATGTGTTGTCAGATCTCTTGAATCTCTAACTTTCTAACCCCCTCACGGCTCCTTAAGCCTTTACTACCGTAAAGGCTTGTTCGCCTGCTCTCCCGCAAGGGGAGAGCGATAGCCCGAGAGCTTCGGGACTATTTAGCAAAATTTTAGGGATGTAAGCCCTTGCGGGGGAGCTACAGCTTGCATGCTTGAAGAATGCTTTTACAAATGTAGGGATGTAAGCCCGCGCTCCCCCTCAAGGGACGTAGTTATTGCCTAGAGCTTGTAGAAATTTAAGGTTGGGAAGTCCTCAAGGACAAAGTTAGGGCTAGTGGAAGTTATAGGCTCAGGGAAAGTTATAGGGTCAGGGAAAGCCAGGGCTCGCGGTTTTACAATAAATTTTGCGGGAAGGGAAATTTTTTATTTTTCACATCATCATTAAATTGACTCACGGCTTGAGAAATTTTTGTGGCAAGATCCTCATATCTGGTTACAAATTTTGGTTTGAATTCAGTATTTAATCCCAGTAGATCATCAATTACTAAAACTTGACCATCACATTCGCCAGAAGCTCCGATGCCAATTGTTGGAATTGTTAATTTTTGTGAAATTTCTGTCGCTAATTTTTTTGGAACTGCTTCGATTACTATCGAAAATGCTCCAGCTTTTTCAAGTTCTAAAGCGGTGTTAAAAATTTCTTGCGCGTCATTTTCATTTCGTCCTTGATAGCGAAAATCCTTACTATTTTCAACGGTTTGAGGCATTAAACCAATATGCGCCATAACCTTAATTTTATGATCGCAAAGAAATTTTACGGTTGGAATTAAATTGGCGGGAGTTTCAATTTTAATAGCATCGCAATTAGTTTTTTCAATAATTTCTTGCGCTGAAGCAAGAGCTTGATGTGGTGAATTTTCGTAACTACCAAAAGGTAAATCCACAACTGTAAAACTACGCTTTACAGCTTTACAAACCGCTTTACCGTGAGCAATCATCATTGCAAGCGAAACTTCGCGCGTATTATCAAAGCCATAAATTGTCATACCCAGCGAATCGCCAACGAGAATTATATCGCAATAAGGATCAATTAGCTTTGCAATTGGATAGGAGTAAGCCGTAAGGCAAGTAATTTTTTGATGATTTTTTTTGGTAAGGAGATTTTCTAGTAAAATTTTATTCATCTGATTCGATAATTTTAAATTCCTCGCTAGGTTTTTGTAATGCTTTTGGATCTGAATTTTGTGAATTATATAATGGATTGGAGCTTGATTCACTAGAATTTATTTGAGTTGATAGATTATTTTCTTTGCTGATTTTGGGATTATTATTCTGATTATTAGAAGTTTTTAATTTAGGTGAAGATGCATCCACTTCTGTTAAGTTTTGTTTAGAGTTATTATCTTCTAATTTATTTAATGATGGCTCAACTAAGCTTGATTGATCTTCCTCAACGGCTTTTTTATCGGCAACATATTTTGATTGATAAATTTGTTGTTGTAAACCAAGATATTGACGAATTTGATTAGTATTTGCGGTGTTGGTATATTCTTGCGGTGAGCCTTTAATTCTAATAGCAAGATTTATCGGAGTAGTTTTTTGAGTGTTTCCAGTTAAAAATAAAGCGTTAAATAACCAATCGAAATTTTGCTTTTCTGGATTGATTGAGCCTGTTAATAAAGAATTTACAGCAGGTGCAAAAAACTCAACACGAATTTTACCATCCTCATTATTTTTGAAAGTTATATTGCCACGAGCTTGCTTAAAGAAACTCTTAGCTTCAGCATTAAAAAGAATTTTTTCAGGAAATTGTAATTCTTTTTGATAGGCTTTGATATTGAACATTTTATTAACCAAATCATTAATTCCAAAACCTGTTATCATCGGTTGGGCAATGTTAAATTTAATTTCACTTTTGAGATCTTTTAAAAATTCCGATTTACTATTAGCTACGGAAAGAAGATTGGCGGAAATATTGGCAATTCCACCAATTGAATCAATAGCAAATAAATCTTTAAATAATTCAGCTAAATTTATATTTTTGGAAATAACTTTACCATTAATTATTTTATTTTCTTTAACATCGATTAAGCCTATATAATTAAACGTTCCGCCATAAGTTTGCCATGAAGATTTTATGGCATCAATCGTACCGTTTTTTAATTCGCCGTAAAATTTAACTTCTTTGAGGATTTTGTGATCCATGTCAATTTCATTGATATCAACATCAATTTTACCATTGAATGATTCAAGCGAAGGAATGCGATAAAAGCTTTCAAGAAAATCATGATTTTTTCGCAAATTATTTTTAAAAATTTCGGTGATATTATTTAAATTTTCCTTTAGTTTAGCTTTATTACTGTCTGGATCTTCATCTTGTTTAGCATTGCTTGGCTTGACACTAGCAAGGTAGTTTAATTTGGGGCCAGAAATTTTAAAATCTAAAATTGGTGTTTTATTGCTGATGTCAATTACCAGATTTAAATTAAGATCAGTTTGTTCAGATTTTAATATTAAATTGTTAATGTTAAAATAACCGCGATTGAATTTTAAATTAATTTTTTGATCAATGAAATCTTCTCGATTATAAGTAATTTTATTAAAATTTAATCCTAATTGACTATAGCTGTTAATGTTATTTAACCACATCGTTTTTTTAATCAGCGAGGCTTTACCAAGTAGGTTATTCTTACCTGAATTGAATATAAAATGCTTATCAACATTAAAATTAGTAATTTCAAAATTGCTAGTTATCAGGGTATTTTTATTTTCACGAATAATTTTGCTTTCACCAAAAACCTCAGTTTCATTTTTATTGAGATTGAAATAAATTTCATTCAGGTAGGTAAAGTTTGGAAGCATTAGTAAATTTGCATAAAAACGAAATTCACCAAAATTTTCAAATTTTACGTTACTGCTTTCCGCGTTGAGCCATTTAAGTATTTTTCCTAAATTTTTTCCTTTATAGTCAATGCTTCCAACGAATTTAGGAATTTGGGTATTTTCGACAATTCCGCGAATATAAAAACTTCCTTCGCCTGGAGTTTTGATAATAGCTGGTAAAATCATGATTTTACCATTCTTATTGAGAGTTAAATAAATATCGCATTCTTTAAAATCACTTTCGAAAAATCTTAAATTTTTAATTTTAATATCGGTGATTACATCGAAATCCTTAAGGCTGGAAATCAGCTCTAGATTGTTTGGCGATTTAATATTTTCTGAAGTTTTTGCAGGAACTAATTTTGAATTATTGGCGATTATTTCATTGTTATCAGTGGCGAAATTTTTTTTAATGGCAATATCTTCAATGACTTTTGCTAATTCATAATTTTCAATTTTTACTGCTTCTTGTGAGATAATTGAATCAAGATCAAGATTATCAAGATCGAGATTAATATCGAGAACTGGCATCTGATCATGAATTGCAAAATATAAATCACCTGAACCACTGATCATTGGCGAATCAATATTAATGTTTTTAAGATTGAATTCCTCTGAGCCATTTTCAATATCAGATTTAATGATAATTGAAGTATTGTTAGATTTTAATTTTCCAAAAATATGGCTTTTTTCATTGGCAAAATAAGCCTGATAAAATGATTTTAATTCAGTGATGTTAATATTCATATCGCCTTTAAAATCACTGGCAAGTGGACCTTTATTTTCTCCAGTATAATTGCCCTTAATTTTCATTTCCAAATTTGGCGAAGATAGATAAAGATATGATTTTGGTTTAGCGGAATCGTCATTAAAAATTGCCTGATATTCAAATTTACTAACAATATTTTCACCGGCAAATGAACCTTGAGCAAAATTATAATTTGGTGAAAAATGTAAAATTGCGTTAATATTATTGAAATCTTTATTTTTGCCTAATTTATTAAGAAAACTAAATGAACAATTCTTCATGCGAATCGAAGGAACTTTATCTAAGTAATGACGAAAATCATCGTCAACAATTTCAGAAAATTTAAAAATTTTATTGCTGATGCTAAGCCCAGATTCTGTAGGAGATACTGCAGGTAATTTTTTATAACCAACCAAAACATCGGTGATTTTATTATTGCGATTGGGAATATTTTTTGGATCACTAAAAACCTCAAAAAAACCATCGACAAACTCTATTTCGCTTGCGAGATTATCGCTATAAATATCGAAAATTGAAAATTTAATTTTAATATTTTTGGCATAAAAATTAAACAATTCTTCTTCCTTAGAAAAAGTTGGCTTATGTTTATAATTAAGAAGAACTGCTTCGGAAATGGCGATGGTTGGTGTTGGAAGAAAGCTTATTTCAACATCACCATTAATGTCAAAATCAGCATTGGTAGCGCGACTAATTTTTTGAATCATGCTAAATTTTAGCAATGAATTATCAAAAAATAATGGCGTTATAAATAGCAAAAAGATAATAATACCAATTATTAATGACCAAACGCGAATTGCTTTTGAAGCTATAATTATATCGCAGTATTTTTTAAAATCTTGCGCAAATTTTGATATTTTTTCCTTAAAGTCTTTGTGCATTTTTAATGAATTTATTTTTCAATTTTAGCGACTTTCTCAAGAATATCCGCGGTTGGAAGAGATATTAAATTCTTTTTATAGACACCAGATATTAAAAGCATCGATAATATTAAAATTATCGAAATGGCCATTGAATTAGCCAGTAATTCTTTTTTAGGGGTTAGTGCTAAATGCTCGCCAATATTAACCAAAATATGTTTTTTATTTTCGGTATTAGAGCGAAAAGCGCATTCACGAATTTTTTCTTCGATTATTTTTTCATCAATTTTAAGAAATTTTCCATAAGAACGAATTAAGCCTGGTGCGTAAATATTTTTGCTTATCTTGTTGATTTCATCATTCTCAACGGCGCTTATATCAAATGGACGAACTTTAAGAAAATTACTCACCTTGGCAATTTCAATTTTACTATCCTGTCTTTTTTGACGATAAATTGCTCCAAGGGTTTTTATTTCAATGTTTTCAACATTTTTAACATCTGCTTTTATGGATGTTGGATCCTGATGATCTTTATCTGGGGGATTATTTTCTTTATTATTTTTTTTCTTAATTTTAATTTCCATTAATTTAACTAGATGTTATTGAAAAAAAGTTTATCTAAGCAAATAAAATTATATCTAATTCAAATATAAATTTAAAAATAATTGTTATTGGCAGTCAATTATTTTTGCAATATTATAAGTTGCATTTGTAATTGCCAATTTAGCGCAATTATTGGACATTTTCTCTAATGTTTGTGGCGATGTCAAGAGTTGATTGATAATGTTATTGATATGATTTATTGAAAAATCTTTTTCTTTAAAAACAATTGCTGAGCCATTCTCTTGAAGGTATTGGGCGTTTTTTTGTTGATGATTATCTGCAGAGAGTTCAAATGGAACAAGAATCATTGGTTTTTTAGCGATACAACATTCGGCAATTGTTGAAGATCCAGCGCGAGCAATTACCAAATGAGCATTTTCAAGAAGTTCATTCATATTTTCAAAAAAACCATTAACAACAGCATTAAGATTAAATGATTTATATGTTGCAAATGTGCTTTCCACTAGCTCAGCTCTGCATTGCTGAGTTATGTATAATTGTTCTTTAATTTCTTCCTTGAGATTAAAGAAAGCTTTGGGCAATATTTCGCTGAAAATTTTTGCCCCTCCCGATCCACCAATGACAAGGATATTGATCTGCCCCTTTCTTTTCACAACATCATAAAAATCTGACGTTAAAATTACATCATAGCCAATCTTGTCACGAGTATCATCAGTCAATTCTTCTTTAAAATGAGGAATTTGATATTTGGTGCTATTGAGTGCGATTATTTCTTTGCGAACGGGATTACCGGTAAAAATAATTTTGCTTAATTCATTTTCTTTGAAGCCAGTAGTTTGCGGAAATGAAGTGGCAATTTTATTAGCATATTTTGCAAATAATCGATTTACCTTGCCCAAATGAGCATTTTGTTCATGTAGAATTATCGGGCATTTAACAATAACGCTCGCTAATAAAATTGGAAAGCTGGCATATCCACCAAAAGCAAAAATATAATCTGGACGATATTTTAAAAAATACCATAATGATTGCAATGTTCCAAAGCTTATCTTGGCAATCGCCTTTAATAAAAAACTTGGCGTTTTTTTAAACTGCGAAGCTTGAATTATAAATGATTTAAACTGATCTTGATTTTTTATATAATTTTTAAGTTTGACATCCCCAAAGAAATAAACTTGATGATTTTGACTAGCTAGTAATTCACCAAGACAGCGCGCTGGTATTATGTGACCACCAGTTCCACCACTAACAATAAAAATTTTTTTTGACATTATATTTATTTTGTTTTAAATAATCACAATTTCTAATTAAAGATAAGAAAACAAACAAATAAACTTGATAATTATAAACTACTGCTAAGTTTTATTATAATAATCTAACTTACAACAACTGTTTTAAGCTACGTTTAAAAGTTTTAAATTTTAGGCTTTAAATTTATAGGCTTTAAATTTATAGGCTTTAAATTTTAGGCTTTAAATTTTTTAGACAATTATTTTAAAAAATAAAATGAAAAAAATTATACAACAACAAAAACAACGCAAAAAAGATTTTATTGATCTGGATAAAATTGATGCCAAAGAGTTAAAAAAAATTATTGAAATTGCTCATAAACTTAAGAGGCAGAAGGATCTTAATAGCCAAGCCAAATTATTGGCTCATAAAAATTTGGCGATGATTTTTGAAAAAAATTCAACGCGAACAAGAATCTCATTTGAAGTTGCAATAAATCAACTTGGCGGACATGCCATAGTTCTTAATAAAAATCAAATGCAATTAGGTAAGGGCGAAACCATCGAAGATACTGCGCAAGTTCTTTCGCGTTACGTTGATGCAATCATGATTCGTTCCTATGCTCATGAAACGATATTGGATCTGGCAAAAAATTCAACAGTACCAGTGATCAACGGCCTTTCTGATTTTTCACATCCTTGTCAAATTCTTGCAACAATTTTAACCATTGAAGAGCATCTTGGGAAAATTTCTGGTAAAAAAATTGTGTGGTTAGGTGATCAAAATAATGTTTTAAATTCATTAATTCAAGCTTGTGTAGTTTTCGATTTTGAGTTAGTAATTGCAAGTCCTTCGGAAATTAATTTCTCAGTTTCTGAAATAAAAAAAGCTGTAAAAAATAAAGCTAAAATTAAGTTAATTCACGATGCCAAAAAAGCAGTCAAAGATGCCGATGTTTTGATTACCGATACCTGGATTTCAATGGGTGAAGAAGCTGAAAATAATGATGCCATTAAACAAAGAAAAATAAATTTACTCAATCCTTATCAAGTCAATAAAACATTGATGAGTTTGGCAAAAAAGAATGCAATTTTTACGCATTGCTTACCTGCTTATCGAGGCTATGAAGTTAGCAAAGAAGTTTTGGAATCAAAGCAATCAGTGGTTTTTGATGAAGCAGAAAACAGATTGCATATTCAAAAGGCGATTTTGGTTTGGGCTTTGCAATAATTTTGTAATTAACATCAAATTCTGTAATTTATGTTAAACTCGCAAAGCCTTCAGCCTTAAGCTAAGTATAGTTAATTTCATTTATAAAAAATTCGCCGTTATAAATAAATTCGCCGTTATAAATAAATTCATTGTCACAAATTTAATATTAATTGATTTTAAACATTGATAATTTAGTTGATTTTAAAATCACAAATTATGTTATAACCCAAACAATCTCGTTAATAAAATCCTCACTATAATCCTTACACAACTTGAATCCGTCAAATTTTTAATTTTATTTTTATCTGCGATAAAAAAATTAGTTGCAAATGATAATTACGAAAATATTGTTATATTATCTCTAATTAAAAATGCTTAACCACCAATAAAGCTTATGAAAACATCAAGAAAAATAAAGATAATAAAAATACTAAATGTTTTA
>Ga0049082_10000545_pt1 | contig 10924 bp, 13 predicted proteins | sample GreLakmeHU45MSRF_FD_66718 | JGI IMG/M metagenome (GOLD analysis project Ga0049082, IMG submission 66718) | Freshwater lentic microbial communities from great Laurentian Lakes, MI, USA - Great Lakes metaG HU45MSRF | ecosystem: Environmental > Aquatic > Freshwater > Lake | place: Great Lakes... | reverse complement strand
TTAATCTCTCTGGGCCAATCTGCTCTTTTGAGTTCCGAGTAGTTTACGAACTTTTTAACCAACTCGATATTCTTATTCTTCGCTTTTTTGAGCTTCATCTATATCTGATAGTACCATAAGCTCAACGAGTTTGTCAAATGAAATCTCAGGTTGCCACCCTAATTCTTTTCTAGCGAGGGAACTGTCTCCATGAAGTAGGGCTACTTCCGCTGGTCGATAGAACTCTGGGTTTATTTTAACTAAGACGGAAGAGGACGGATTGACTGCATTTCCGTAAGACTGAGAAATCGAGAATTCTTCACCTTCTCTTTCTCCGTGCCATAACCCTGAGATGCCAGCGCATAGGAAAGCCTTCTCAACGAACTCTCTTATTGAGTGGGTTTCGTTTGATGACAGGAGGTATTCTTTTGCCTTTTCCTGGTTCATCATTATCCAAATTCCGCGAACGAAGTCTTTTGCGTGGGACCAGTCTCTTTTTGCGTCTACGTTACCTAACTCAATAGGCTTGAAGGCCCTGTCTCTTTTTATTGACGTAAGAATTCTGGCTACTCCTTTGCTTATTTTTCTAGTTACGAACTCTTCGCCTCTTCTTTCTGATTCGTGATTGTAAAGAATTGAATGGACCGCGTAGAGGTTGTACGACTCTTTGTAGACTTTTGTTAGGTGCCTAGCCGCCGCCTTTGCAGCTCCGTACGGGCTTCTTGGTCTTATGGGGTGGTTTAGGTCTTGGGGAGAGTAAGTGACGTCGCCCATTTCTTCGCTTGACCCAGCAGAATAAAACCTACATTTTGGGGAGAATTTTCTAATAGCTTCTAGGCATCTAAGCACGCCAACAGCCGTGACGTCGAATGTCTGCTCTGGAATTTGCCAGCTAGCCCCGACAAAAGACTGAGCTGCTAAGTTGATGAAGTAGTCAGGATTGATTTCTCTAACTAAATTTTCTATAGATTGTGAATCTGACAAATCTCCAGTAACGAGCTTGAACCTGCTGCTTTTTAGGGCGTTTTTTAGATTTGAGTAGTCCGGTTTGGAGGCTCTTCTTACCATTCCAAAAACATCAAGGTCAGTATTATTAAGAATAAAGTCCGCCATGTAGGATCCGTCTTGTCCTGAAACGCCTGTGATTATTATTTTTTTAGCCATATTTTTAAACCCTTATTTTCCCTAATGCGTAACTGTTCTTAAACCAATCGTATGTATGAGCAAGCCCGTTCTCTAGGTTGATTTTAGGTCTCCACCCCAACCCAAATAACTTACCTACATCTAAGAGTCTTCTCGGGGTTCCGTCTGGCTTGGATTTGTCCCATAGAATTTCCCCTTTAAAATTGATTATCCTCTTAATCATCTCTGTCGTTTCTTTAATAGGCAGGTCTTCTCCATAGCCAACGTTAATTATCTCTTTTTCGTCATAGTTATCCATGATAAACAGTAGGGCGCTGGCTAGGTCGTCGGAATTCAAGAACTCTCTTCTAGGGGATCCAGTTCCCCAACAGGTAACACTCTCTAAATTGTTCTCTTTTGCATCGTGAAATCTTTTAATTAAGGCTGGTAGCACATGCGAATTCATTGGGTGAAAATTGTCGTTTACGCCATATAGATTACATGGCATGGCCGAGATAAAATTGCACCCGTATTGCTTCCTATAGGCTTGGCACATTTTAATTCCGGCTATTTTAGCTATAGCATACCATTCGTTGGTGGGCTCTAACTCTCCAGAAAGTAATGATTTCTCGTTCACTGGCTCATTGGCAAACTTGGGGTATATGCATATACTTCCCATAAAGAGAAGTTTCTTTACGCCGAATCTGTAAGACGCGTCAATGGTGTTATTCTGTATCTCTAGATTTTCGTGGATAAATTCCGCTGGGTAAGCGTCGTTTGCGTGAATGCCTCCAACCTTTGCGGCGGCTAGGAAAACGTATTCCGGGCGATTGATTTCAAACCAGTCTGAGGTTTTTTTCTTGTCTCTTAAGTCAAGAACCTTCCGGCCTTCTGTAATTATGTTTTCATACCCTTTTTCTTTAAGTAGTCTAACTATCGCGGATCCGGATAGCCCGTTATGTCCCGCTACGAAAATTTTTGATTGTTTGTTCATGTAGTTATATCTCTTTGGATTTTTTAATAAACTGCATAGCTAAATGCGTGTAGGTGCCTTTATTCTTAGCCCACTCGTAGCCTTTTGTTTGTTTTTCTTTAAACGCTTCCTTATTGTTAACAAAAAAAGTAATTTTATCAGATAATTCTTCAAAACAAGAAGCGTATTCTACTATTCCGTCAGTCCACTCTGTTGCCGTGGGATTGTCTGATATGACAACGTTTCCAAAAGAAAGCCCCTCAGCAACTCTTTCTGTAACTGTGCCGTTTTGAATGTTCCCTTCTGAAGAAAACCCTAGAGCTACGAACGAGTTAAGAAAAGAGTTAACTCTTTCTGTTTCGGAAATTTCAGGCGGGGTGTGGTGTATAAAGCACTTTCTAAGTTTAGATGTCCAATCTTTTTTATAACCTGCTCCTACGAATTGGGCCTCGTATGTTTCGTTTCTTTTAAAGGTTCCTATTTGGTCTATTTTTAAAAAGCTTAAAAAAGTTAACGGTTGATAATTCTTTGGAATGGTAAGGTGAAATTTATGAACCGCCAAATGACCGGGCAAGCACGGGGTTTTATGAAAATGCTCGCAAGTGAGAATCCATTTTCCTAAATTTATATTTGGGTGTGCTTGAAGAAAGTCATGGAAGGCCCAGAGTATTTTTGTAGTTTTGGGGAATTTTTTCAAGCTCTCAATCGTTTGTGGGTATGGATTTGCGTAAAGACCGTGGTCTCCAATAAAAAAAAAGTTATCTTCATCGTCCGCTATAGATGAAAGGCCTTCTTCGTTATTTACTGAAACCACATCGAATCCTAAAGCGGAAAATCCAGAAGTGAACTTTCGGACGGTATGCCAAAAATTACCTGATATTGGCAAGCTGGGCGTATTGATAATGAATAAAGTTTTCATTGATTTCTTTCAAAAACGTATGTGTCTTGACCATCTGACTCTTTCTTAAGGGAAATTTCATAATTGTTCATTTTTGGAATTATTACGTTTTTGAAAAAGGTCGGGCCAGTAGGGATTTCGTTATTTAAATCGTCATTTTCGTGAATCCAAACCTCACATTCGACTCTTCTGATTGGTAGTTTATTAAAATTAATGGAGTTAATTATTGCATAATCACAACCTTCTGTGTCTATGGAAAGAAGGTCTATTTCTTTAATGTTGTTTTCGATACAAAATTGATCAAAAGTTTTAGCTTCAAAAGGGAGTTTTACATTCTCATGTATTCTGGGCAGGGTTTTTCTTTTTAAAATAGATGAGCATCCAGAAGTTTCCAAATGATCAACGTATAAAAAACCTTCTTTGATTGGGTTCGGAACGATGCCGATGTTTAAAATTGTGACATCGTGTTTCTTTGCTATTTCAGAATAGTTCGTTGATAGCAAGAATATTAGAGACCAATTTGGCTCTATAAGAAACACTCTAGCTTTTTCATTGATTTCACATAACATTCGTGAAAAATCGTCTCTTCCAATATTTGCTCCAATTTGTATTATTGTTCTCATGTTTTGCTATCCATTATAAATTTTGTCTTCAATTAAAGAAAAAGGTTTAATTAAATCCATACAAGGGGCAGATTTTTGAGTGCTCTACGTCTTTAAGAAATATTTTTTTGCTAGTTATTAGTCCTGGATAAATATACCAATCTTCTACTGCTCCCTGTGGATTTAAAATTACATTGTCAATTAATCTTTCGTAACCATTTTTTGTAAATAATTCGTGCGCTCGCTCTTTTAGCTTTAATTCTGGTTGGTAGTAAATGTTATGCTCGAAGGTGATTAATTTAAATTTGTAAAATGAGAATGGGACATTTGCCATCACTGCATCAGTTGCATCGTCTACGTCAAAAGAGAAAAAGTCAATTACGCTGGGGGCTTTGTGGTAGTCTAATATTGATTTTAACGAAGTCTCTGTCATGTCCGCCAAAACAGCTTCAGTATTTCTATGGGCTTTAAATTCGCTGATGTAGTTAGAGTTGTAATCGACTGATAATCCTTTCCAACCATTCTTCTCTAATAAAAAAGTGTTATTTCCATTGGGCAGATTTATTCCATTTCCACACCCCAAATCGACAAAGTATCCATTTTTATTATTGATAAAATGAAATGCGAATAAGTCTTGAGACATTTGAGAGTGGGTGTCCATATTTTTATATAATTTCAACCCTAGGTAGTGGAAAGATAAATTTTGTTCCATTTTCTCGACACAGCCTTTCCCTTTCTAGTATTTCGTTTTTAAAGTGGTATGGACCAACAAGGTAGAAATCAGGTTTCATTTTTCGACTTTCTTCTTCAGAAATGAGTTTTATTCCGCTTAGGGTTTTTGCTCCCCATTTTTCTGGACTGCGCTCGGAAGCGAATTCTATTACCGAGCAATCTATTCCGCAAAATTCAAGAATTGTGTTTAATTTCGTTGAGGCTCCGTAAATGTGGATTGTTTTACCTTCTTCTTTGATTTTTTTTATCAAAGACAGTAATTCTGCTTTTTGCTCCACCACTCGGCCTCTAAACGCTGAATAAGTCTCTTCTAAATCAAGAGCGCAGTCAAACTCTTGCATTCTAATTAAATCTAAATTGCCTTCTCCCTCTTGAGAATCGTATTTTTGGCACTCCTCTTTACAGATATAAACCATTATGCTTCCTCCATTAGTCGGAGTTTTTTTAGCATTAAAAATCTTTAAGCCAATGGATTCGAAAAGAGTCTCCAATGGAGCTAAATGATAATGAACGATGTGTTCGTTAACTATGCTGTCATACGCTAAATTTTCAAGCATTGATGGCCAATAGGCTACCTCCAAAACCCATATGCCGCTTTCTTTTAATATTTCTTTTACTTTTATCGAAAATTCCTTTGGATTTTCTACGTCGTAAAAACAGGCGATTGAAGTAATTATGTCAAATTGCTTGTCGGTCAGGCGCTTGCTTGGAAACAAATCGTTAATAACCGTGATATTGTCGTCTCTTTGTTTTTTGGCTATGTCAGATGGATCTATTCCAAATTTATTGAATGTGTCAGGGTACGCTCTCAAAAGAGTATTGTCATTCGATGCAATATCAAGAACATCTCCACTATTTATTTTAGTTATAGATTGGCACTGCTTAACTATTTCTTTTAAGTGGTTTTTCATTGTCTGGCTGATGCCAGATTGATACCAATAGTTAGTATAGAGTATTTTCGGAGGTATAGTATATTTAGCCTGAATTAGCCCACAACAATTTTCGGACTTTGCCGTATCGCATCTGACAATTAGATTTGGGACTTTTCTTTTAGGCGGGCTTGCCACGCCTTCTTTTAAAAAAGAGCCTTGAAAATATTGGTTTCCTAAATCTATAACTTCTCTTAAGTTGGGATTTCCACAAATTCGGCAGCTTTGTCTTGTCTTGATGTTCATAATGGTCTTGGATTGAAATAATAGCTGTGATGAAAATAATGTATACTGTCAAAGAGTATTATTTTGTCTTGAGGAACTAGGGATGTTACTCCAATGTATCTAATACAATGGTCTCCCCATCTATGGATCAATATCCCACCTGCTTTTTCAATAAATTTATAATACTTTTGATATATTTCTCCACGAAACCATTCAATATCAAAAATTTCAAAATTGGTATAAAAAACCTTGTTTGCGTGCTGAGGGTGGCTTATGTCGGCATGAATTGGATAGTTGTTTTCTTCTCTGAAATATTTGATTGCCCTATCCCACAGTCCAATTGTAGTTTTTGGCGAATCATTTTGAATATTTAAAAATCCATAAATCGCATTGGATTCCTCCATACGTTTAAAAACATCATATTCGATTTTTTCTAAAATAGATGAGTCAGTGTCTAGTTTCCAAATGTACTTGTATCCGTTCAAGTATGTCTGATTGAAAACCTCTCCGGCCATAAAGCGGCACATTTTTCTGTAACCCATACTGAAACCGAATCCGTTTGGGTGCCCTTCCCATGGAAAGTATAATGGAATTTTATCCATGATTTCTTTTGGGTATTCTGGAGTTTCAAACTCTATTTGAATGAATTTTATTGGTTTGCCCACTAAGGAGTCAATAATTGAAAGTTCGGATTTAGGAAAATCAGATTCATGTAAACAGACAACTTCGCAGGGGAATTGATCCAGATAGTTTTTCTTAAGAAGTTGAATGTTTTTTCTAAAAAGAGAAATATCTCTCTCCGTGTTATTTAAAATAAACATTATTGCGTTCATGTCTTTATATTATTTCCCACGATTCCGGTATTAGGTCTGAAGTGTCTAAGTTTGCCTTTTCAGTAAACCACCTTGAAGGGGCGACGACTCTTTTGTCTTCGTTCTTGTTTAGGTAAGCCGCCCACCAGCTAAAGCTGCTATTACTTATGATGTTGTGACTGCATGAAAGCATCAGATAAAAATCAGAAATTTCGTCACCTGAATCGCTGAAGTGGCAGTTTTTAATTTTTAAATTTTCCTTTGCCCATTTTATATCGTCTGAAAAAACAATAAAGTCAACGTCGGAGAAGGTGGAAGTCGATTTATCAAAATAAGAAATTGGCGTTATTGCGTGGTAATCTGAGAACTTAAGATAGTCTCCCCTTCTCACATGAACACTGACCGACGGCCTCTCTATACGCCTCTCCTTTTTCCAGATAGACACCCCGGCGAGTTCCTCGTCGGTTGGGTAAAATAGGTCGACTATCTCTCGCTTGTTATTTAAGAAGTACTTCTCGCTCTGAAAGTATCCGTTAAGGGTGATGTTTTTTATCTTTGGGATGGGGCTGAACTGGAAGGATTCTTCCTGAAAAATTACTGTTGGGATGTCTTTTGATTTATTTATCTTTTTAAATATGTTTTTAGAATACCTCTCTGATTTGTGTCCCTGATTGGGCGTGTAGCATCTTTCTGGTTCTATTGAGAAGTCGTCTGCTGCATCTATAGATAACGACTTGGCGGCAGCTATCTGAAATAGTTGGTTTCCTAATCCTCCTTGAAGGTTGCATGAGATCATTTAAAAAAGTTTAACAGCGTTGTTGTTTATTAGTATCCTAGAAAACAGCTTTTGAGTGTTTTCTCCCTGCTCATTAAGGTACTGTTCGCTTTTTCTTGAGTAATCGTAGTTCACTAGAACTTTTGGGATGTTGTAAGCTTTGTGATGCTTGCAAGCTCTAACTAGAAGATCGTAATCTTCACAATATCTGTACGTTTCGTCATATCCTCCGCATCTTTTAAATATCCTCTTATGGTAAACGATGGAAGAATGGCCGAATGGGTTTTTGCCAGAGTTGATGTCGTGCATTATTTGCTCGTGAGTCTCTGGGTATATGACATCGAATGACTCCTCGTCTCTAAAGAATCTCATGCCTGATCCGCATATGTCTAAATCTTTCTTATTGAAGAACTCAGAGAATTGCAAGTCTAGTTTGTTTGGGTGCCACTCGTCGTCGCAGTCCAGAATAGCAACGTGGCTATACTTGCCTTCGCTTAGTATGTGAAATATCCCAGTGTTTCTTGCGGGGACCACTCCTGGTTCTTCGCAATACAGGTGCTCTACTTTTACTCTATTACGAACAGCTTCCTTCAGGTTGTCTGTGGAAGCGTTGTCAACTAGGATTATTTTGTAATCAAGTCTGCCATTTACGAAGGCTGTTTGCGCAACTATTGAATCTATAGCTTTGTTTACATGCCTAGCTCCGTTTTTAACAGGCATCAGTATTGCCAAAGTGTCCATTTTTTATTCGACTTCCTTATATTTATTCGTTATAGAGTCTATAGTGGCCCAGAAGAATGAAGGTCTCTGTTTCAGGTATTGTTCTGTTTCTCTTTCGTCATTCCACCACCACTCATTAGTGTGCTGGCAGTTTATATTGGTTATGATGTCCAATCCCAAAAGCCTGGCCTCTATAATACACCTTGGGCAGGTATCGTCGATAATGGGAAGGAACACTAAGCCTTTGTATTGAGACAGAGTCTCGATGTAGCTTTCGTGGCTTTGGTTAGGGATGACGTCATATTTTATATGATTAACCTCGCAGAATTTTTTCGCTTCATCTAGACCTTTGGCCTTACTATGCCACCCTCCATACCCCTCAAGTACAGCGTACCTTCCATTTTTTTCTCTGTTTTTAAGGCTTTTGAATGTGGAAAAACTTTTTTTGGAAAAGCACGACGATAAGATGGAAGTCTTGCTGAAGTTTAGCAGCGGTAGGTGGTTGGAATATACAGCCCTCTGTCTTTCTGACATGAAGAAGATGTGCTCTGCTTTTTTTATTATGAGGTCGTACGATTTTGCTAAAGCCTTATTCCCTGTCATTCCGTGCGGGCATTCACATTTACGCCCAGCGAGGATCTCGTGAGGAAGCTCTCCTCTTAAGGGGCAGAAATTGTAATCGAACTCTATTTTTACGAATTTTACAGAATTAAAAAGAGAGCTAAGTATGTCTTCGCTTAAAGACATTGCGCTCATGAAGTTTCCAATTATCCATAAATTGCTGCTGAACCTCTCTATGACCTCGGGTGATAGTTGGCTTGGGCCTATCCTTATGACTCTGCTTTCTCTATCCTCAGTTATGGAGCATGTCGTAAGGCTTGTCCCTCCGTTGTTTTCGGTGATTTGATCATCTAGGAGAATGAATGACTCGTTCATAATTCCACCTCTGTTATTTATCTATAATCGCTTCATCTTTTTCATCATTTACAAAATTAGAAAAGATAAACTTAATTTTGGCTGCGTTGCTTGTTTTGTATCCGTGAAGGATTTCGTATATCTCTTTAGTTTTCTTAATGTTACCCATATCCTCCTTAATGAGCCCTTCTTGACCGAATGGTGAAATAGCCGATATTCTTTCTATTTTCAGGTCTTTGTATTTTTCTATCAGAGACATAATCTTTAAATATCCCGGATCCTTCTTGCTGTTCTCAAATGCTTCTGGAGAGTTGAATTTTAGAGCAGATAAGATTGGGCCGCTCGCTGAGTTCTCAAATCCAAAGTAAAATACTAGATCGACATTCCAATTTCTAGAACTATCGTCTACAAAGTAGCCATAGAATGTCCGAATCTCATCTCCTGATTTTATTGGTTTTGTAGTATAAAAAGTAAACGTATCTTTCTCGACTTTCCATCCAGCGTTGTTTTTCGCATTAGAGGTATTATAGATACAACCAAAACCAAACGGTAGAACTTGAAAAGCTATCCTCTCTCCTCCCATATCTGGCTGCGGAGGAGTCCATGTGAAGTAATACTTTTCAGGCTCTTTGAACCCTAAATTTTGCCGAAGGCTTTCGTAGAATTTGTTTTTGCTGGCGCAGTAGCCCACTGAGTTTGAGAAGTCGTGAAAAGCCCTGCCTAAAGACGTGTACTTTGGCATTAGTACAAATGGGACTTCTTCCAAAATTTCACCCTCTGCAATGTCTTCAAGGGCAAAAACCCCAAAGCCTTCAATAGGTGACTTTTTAACCTGTATTTTTCTTGATACTATTAGTTCGCTTTTCATATTTTTTTATTAAATGTTTCTCTTTAATTTCGTCCTTGCCCGTTATTGATTTTCTTTTTTCGCTCAATTCACTCGATGCTTTCCACATTTCTCCAAGGTTGTAATTCTTATCTCTGGTCTTCCTTGCAAAATCTTTTTCGCTAAAGGCATCAATTGACTGATCCTTAGACAAGTTTAGAGATTCAAAGACTCTTTCGCATACAACTCCATCAAAGTCAACGTACTCATGCTTGTCATTCATTTTCTGAATTACATCAATCAGATCTCCGCTCTTGGGATTCCTATATGTGTATAGTGGCATTTTACAAAGTGTTATATTTGTTAAAACAGATATTGCAGTCTTCTTGAGAAAAATTAAACAAGTACGATTTCTCAGTGACTTTTCTTACTATCGAGTCGTTGAATGAACCCTTTTGCTTGATGTCTTCCGTTATTTTTTCTGACTCTTCCTTAGAGCAGTCGGTTTCAAAGCAGAGATTCTTAACTGCGAATAGATTATCGCAGGAGTTTAAAAACTCGTACTCTCTGCCCTTAGTAGACAGTTTTAGCAAATAAACTTTCTCGCTTATTGACTTTATGGCCTCTTTTAGTTTTATGAAATAGCAATCTATACCAGTGTCGGAGATTCCTATCTCTGAAGATTCATAGAACGCTTCGCTTATTAATTGGGGTTCTTCTATTTTAAAAAAACCATTTTCATTGTTTACGCCCAACTGGAAGGCTCTAAAGTTCTGAGAGAAGTTGCTGAGGTTTCTTAATAGCACGTCGTAGTTGTCCTGAAGTGGTTCAAATGCGTATATTTTTTCCGCCCTTCTTATTCCGCAGTTGATAGAGAATGAACCTATATGCGCCCCTATATCAACAACCACGCTGTTTGGCAGGAAGTTGTTTATCCTGTAGCTGTTGGCATACAGCACCTTGTCAAGTGTGAACTGATCGGAAGAGTGAGATCTGATTGATATTTCAGGAAGCATGTTTTATAATGTTGTCTAAGAACTTCTCTTTAGAAAATAGAGCCTTTAATTGAGCCGCGTTTTCGTTGACCTTGCTCTTCTTTACTTTGAGAATCGCCTGTTCGCAGCCGAAAATGAACTGGTCCTCATTGAAGTCAAAAATGCTGCCTTGATTAAACGGTGCCCCTTTGTTGAAAAATACACCGTCATAAGCTTCCATCTTTGAAGACGGTTGCACCATTTCGCTGCCAGCGTAAGGAGTCCAGTCCTTGTAGCTGTGAGCGTTTAGCATAACTGAATGTTTGCCTAGGCAGGAGGATGTAAATTCGGGAAGCCCCCAACCTTCACCGCCGGACATTCCCAAAACAATGTCGGCGCTGTTTAAAAAGTCGTTGTACATTGAATTCTTTTCTAAAAACGG
>Ga0049082_10000544_pt1 | contig 10931 bp, 10 predicted proteins | sample GreLakmeHU45MSRF_FD_66718 | JGI IMG/M metagenome (GOLD analysis project Ga0049082, IMG submission 66718) | Freshwater lentic microbial communities from great Laurentian Lakes, MI, USA - Great Lakes metaG HU45MSRF | ecosystem: Environmental > Aquatic > Freshwater > Lake | place: Great Lakes... | reverse complement strand
TAAGGGTCGGAGGTAAAATGAAAATCGGCCCCCGCCTGGGCGGCTAAAGCCCGAATCTTAGGCGTGGGCGCATCGCGCGCTGGTCCGCCTAAAGAAATCTTCATGCTAAATAAATGAGCCCCGAGAATCCATGAGTTGGCCATATTAAAAGCCGTGTCACCGAGAAATGCTACCTTGCGACCGGCGAGCGCCGCGCACAAATCACCCTGCGGCCCAGCCCAACGCTCGGCCGCCGTAAAAGCGTCCGCATAGATTTGGCAGGGATGAAGAAAATCAGTAAGCGCATTAACCACGGGTAGTCCGCCGTGAGCCGCGAGCTGAGCCAGTTCATCCTGCGCATGCGTCCGTACAATCAAACCATGCACAAACCGCGCCAGCACCTTCGCGGTGTCTGCAATCGTCTCACCCCGCCCAATCTGAATGTCGTTCTTATTCAAAAATAGCGGATTACCACCGAGTTCATGAATGCCGACTTCAAACGATACGCGGGTCCGCGTGCTCGATTTTGCGAAAATCATGGCCCAAGTTTGGCCGGCTAGCGGCTGCTCGTGCCGACCGCGTGCCTGCTTAAAGTGCCGCGCCAGCGCGAATATACCCGCAACCTCAGCGCGAGAAAAATCAGTTTCTTGGAGAAAGTGCCTCATGGAAACAGCGGTTTCTAAGTCCTAGATCCCGTAGCGGCGAGAGTGAAATAACCCGCCACTCCCGACCGGCATCGTTGGTTAGTGATGCCGCTGAAGTTAATCGGGGCGCCTCTTGAACACCCCAGGAGAAGCCGTCGCCGGCTTAGGCCTGCTTGGCCAACACCGAACGGATAATGGCTGTGGCTCGATTGAGCTCTTCGGGCGTGGCAATCAGCGGCGGCAAGAGCCGGACCGTATTCGTGCCCGCTTGCGGCGCGAGCAGGCCAGCTTCGCGCAGCGCGGCCACATAGGGCCCCGGCTCACCGCTCATCAACAGGCCCAGCATAAAGCCACGTCCGGTGACGGCTTTAACTTGAGCCGGAAAATCCGTGACCAGCTTTTCTAATTCGATGCGCCACGTCGCGCCATAAACTTGAACTTTCGACAACAACTTTTCGCTTTCGAGCACGTCAAGCACCGCCAAGCCCGCCGCACAGGCCAGCGGCGTGCCCCCAAAGGTTGAGCCGTGCGAACCAGGCGTAAAGAGATCCGCATATTTATCCGCCGCCCAGATCGCCCCGATTGGATAACCGCCCCCCAGCCCTTTCGCCATCCCGATGGCATCGGCGCGCACTCCCGCATGCTGAAAAGCAAAAAAATCGCCTGTCCGACCCAGGCCCGATTGAACCTCATCAAGCATCAGCAGTAAATTATGCTCATTACATAACTGGCGCAGGCCGAGGAGAAACTCGCTGGTGCAAGGCGTTATCCCTCCCTCGCCTTGGATGGTCTCGACAAAAATCGCCGCGGTCTGCTCGTCAATCAGGCTACGGAAGCTCGCTAAATTATTGAGCTCCCCAAAGACAAAACCGGGCACGAGCGGCCGAAACCCTTTTTGGATTTTCTCCTGCGGCGTCGCACTCATCCCGCCGAACGTCCGACCATGAAAAGCATTCTTGGCGCAAATAATCTTAATGCACTTTCCTTCTTCGCCCGATTTGCGGAGGCCATGCAGCCGAGCTAATTTTATGAGGCCTTCATTGGCCTCCGCTCCACTATTACAAAAAAATACGCGGCCGGGCCCAGCTTGCTGCACGAGCCGCCGAGCTAACTCGCCTTGATTGGGATGGCGAAAAAGATTGCTGACGTGAATCAATTCCCCCGCCTGCCGGCGGATCGCCTCCACCCACACGGGATGACAGTGCCCCAAGGCTGATACCGCCACGCCCGACGTAAAATCAAGATAGGCCCGACCGGTGTCATCCCACACGGTCACGCCCTGCCCCCGGACGAGCGTCAAGGGTGGCCGGCCATAATTCTTCATAGCGTAAGCATCATAGAGCTCGGCCGTGTTGGCACGAATGATGGTGGGCTGGTTCATTTTAAATATTTTACGCTGATAATTCTAGCTGACCCGCCAATAACCCAAAATTTAATCATGCACAATTTCGGTGCCCACGCCCTGATCAGTGAAGATCTCGAGTAACAAACTGTGGGGCATCCGGCCATCAACAAAGTGGACCCGCTGCACGCCTTCCTGCAAAGCGCGCACAGCGCTTTGGACCTTAGGCCGCATGCCTTTCCCAATAATCCCTTTCTTTTTCAGGCCCTCCACTTCGCCAACTTTGACGCTAGAAATTAGACTAGCCGGATCCTTGGGGTCAGCGAGCAAGCCAGGCACGTCGCTCATATAAACTAAGCGGCGCGCGCGCAACGCACTAGCCACCCGCCCGGCGACCGTATCGGCATTCACGTTGTAAGGCTTGCCATCGAGCCCCTCCGCCACGGGCGAAATCACCGGCATAAAACCATCCGCAATCTCTTTTTTAATCAGCTTCACCTTAACTTCCGTTACATCGCCCACAAAGCCGAGATCGCAAGGATTGCCATCATCATCGACGCCTAACTTATCGCAGACGATTACACTGTCACCCGGCAGGCCCTTCGGCCGCGCCCGCACCGCCGCCAACGTAGCACAAACATCCTGATTAACGACCTCGTCTAAAGTTTTTTTGACGATCGCAATAGTCGCTGCATCCGTAACCCGCAGTCCGTTGATAAAATTGGCCTTGAGTCCGGCCTCGTCCATCGCGCGGTTGATCGCTTTCCCGCCCCCATGAACTACGACCACGTTAATTCCCACCGCCGCCAAAAAAGCAATATCAGTGGCGACACTAATGCGCACCGTCGGATCAGGGTCATCCATGAAACTCCCGCCGTACTTAACGACAAAGATCGAGCCGTGAAAATCCTGAATATAAGGCAGGGCCTCTAATAAGACCTTGGCCTTGGCAATAATGTCAGGGATTTCCATGTAAAATATTCAACCCAGCCACGCGAGGGATCGCCCTCACTGATTAACGTGCACGACCTTCGCCGGCGGGAAGCCATTAAAATTAGTGGCGGAAGCGTGACTATAGGCCCCGATATTTGTACTATAAACGAAATCATCCCGCTCGAGATTAGGCAGATTTTCCGCCATCGAGATGACATCCAACGCGTCGCAGGTCGGCCCGAAAACGGAGCACAAAGAAGTTGGGCCTTTCTTGAATGACCGAACGGGATAATTGCAGTGGTCAAAAATAACGCCCGAGTAGGTGTGGTAAACGCCGTCGTTAATATAATAACTTGTTTTGCCATCGCGCACTGCCTTACCAATAATCTTGGAAACGGCGTAACCAGCCGAAGCGACTAAGAACCGCCCCGGCTCAGCGAGCACTTGGATATTCTTGGGGAAGAGCCGATCAATTTCACTGTTGATGATCTTGGCCAAGTCCTTGAGCGGCTTAACCGTGGCATCATAAGGCGCCGGAAAACCGCCGCCGATATCGAGCAGATTCATCTTCGTATAACCGCGATCCTGAGCTTCCTTAAAAATCGCCGCGGTCAAACTAAGCCCCTGCACATAATTTTCAAAATTGGTGGTCTGACTGCCGACGTGAAAACTGATCCCCTCAACGACGAGTCCATGCTTGTCGGCTTCGAGGATTAAATCCACCGCCTCCCCCGGCGTGGCGCCAAATTTTGAAGACAACTCCACCATCGCACCCGTGTTCGGTACTTTAAGCCGCAGCGCCAAACCCGCATTGGGCGCGTGTTGCTTAATTTTGTAAATCTCTTCGCGGTTATCGAAAGTAACCAGCGGCTTATAGCGATTTAACTTCTCCAGCGTTTCCGTGGGCTTGGTCGGATTCGCGTAGATAATTTTGTCCCAAATCCAATCCTGACGTTTTTTCGCCGACAGGTGCTTAATATTTTCATGGACAATCATGAACTCCGGCATCGAGGCGACGTCGAAGCTAGCCCCCTCTTTGAAGAGTGTCCGCACAATCGCGGGATCGGAATTAGCCTTAACGGCAAAATAAACCTGCACCCGGGGCAGATGCCGCCGGAAGGCTCGGTAGTTTTTCCGCAATTCGTCATGATCAATGACGAAGAGCGGCGTGCCGTGTTTTCTAGCTAGTTTCTGCAGCAGGGATTTTGCGATCATGTCAGCGCTAATCAGTCAGCCGTCTGGACCAGGAAGTTCTTAAACTGCCAAGGATCCTTCGGGTCGAGATCGGGCTTATTATAGCCTTTAAAGGTATTCGTGTAATCTTTCAGGGGCGTCCAATCAGATTTGGTCGAAATGAATTTGCCCAGGTAGGGTTTAGCGATTTTCAAGACGAAATCATGCGGTAAATCATCGGGAATGCAAACGCCCTGGGTCGGATTTTCCATCATCCACATCGAGGCGGCGACCACCGATATTGCGACCTGCATCGTAGTCGCATTTTGATGCGGCACTAAAGCCCGCGACTGCTGGATGCTTAGATCGCTGCCGATCCACCAAGAATTGTAATCGTGGCCCATGATCAAGGAGCCCAAAATATCGGACCCGGTCGTGATCTCATCATTCATAATGCGCTGATTTTCAACTAAACGGTAATTGTAACCGCGCATTTCATTGAGTGAGGCAATCGCCATATCACAGGGGCAATAAGCGTAGTGCATCGTTGGCCGATAGACCGCTTGGCCATTTTTCCAGACCGTTAATTTATCCGAGATCGTGAAGGCTTCACCGTGGCGTACCACCATGCCTTGGATGCTGTAATTAGGCACCCAAGTCCGTACCCACAGGTTAATCCCCATCCGGGCGATGCAGATCTGGTTTTTTGGACCAGACTTATGCTGATAGGCGTATTGCGGCAGTTGCTTCTCATGCGTGCCCCAACCCAGCTCAGAAGTCGTGGTCCCTTCCTCGCGGAAACCCTCGATGCTCCAGGTGTTGACGAATTCGTCGACCTGTTTTGGCCGGTTGGTGATTTGCGTGTCGCGCTCGCTGCAATGAATAACCTTAACCCCTAATTCTTGCGCCAAGCGGTTGAACTGACCGGTGGCGGTGAACTCTTTAATATTCTCGGCGGAACGACCCTTGCGCTTCTTGTCGGCCAGCAAGCTCTGCCCGATATCAATCAAGCCCTGCTTCGTGAAATGAGAAATCAAACCTGGGTTAGCCCCGTGTTCAATGACGGCGGTCGCGCCCTTGGTCTGCCACTTTGCCGTCATACGACGGAGGTTCATGTGGCGCCAGTAGAGGGTTTTTTCCGTGGGGTGCTTACCGCCGGCGTAGGGATCCCACAATTCCGTGGAGGTATTGATATACATGACGCCGTGATCACGGCACCATTGCAGGATCTCGAGGGCGTCGATATTCCAAGCCAAGTCGATCAACAGATCGCCGGGACCGACATGCTTGGCGAGCAGCGTGCTCATATTGTCTTCGGTGACGCGATCACGCACGAAGCGCACGCCTTTCGCCGTCCACGGCTTTAACTTGGCCGTGCGGTTTTCGAAATCCATAATCGTGACATTCTTAGCCGGCACCTTGATGTGCTTGAAAAGAATGGGCAGAGTACACTCGGCTACTGCGCCGTAGCCCACGAAGAGGATTTTATTTTGGAAGGTAGTCATTGATCAGTACTTTGGCGCCGTGAGGGCTGGTGATGAGCGTTGGCCCAAATTTAGGTTAGCACTGGGCTCGCGGCAATAAAGTGACCTTCACTTTGTTTGAGCGTAGCGCGACAGTGCAAGAATTTTTCGGGGCCGATCAGGAATGTTACGCTCCCCGACCACTGCAGCCGAATCACTCACTCTTGTTATAATTCACGTAACCATCGGTCAAATCCGTGGCCAGCAAACGAAAAGTAGCTTTGCCCAGATGCAAATTGAGCGTAACGGTAAAGCGCCGGGCGCGGACAATTTCTTTCCATTGCGGCTTCAATTCAGGCTGCGGCTTCCCGGCAATCATGGCCGGAGTATTATTGTAAGAAATATCAAGCTTCGCTTCAATCAGCTTGGCCCCCGCGTAACCCGCGGCGTCAGCCAACCGACCCCAATTGGGGTCTTCCCCAAACCACGATGATTTAACGAGCAGTGAATTACCGATCGCGCGGGCTACTTTTTCTGCATCCTCCGAGGAAGCCGCCCCGACCACTTTTACTTCAACCACCTTGGTGATTTTCTCGCCGTCGGAGACAATCTTATCAGCCAAGGCCTCGCACGCCTTCCAGACCGCTTCCGCAAAGAGCACCCGCAATTCCCGCGGACTTTTATCGCCAACGCTGACCCCGGAATGGCCATTAGCCAAAATGAGTACCGTATCATTGGTGCTCATATCCCCATCGACCGTAATGCAATTAAAGGTGCCGGCTACCGCTTCCGAGAGCGTTTTTTGCAGAAAACTACGGGGCACGGAAAAGTCGGTCGCCAAAAAGGCCAACATCGTCGCCATATTGGGCTGAATCATACCCGCGCCTTTGGCCATGCCGGCGACAAAATGCTTTTTCCCGTCGTAAGTGAAGCTGACGGTGACGGTCTTCGCCCGGGTGTCAGAAGTGAGAATAGCACTAGCGCCCTTATTGCCGTGCTCAGGCGTGCGCCCTTTCTCCGTGACGGCGCGCTCGAGCCCTTTAAGCAATCGCGGCATTGGCAGCGGTTGGCCAATGCGGCCAGTGGAACAGACAAAAAAAGACGTGGGCTTTAAATTGAGTGAAGCAGCGGCGCGCTGGGCGGTCGCTTGAGCATCAGCTAAACCTTCTGCCCCAGTACAGGCATTGGCATTACCCGAATTAGCAATAATTCCATGAAACGGACCACCCTCGGCGAGATGTTTTTGACAAAGCAGCACCGGCGGCGCCTTGACGGCATTTTTAGTAAAGGTGCCCGCGGCCGTGCAGGGACGCAGCGAAAAAAGCAGCGCGAGGTCGAGCCGCTTGAGATCTTGCTTCTCACGAATGTCGCAGGGTACGCCCGCGACCTCAAAGCCCGGAACGTCCGTAATGCCAGGCGTATCTAGAGTAACGATCAGTGGGGTCATGGAAACTGGGGGGGGTAATTAAATGAGGCCGGCGGTTTCCGTAAAACCGCACCAGAGATTCATGATCTGCACAGCCTGACCGCTGGCGCCCTTAACGAGATTATCGAGCGCGGAGGTTAAAATAAAATTACCCGTGCGGACATCATGAACCGCAGAAATATCCACCCGATTACTGCCGGTGACATGCGCGGTATCCGGGGTCGTCCCCGTGGGTAGGATCGCCACAAAAGGCCGCCCAGCGTAAGCAGTCCGCCACGCTGTGTAGAGCTGATCAATGGTCGCCCCAGCGGTAGCCGGAACCGTGATGGTAGTCGCAATACCTCGCCGCATTGGCGCGAGATGAGGATTAAATTGCACCACGACCTGAGCGCCTGCCGCGCCGGTCAATTGCTCCTCGATTTCGGCGAGATGCCGATGCTGCGTCAAGCCATAGGCTTTGGCGCTTTCCGCCCTCTCGACAAAAAGATATTGTTCTTCGGCTTTTTTACCGGCGCCACTGACCCCACTAAAGGAATTCACCACGATGTGCTGGCGGCTGACTAATCCGGCTTGGAGTAAAGGCATCAGCGGCACTAAGGTGCTCGTTGGATAACAGCCGGGAGCTGCGACCAACTTGGTGGTCGCTGCCCAACCCATAGCCGTTAATTCAGGCAGAACAAATCGCGCTACCGCCAGCAGCTCGGGCGCGTGATGAACGCCATAATAATGCTCGTACGTCGCAAGATTCGCCACGCGGAAGTCGGCACTCAAATCGATGACCTTACGACCAGCCGGCACTAAGGCTCGGGCAAACTCTGCGGCAGTCCCATGCGGTAGCGCTAAGAACCACAGATCAATATCAGTCCGTGCCGCCAGGGCAGCAGGATCGGAATCGCTAAACTTAAGCTGATCCGCCGCCGTGTTGCGCAAAGCGGGGATAAGCGCCGAGACCGCCTTACCCGCATGCTGACGCGAGGTGACCGCCGCTAGAGTGACCTGCGGATGACCGAGGAGCAGCTTAACTAGAACTTCGCCGGAATAACCCGACGCACCAACGACGCCGACATTCATTTAAGTAAGTGGGAAATTATGAAAACCCGAGCGGGTAATCGAGAAGTTTCGTGACTCGGCAAAAAAAGAAGCGGAGGCCAAGGGGCACTCCGCTTCGGGTGAAAACTGACTCCAGACCAAGCGATTAACGCTTGGAGAACTGGAAGCGCTTGCGGGCGCCTGGCTGCCCAGGCTTTTTGCGCTCTTTCTCGCGCGGGTCACGGGTAAGGTGACCGGCCTTCTTTAAGGTAACGCGGAGCTCGGGATTAAATTTTAACAAGGCGCGGGCAATCCCGTGCGCCACGGCGCCGGACTGACTGCTGATGCCGCCGCCGGCAACATTTACCATGACGTCGAATTTGTCCTTACTGTCCGCCGTAACGAGCGGAGCTAAGGCGCGACGCACGAAATTATCGTGGGTGAAATAAACTTCGAACTTACGGTCATTGACCGTAGTGGCGCCTGTGCCGGCCACGATACGAACGCGGGCGGTGGAGGACTTGCGACGGCCCGTGCCGAGATAGACGGAGGATTCAGCGCTCATGGTTTACTTTAAAACTACTGGGTTCTGGGCCGCATGATCATGCGTCGCGCCGGGAAATACCCGAAGCTTAGTGAGCATCTTGGCCGCGAGGCGGTTCTTCGGCAGCATGCCCTTGACGGCCTGCATCACGATAAATTCGGGTTTCTGGAGCCGCACGTCAGCGAGCTTGCGGTATTTCTCACCACCGACGTAACCAGAGAAGGACATATACTCAGTCGCTTCTTCTTTTTTGCCGGTGAGGACAACCTTGCTCGCGTTAATGACGACAACGAAATCTCCGGTGTCGACGTGGGGCGTGTAAGTGGGCTTATGACGGCCGCGCAGGATATTGGCGGCTTTAACGGCGAGACGGCCGAGTACTTTCCCCTCAGCATCGATCAAATGCCACTTGGGGGGCTGCAGCGTCTCATTCTTGGCCAGATAGGTTTTCATTTGCGGAAAGGGGCCAAAGGGAAGGATTTCGCCATAGGCTGTCAACCCCGAACCCTGCACATTTTCAGAAACTACTAGTGGAACCGCTTAACCCCTCAAAAGTCGAGGTTTACGCCACAGCTTATCCACAAATTATGCTGATTGGAGCGCCCAAACGGCCCGTTTGACGCCGATCGGCCCATAGCATCGGCGTAATGCACGCCTAGGATAATCGTCGTGTGAAGCCCAATACGATACGGCACCTCCGCTGATCCACCCCAATAAGAGTAGCTATCATGGCGCCGCAGTCCGGTAGCCTCTGGCCGCCAGTTGGCTCCGTCAGACCAACCAACCAACCCATTCAACTCAAGGAACGCCCCCAAACGCGTCAGGGCGATACTTCGCGCCACCCCAACTTGCACCGTGGCCGCGCGCAAGCGCACATCATGGCTGTACGATAACCGAGGAGAGAAACCCTGCATCGGAGAAAATTTTGCGGCAAAACCCAACTCTAACGCACCGCGTACCTCATTACCTGGAACGGCGCTGAACCAGCGATTCACCACCGAGACCTCTAAATTAGCCCCGCTGGCCGCTGGCCAAACGTAGGCGAGACTCAAATTTGCCAGGCGGGTATCGCTACGGGCAAGCGGCTCACTCGCCTGCCAACCTACGCTAAATTTTTCTCGGATAAATTTCCCTTCGCTTTGGGCGGATGGGCCCGCCTGCTCGATTCCCCGAAAAACCACGCGCGAAGCATACCGCGTATCTACCTGCCACTCGGGCGACTCATCAGCCCATAAGGTTAAAGGTATCACCCAGATCGTGGCGCGCAGAAAAAATGAAACTGAAGATATAAATGACATGAAACCGCTGGCCATGGATGTGTTTGTTTTCGACCCTGTTGTCCATACACTGATTTCGCCATGCATCCCCCTGCCCGTCTTATTATAATCATCGCCGGCCTGCTCGGCTTCACCGGCGTAGCCCTAGGCGCATTTGGCGCTCACGCCCTGAAGGAAATTTTAACGGCCCGTGGCTCGATCCAAACTTGGCAGACCGCGGTCCTTTATCATTTGGTCCACGCCGTAGCCCTACTAGCCTTGGCGAGCGGGAGCGGTGGATTAATCAACCCCCGCTGGATTGCCCTCTGCTGGAGTCTCGGGGTCATCCTTTTTTCGGGCTCACTTTACTGGTTAGCCTTGGGCGGTCCAAAATTTCTTGGGCCGATTACTCCGCTCGGCGGCCTCGCCTTGTTATCGGGTTGGCTCATCATCGCATGGCAGGGATGGCAATTATCGACCCGATGAAACTTCCCCCTCCCTTGCTCGCTACCCTAACCGCCCTGCGCTCCGCCGGCGGCCGGCCGCGCTTGGTGGGTGGATGCGTTCGCGACTGGCTCTTGGGCCTCGAACCAAAGGATTTCGATGTCGAGGTTTATGGTCTCGATTATGAGGCCATGGGCCGAGCCCTCGCGCCCTTCGGGCCCACTGATCTTGTCGGCCGCAGCTTTGGCGTACTCAAAATTCGCCTCGAGGGCAGCGAATACGATTTCAGCCTACCGCGGCGCGAATCGAAAATCGGCGCGGGCCATCGGGGCTTCGTCATCGCGCCTGATCCGGAGCTCACGGAAACCGAGGCCGCCGCGCGCCGCGATTTCACCCTCAACGCGATTGCTTACGATCCATTGGACGATCGCTTACTTGATTTTCACGGAGGCATCGACGACCTCAAAAATAAAATTCTACGGCACACGAGTGCGGCCTTTGCTGAAGACCCCCTTCGGGTGCTGCGAGCTTTTCAACTCGCGGCGCGTTTTGAATTTACGCTGGCTCCGGCAACGGCCGCGTTGAGTCGGACGATCAGCGCCACTTACCCAGAGTTACCCGTCGAGCGCGTCTGGGGCGAGTGGGACAAATGGGCGACTAAAGCGAGTAAACCATCGCAAGGCTTGATCGTGCTCAAA
>Ga0049082_10000543_pt1 | contig 10947 bp, 10 predicted proteins | sample GreLakmeHU45MSRF_FD_66718 | JGI IMG/M metagenome (GOLD analysis project Ga0049082, IMG submission 66718) | Freshwater lentic microbial communities from great Laurentian Lakes, MI, USA - Great Lakes metaG HU45MSRF | ecosystem: Environmental > Aquatic > Freshwater > Lake | place: Great Lakes... | reverse complement strand
TACGTGATCTCGGAGCTGAGGTTTGGAGTTCGCCCGGAAGTCAGGTCGATTTTCCAGCCGCCTTGGCCTGGTTGGCCGGGCGCCACGGGATCCGTCGCTTGGTTGCGGAAGGCGGGGGACGGGTGAATGCCACTCTTTTGGCCGCGGACTGTGTCGATGAAATCCGACTTACCTGGGTTCCCCGGATCTTTGGGGGACAGGCTGCGCCCACGATCGCAGACGGCCCGTTGGCGGCCTGCCTGGCGGATGCGGTGCGCTTTCGCCTGGTCCGCGTGAGGACGGTGGGGAATGAGCGCTTCCTGCAGTATGTCCGCGCCGACCGCGGCGCTATTTCGCACCCTGCCGAATCCACTCCTCCACCTGCTTGAGAGACTTCTCGGAAACCCGGTGGGCTTCTGGCTTCGGAATGTCTTCATCCTTTCCGGCGAGAATGGTCAGGAGTGATGACTTGCGGAGGTCGCCAGGCACAACGACCCGGCCGTAGGTCTTGCCCCCGGTGAGCAACCTTTCGAGTGAATCCACCGAGAACCCGCCCTCTGCGGTTGCGCCGGAATGGCATTTGGCACAGGAAGCGATCAAGAGTTTCTGGATATCTGGTTCAAAGCGAACCACCTGGATCACCTCGGCGATGGGTCCATCGGGCCAAACGGCTCCTTGATCGATCCACGCTCGAAGCAGGCCGATTTGTTCAGCGGTGAGCGGGTCGCTTTCACCGGGTTTGCCTCCGGGCGGAGGCATGAGCATTTCATCAATGAACCCCGCGGCCATGAGGATGATCGCGCTTTTGGTGCTGGCACTGGCCTGGATAGCGGGGCCGTGGTCGTCGGTCACCTTGAAGGCCCCTTCCCGAGTATCCATGCGGTATTTCCCTTTCTGCTTTTCGGGGCCGTGGCACTTGAAACAAGCCGCCTTGAATAGCGGATAAACCTCCGTTTTGAAGTCCACCGGGCGTTTCAGGGCAGGTGGCAGTTTGGCCAACTGGGCCGGAGGGATTGGAACTTGCGCCAAGAGGGGTAGCGCCCAGAGCACCGACCACAGCGCCGCCCAACTGGGAAGGAACTTCAACCTCGGGATCATGACCTGAAGCTTAAAGGCCGATCGCGACCAAGGGAAGTGCGGGCTCTGGGTGCCTTTCCGCAGCGATCAACCGCCGCGGAGCCAGAATGTCAGGGCCGGAATCCAGACCAGCGTCGGTAACAAATTGGCTAGAGCGGCTCGACGCACACCGGCGATAGCTGGGGCGCTGCAAAGAATCAGCAGGCTGCAAGCCGTCATGAGTGCATCGGAAACGCCCTGAGCTTGGAGACAACGGGCCAAGGCTGCCGCGCCCGCCGTCCAGCAAGCCTGCCAGACGAGGATCACCCCCAGCATCAGAAGGGACAGGCTCCATCGTATTGGGGACAGGCTCCGAACCCACGTGTAGAGCGCTACCGCGTCCAAGGCGGCCTTCAAGGCCAGTCCGACCCAACGATGTTCCAGTCCGTCCTGGACGGCCGCCGGGATGAGCAATGGGTTGAGCGCTAAAAGAGCCCCGATGGACAGCGCACCCGGCACATCGGTGGGCTTTCCATTAGGGCTGGGCAGATGACTCGAAAGGGTGCGCCCCCAGGTGTCTAGAACCCGCTGAAGGCCCAGAATTCGGCCGGTTAGGTTGCCCAACACGAGGCCGACCAGCGCAATGCCCAAATATCGGATCGCGCCGGACATTGGGGTGGGAAGGGTATGGAGAATCCCGGTCCCGCCGATGAGCGCCGCCAAACCAGCGGCCCCCCAGCGGAATCGCCCCAAGTCGGGAGGTTGATTGTCTTTGCCCAGGGGGCGTCGAGCCCATAGGAGGGCCCCAACCCCGGCAACGGCATTAATCCAAGTGCCCAGCACTGCCAGTGAGGCTCTCTGGAAATGGTTGAATCTGCAACCCGTCTGCAGGGCGGTAAATTTAAGGAATCGACGGATTGTTGCGAAATCCACTTGCCCCAGGTTTACAAATGGTTTTCTTAGCCGGTTCTCGGATGGCACGCGGAGTTAAAAAGTAAGACTTAGTGCCGCCCGAGACGCTTTCTAGAATTCATGAACTCGGCTTCCCGTCCTTCAGGCCCCCCGCGATCCCTTGGTTCCAAGGCGTTGGTTCCGGTCCACTTCATCTGCCTGGCTCCCCAGGCCCAGAAAGTAGCGATCGTGGGAGAATTTAACGCTTGGAACCCGGATTCCAATCCGATGGCTCAAGCCTTTGATGGGTCTTGGCAGGCTTCAGTGAGCATCCGCCATGGCCACCACCAGTATGCATTCTGGGTGGATGGCACCTTGCAGGTGGACCCGCGCGGTCAGGGAATTAGCCGCAACGCCGAGGGACAAAGGGTCTCTCTCTTGGCGGTCAGCTGAAGCCTCTGCATCGGGGAGATGGAACTTTCGGCGCGCGCCGGTTATCCAAACGGCACGCGACATGGCGCAATTCAACTACAAGGCACGGCGGCGTTCGGGTGAAGTCGTCGAAGGAGTCCTCGAAGCGGGGGACCGTGCGGCTGCCGTCGTGCAGGTCGAACGGTTGGGAGTGATCCCGGTTTCTGTGGTCCAAGCAAAGGGATCGACCAAGCCGGCGAAGTCTTCGTCGTCCACTGGTTCGCCCGCGGCTCGGGCGGCCGCTGAAGGATCCAGAGCGGGATTAAGCCGGCTGTTCGCACGCGGCCCCAAGAAGCCCGGACTCAAGGAGTTGGCCATGTACACGCTCCAGTTGGCCAATTTGCTTCGTGCGGGAATGCCTCTCACGATGGCCTTGCGCAGCATGGAAAGCCTGTCTTCCAAGGGCATTCCCGGTGAGGCCAGTCGCCAGCTCAAGCAGGATGTGACCGAGGGTCGCAGTCTCTCCGATGCCATGGCTCGCCAGAACCACATCTTCCCGGATTTGGTCATCAACATGGTCCGGGCTGGTGAGCAATCCGGCGCGCTCGAAGAGGTGCTGCGGCGGCAGGCAGCCCATTTTGATCGGTTTGCCGAGGTTCAGTCGAAGTTCAAGTCGGCCATGATTTATCCGGCCGTGGTCTGCGTGGTCGGTGGAGCGCTGGTCATCTTCTTCATGACGGTCATGCTGCCGAAGTTCATGACGCTCTTCGACAACACCAAAATCGAGTTGCCGGCCATGACCAAACTGCTCATCGCCATGAGCAATTTTCTTAGTGGCTACTGGTGGGCACTCCTTTTGGCCGGCGGTGCTGCGGTGGCCGGCTTCCGGCGCTACCGGGCTAGCAAGGCGGGTCGCGAGTCATTGGACCGTTTGGTGATGAGGCTTCCAGTCATTGGCAAAGTGGTCCGACTCAACTTGTTTGGGCAGTTCGCGCGCACGCTCTCGACCCTGCTTCAGAATGGTGTGCCGGTATTGCAGGCGCTGCGCATCACCGAGCAAGTCATGCCCAACGTGGTGATCAAGGAGGCCATCGCCCGCACCCGCGAGGCCGTCACCGACGGCAAGACCTTGGCGCAACCCCTGGCCAAGAGCCGACTGTTTCCGCAGCTGATGATCGACCTAATCAAGATCGGTGAGGAGACCGGCGACGTGCCCGCAGCATTGTCCAACGTGGCGGATACCTACGAGAACGACCTCAATGTCGGTTTGACGGCGATGACCAACCTCATCCAACCGGTGATCATCGTGGCCATCGCCTTTGTGGTCGGCTTCATGCTCTTGGGCGTGATGTCGGCAATGTTCAAGATTACCGAGAGTATTTCCACTCGCTAAGAGACTGAAGCGATGAGGACGGCCTTCCACATTCGGTTCCAAGGTGCCGCCGCCCGCGCCGCCTTCACCATGATCGAACTGGTGGTGGCGGTGATGCTTGTGTCCGTGATGATGTTTGTGGCGGTTCCCCGCTTCATGGCCAACAAGAAGGGGCCCATGGCCGAGGCTCTCGAGGTGATGGAATCGGCCTGCAATGAAGCGCGGGCCCGGGCCATCATGGGCAATCGACCGATGCAGGTGGTGCTCTACGGTGCAGAGGGTCGGGTTCTGGTCGAACCCGCTCCGGAAGGCGTGATGGGGGCCACCAACGGGGTTTCGATGGCCTCGTTTGATCGGCTTCGGGATTCCGAGTCCATGAGTTCTGGTCCCTTGGCTAAACCTCCGTATCATGGGCAACTCAATGATGATGTCGCCTTCCGGAGTCTTTTGGTGAACGGACAGAACATGATGAGTTCCCCGTTGGCTGCGATCCGGTTTTTCCCCAATGGAACGAGCGATGCGATGACCGCCGAACTGAGTTGGCTGAAAGGAGGGCTCGAAGTGAAGCAGCTTATTTTAGAAGTCATCACGGCACGGCTTTCGATCGAGGACCTTCGATGAGGTGCCGCCCAGTCATCCTAGGCCGCCGAGGTCAGGCTGGTGCGGCCTTCACCTTGATCGAGGTGGCTGTCGCCTCAGCCATCATGGCGCTGGCGCTCTTTGGGTTCATCTCGGTTTGTTCCACGGCGCTCAAATCGGCCAAATCCCTCAATCGGGTCGAGGTGGACGCCAGCAGCCTTGCGGCCGAGTTGTCGATTTCCAATCGCCTGGAAGAAATGTCCGACCATGGCGATTTTGGTAAGCTCTACCCCGGCTACCAATGGAGCCGCTCGGTTTATGAGGTGGGAACCAATGGTTTGTTCCGTGCCGACTTTGTCATCGTGGGTGGCCCTAAGGGTTCGGAGCGCCGCATGAGCGCCCTCTATTTCCCTAAACAATATGTTCAGGGGGCGAACCGATGAGAGGGCTGAGGTTTTCTAACGGCCGTTCTTTGCGGCGGGCAGGCTTCACGGTGATGGAGGTCATGGTGGCCATCTTCCTCTTCGCTCTGATCCTCATGATGATTTACTCGACCTGGAGGCTGATCTTCCAGAGTTCGCAGGCGGCCATCCGTTCCACCACAGATTCTCAGCGGGCTCGGATGGCCATGCGTACCGTAGAAGACGCCCTCGCGTCGGCCACGATGTTTGCATCCAATCCGCGGCTTTACTTCTTTCAAGCCGACACGGCGGGTCAATTTGCCGCGGTGAGCTTCGCGGCCGATCTTTCGGATTCGTTCCCCAACAGCGGAATGTTCGGAGGCGAACGCATCCGCCGTGTCAGTTTCTACGTTCCTCCGGGCGGCAACGACTTGGTGCTCGAACAGAACTCCTTGCTGGCGGATTTCGAGAGCGGAGGCGAGCCGGCGAGCATTGTCTTGGCACGTGAGGTTCAGCTCTTCCAGTTGGAGTTCTGGGATGGTCAGCAGCGGGACTTTGTCGAGGAGTGGCTTTCGACCAACCAGTTGCCCGTCATCGTTCGTGTGACACTGGGTTTTGGTGTGTCGAAGGGTTCTCGTGAGCCCGCGCAAATCGTCAGCCGGGTGGTTCGCTTGCCGACCGTTGCGGTGCCTCGCGAGGCTCAGGGCGTGATCGGAGGCGCCCCATGATGAATGACTTCGTCCAGACGCGGGACCGCCCCAAAAATCACCAGCGGGGTGTGGCGCTGTTGATGGTCATGCTGCTGATCTTCGCCATGGCGGTCATCGTCACGGCCTTTGCCTACACGATGAAGGTGGAGGGTCGCCTGGCTACTCGCACCCAGAGCGAGAGCGAGATGGAATGGATGGGGCGCTCAGGCATTGAGATGGCCAAATGGGTTCTGTCGTTGTCCCGGCAGATTCCTGGCGAACAGACTTACGACGGACTCAACCAGTTTTGGGCCGGCGGTGTAGGTCCGACGAACATCGCAGACAATCCTTTCGAGGGTGTCTCCTTGACGGATGTGGCTCTTGGGGATGGCACCATTTCCATCGAGATCGTGGACGCAGAGCGCTACATCAACATCAACTCCATCGCCACCCGCAATCCCCAGTTGTTGGAGTTGATCTTGCAGTTGTGCGGTGCCGGAGGCTCGGACTCGGCCGATGTTTCTTCAGCGATCCGGGACTGGATCGACCCCAATGACGATTCGGCCATGGGTGGCGGCGCAGAGAGCGATTTCTACCGGATGCTCAATCCTCCTTATGTCGCAAAAAATGGTCCCATCGACGACATGTCGGAACTGCTCAAAATCCGTGGAATTACTCCGCAGTTGTACTGGGGCCCTCGCAGTGGCGGCGGCGGTAGTGGTGGTAGTGCCGGTAGGCACTCGGTTGATTCAATGGGGCGGCGCATCCAGTCCACTTTTCTGGGACAGAGCATCGCGGGGTCGGTGGGCTTGGCAGACGTGTTCTCGGCGGTGTCTAGCGGTCAGGTAAATATCAACACGGCTCCATATCCTGTTTTGGTCATGGCTTGCGGTGGTGACGAGAACATTGCTCGCAACATCCAAGAACAGCGCGCGGGCATGGATGGGGTGGATGGCACCTACGACGACGCTCCAGCCCGTGGGCCCCAAGACATCGCCCGCTTGCAGGGGGTTCCGGTGATGCCCAACCAAGGCACGCCGCTGGCGGTTTTCTCGACCGTCAGCAGCACCTTCGAAGTTCGCGTGACTGCCCGTTTGGGGGCTTTGTCCCGCCGTTACATTGCAGTCTTGAGACGCACGAGTTTGCGCGATATGCCCGTGCTCACCTTTCGCCGGGAGTGAGCCTTCGCGCGGAGTGTGGTCCGCGAAAGAGTGTGGACTCAGATCCGATTTAAAATCGCCGGGCGCGTTCTCTGTGAGCTGGGAGGCCGGCTCACGAGAGAAATCACGAGATGAATCACGGAACGGGGGTGGCTACTGCGATCTTGAAGAAGCACTGCCAACCGCCGTAGTCGGAGCCGAGCGAGACGCGCTTGTTGGACTGCCATTCAACGTGGCCGTCTTCGAAGCCAAAGTTGCCGCCTTCGGGTGCACCCCGGGTAATTCGGTGAACGGCCGTGGCCACTTTCTTGCCATTGTAATCGGTGAACCAGTTCAGCTTGGGGTCGAGCATGTTGGTGGTCTTGGAACCCAAGGCCTGCATGCGGTCGATGATGATGGGGGCTGCTTCGTACATGCCACCGAGTTTCTTTTTGAAAAACCACTCAGAAGTACCCTGGGCTCCTCCGGTGACATCAGAGTCTCCGGTTCGCCGGCCCGGCAAGTAGAAGTAACCGGTCAATTGGGGCTCATTGTCGCTGTTGATCATCCCGCGTTCTGCGGCGCGGTGCCAGTCATCGGTCGGGCAGAACAGGACGTCGTTGGCGGCACGGGTGTTGTTGGCCGAGGTGCGGCGATTCTTGATGAGGTAGCCGTTCCAGAAGTTGCTCATGGTGGGCATCATCCAGCTAAATCCGGCGCCACCGCTGTTGTCCGGGAAGGAGTTCTGGTTGTCGGAGGCGTACAAATTGACCGCGATACCCCACTGCTTGCAGTTGCTCGCGCAGAGGGTTTTCACTGCCTTGGATTTGGCCCGAGACAAGGCGGGCAAGAGCATGCCGGCGAGGATTGCGATGATGGCGATGACCACCAGCAACTCGATCAGGGTGAAGGCACGGGTGCAGCGGAAGCGTTGGCTGTTCATGGCTTGGAGTGACGGACTTTGGGTATACTCTCTGTTTCTAACGTTCCGTACGGTGAGAGCTAGTGAAATTTTCGGAACGGTGAAAATGGATCTTCGCTGGAAGGGCCTGCGGTCGGAGGGAACGCGAGAGATTCCCGAGCTCCTTTCGTCCCATCGCCGCCGACTGAGCGGCAAGAATCGGGTGGGGGGCGTTGGAGAAAAACGAGGGGTTCACAAACAAAGCCGCCCCGGCTGATGAATCGGCCGGGGCGGCGGTTAGGGCTTCGATCAGTTCCGCGACTTGGCCAACTCGTCGTTGTTCATGGCGTTGAAGATCTTCCACTCCTCATTGTGAAAGGTGGGGTCCGGGCGGAAGCTGAGCTTGGCGAAGAATTTCTTCTCCAATTCGATGAGCAGCTTCTCGTCGCGGGTCCGCAAGCGATCGAGGACGCGCGGGTTGCAGACGATCTTGACTTGGAAGTCGCCGTCGTCCCGCGGGCGACCTTTGAGGATTTGGGTCAGCTTGCGCTGGATTTCGACACTCATGGTCTCGGCGCTCTTGATGACGCCGCGGCCCGTGCAGTGCTCACAGTCGTCGTAGAGCGATGAACGCACGCTCTCAGTCTGGCGCTGGCGGGTCATTTCCATAAGCCCGAGCTGCGAGAGCGGCAGGACATGCGTCTTAGCCTTGTCCCGCTTGAGGTTGTCCTTCATCCGCTGGTAGATGGACTGCTGGTCGCGGCGCGACTTCATGTCGATGAAGTCTAGTACGATAATGCCGCCCATGTTTCGCAGGCGGAGTTGGCGGGCGATTTCGTCCGCGGCGTCTTGGTTCACCTTGAGGATCGTCGCGTCGTGGTCCTTGGTGCCCGCCTGCTTGTGCTTGCCGGTGTTCACGTCGATGGCCACGAGGGCTTCGGTTTCGTCGATGATGAGATAGCCGCCGCTCTTGAGGTTCACCTGGCGGCTGAAAGCGGCCTCCAGTTGGCGGGTGATGTTGTAGCGGTCAAACAGCGGCTCCGCCTCGTTGTAGAAGTGCACCTTGCGCACGGAACGGGGGCTGATGCGCTTGATGCTATCGCGGATCGATTCAAACTTCTTGAGGTCGTCGATGACGATCTTGTCGACATCTTCGGTGAGGAAGTCGCGGACGGTGCGCTCGATGAGGTCGGGCTCTTGATAAACGCAGGAGGCCATCGGCTGGCTCTTGATCCGTTCTTGGATGAGCTTCCATTCCTCCAGCAGCAGGGCGAGATCACGGACGAAGTACGCCTTGCGCTTTTCTTCACCGGCGGTGCGGATGATCACTCCCATGCCCTCGGGGATGGTCAGTTCGCGGACGATTTTCTTGAGGCGATGACGCTCCTCGACGTTTTCGATTTTGCGGCTGATGCCAGACTGGTCGGAATTGGGCAGCAGGACGAGATAGCGGCCGGGCAAGGAAAGGTTGGTGGTGACGCGCGGTCCCTTGGTGCCGATCGGGCCCTTGGTCACTTGGATAATGATCTCGCTTCCCGGCGGGAAGAGTCGGGGAACATCCTTCTGGGTAATCTTGGGTTTTTCCTTTCGGCGAGATTTGCCCGTGTCATCGCGCTCAACGATTTCGACGCTGGAATCGAACGTGTTGGGGATGATGTCCCAGTAATGGAGAAAGGCGTTTTTCTCGAAGCCGATGTCCACGAAGGCAGCCTTCAGTCCATCTTCGAGGTTCTTTACCTTACCCTTGTAGATGGAGCCAACGAGGCGATCATCGGCGGTTCGTTCGACCGTGAGGTCTTCCAGTTTGCTCTCCTCTAGCACCGCGACGCGGGTTTCCAGCGGTTCGGCATTGATGATCACTTCCTTGATGATCTTTTCCTCGGGTCGGATAAACTGTTTAACCTTTTTGACCACCTCTTTGACCGCGGCCCGCGCTTTTTCCATAAGACCCTTAGGTTCGCGAGCTGGTTTGGGTGCTTGTTCGGCCGGTTCTTCGTGGGCCTCCTCGGGGCGAGAGAGATCGGGGGAGCGGTAGGTCTGGTCTCGGCCGTTCTTGGTGAGATTGACCTCCGGGGCGTCGATGGTGTCCTCGGGGAGTCCGGCTGCACGGTTTTCGGCGCGCCGGATTTCGGACTCGTGGCGTCGGATGTCGAACACCCGTTCTTCAACGGCTTTCTCACCGATGGCCTCCATGCGGGCGTTGGCAGCAGATCGATTGGGGTTCGGCGAGCCGATTCCCCGGGTGGGCTTGAAACGCATCGGCACCTTGCCGCGTTTGAATGTCTGTTGACTCATGTCTGTAGGATTCGAGTTTTAGTACCGCTTTCGGTACAAATGGATGTTTTGAAGAACACCGACCGCGATCAGTGAGCAGAGCACTGAGGTTCCGCCTGCACTGAGCAGGGGCAGTGGAATGCCCGTGACCGGCATCAGTTTGATGTTCATGCCGATGTTCACGAAGATGTGTACGAAGAAGAGGGTGACGATGCCGATGGCTAGAAGGCGCCCGAGCCGGTCGCGTGATTCTCCAGCGGTCTTGATGCCGCTAAACAGAACGATGCCATAAAGGGTAACGACCGCGACGCTTCCGATGAAGCCGCGCTCCTCGGCGATGACCGAAAAGATGAAGTCATTGTGGGCGCCCAGTCGGGGCAGGTAACCCAGACGATGCTGAGTACCTTCCCTCCATCCTTTGCCGGTGAAGCCGCCTGAGCCGACCGAGATGAGCGCCTGCTCCACATTCCAGGACATCTGCCGCTTGCGCTGCGCAGCCCTCTGGCGTTGTTCTGGGGTGGCGGAGTCCGGGGCAAAATCGGCGTTGAAATAAACCAGCAGCCGTTCGCGCTGGTAGTTCTGAAGGCGGATGAGTCGCCAGTTCTCGGGTGCAATGAAGATGTCGATGGCGATCAGGCTGACGATGAGGAAGGCGCCACCCAAAAGCTTGATCACAAAGCGCTGCGGAACCCCAGCCACCAGCATCATGACCAGGGTGATGGGCAGAAAGACGAGCGATGAACCTAAATCGGGCTGTTTGAGGATCAGGCCCAGTGGCAGGAGCGTAAGCATGAGGGCCTTCAGGAAGACGCTCGGCGAGCGTAGCTCTGAAGGGGGACGCGCCAAAAAGTTAGCCATGGCGAAGAGGAAGGTCAGTTTGGCCAATTCGCTGGGCTGGAATTGGATTGGGCCGAGATCTAGCCACCGCCGCGCACCGTTGCGGGAAGTGCCTAGGACATGGACTGCCATCAGCAGGGCGATGGACACCCAGTAGCCGACCATGGCCCACCGCGCCATTCGGATGTAGTCCACCAAACTGAGTCCGAGAACCACGAAGAGACCAATACCAAAGGCTATCACCTGGCGGGTAGCCGTCCATTGGTACCACGGGACACCTCGCGTTATCTCGGTGCTGCCGGTGGTGCTGAAGATGAACATCGCGCTGATGATCATCAGACCCAACACCGAGAGCCAAAGGGGCCACAGGATGTCTGCCTCGGCACGGCGATTTTGAAGGGAGAGCGGGGTCATGGTT
>Ga0049082_10000542_pt1 | contig 10949 bp, 7 predicted proteins | sample GreLakmeHU45MSRF_FD_66718 | JGI IMG/M metagenome (GOLD analysis project Ga0049082, IMG submission 66718) | Freshwater lentic microbial communities from great Laurentian Lakes, MI, USA - Great Lakes metaG HU45MSRF | ecosystem: Environmental > Aquatic > Freshwater > Lake | place: Great Lakes... | reverse complement strand
GTTACTTTAAATTAAAAAATTTAATTATAATAACTATTTGAAATTCTAAAATGCTATTTTTTACCGATAAAGTTAAATGAAAATTCCTAAACCAAATCAATCAAATAATAATCCTCCTGAGGATGAAGATGAGGCAATCGAGATTGATAATTCTGGGCCATCAATCGCATCATTAAAAAATAATAAGCTGGTAATCATTATAGCGTCAGCTGTTTTGATTACTGCGGTACTTTATTTTTTTTTCTTTCGCGGTAAAGTTCAAGATGGTCAAGAAAATATTGAGGAAGTATTGCCAGATATTAATACTTCGATTTCACCTAATGATTCAGGGAAGTCATTTTTTGAATTTGATAAATCAGCTGATCAAAGGGATGTAAAGGATCCCGAACTTTTAAAAAATCAAGAATCTCTTGAAATTCCGTCATTACCTGAATTATCTAAAGAAATGCTTGAGCCAAGTCAGCTTAATTTGACTCCATCAGTTCAGGGGGAAGAAAAAAAAGATTTTTTTGAAGCGCATGGAATTAAGCCAATTAATCCCAATGATCCAATAATTAAAACTAATCCAGAATCTACAACCCCAAAAACTCCCGAACAAATTGCGCAAGAACAAAATCAAGGATTAATAAATCAGCAAATCATAAATGATAATAAAATTGCCCAACAAAATCAAGTTAATGTAGAGCAACAAAAACAACTTGATCAAAAAATAAAACTCGATCCACGTTATACGCCAATAATTGTTTTTTCAGGTGGATATACATCGCCAACTCAAGCTATTGGTAATAAGGAAAATATTATTCAAGTTAAAAAAAATCCAATCAGCGACCTTAAGGAATCGGAAACTACTATTGATGCAACCTATATTGCAGATGGATCAATTACCATTGCTCAAGGAAAAATGATTACAGCAATTCTTGAAACTGCTATTAATACCGAAATGCCTGGTATTGTTCGTGCAGTTGTGAGTCGTGATATTTTTGGTGAATCGGGAAATAAAATTTTAATTCCTCGCGGATCTAGACTTTACGGCTCATATTTATCAACTGTTCAGCGAGGACAAGCAAGGGTACAAATTGGTTGGACAAGATTAATTAGACCGGATGGCGTAAGTTTAAATATTAATTTTTCAGCCGCAGATCAATTTGGTCGCTCAGGCATTCCTGGCGAAGTGGATAATCGTTATTCATCGGTCATTGCTAATTCTCTTTTAACAAGTATTTTAACGGTTGGTGGTGTTGCAACTGCTCAAAAACTTTTTAGCAATAATACAAATTCCACGAGCACTGTTAATCAAAATCAAGGAATAACAACCACTACAACCAACGCTACTAATCAGGCAATTTACGATGTTACTAAAACTATACTCGATACTATTGGACAAATAATTACCAATTCAATTGACCTTAATCCTGTAATTCGTATACCGCAAGGTACTAAAGTTACAGTTATTGTGAATTCAGATATTAAAATACCGCCAAGTAATAGCAAATAAACATCTATGTTTATAATAATAAATATTTATTATTGTGAATAATATTTAAAAGTTAATTAAAAAGAAATCTTATATAAAAATGTTTTAAAATAAAACTATTATATAATTTTTAAAAAAATATCTAGTTATGTCTATAAATAAAAGAATTATAAATTTACACTTAATTTCAGATTCTACGGGGGAAACATTGAGTTCAGTTGCAAGGGCTGTATTATCGCAATTCGAAGGAGTTGAGTCAAATGATTTTATTTGGCCATTAATTAGAACTAAACCGCAACTTGATCGCGTTTTGGAATCAATTTCTAAACAACCTGGAATTGTGTTATACACAATTTTGCATGATAATTTGATCGAAGAGCTGCGCAAGGAATGCTTTAAAATGCAACTTCCTTGTATTCCAGTTTTATCTCATATTATCGCTGAATTTTCAAATTATCTAAACATGAATATCAGTCACACTGTTGGAAGACAACATCTTTTAGATGGGGAATATTTTTCAAGAGTTGAGGCGATAAGTTATACGTTAACGCATGATGATGGTCAGTCTTCATGGGATTTGTATGATGCAGATATTTTGATAATTGGAGTTTCGCGAACATCGAAATCGCCAACATCAGTTTATCTTTCATGTCGGGGTTATAAAACTGCCAACATTCCATTTGTTTCGCTGGAAACTATTCCGCACTCAGTTTATGAGTTAAAAAAACCATTGATTGTTGGCTTGATTATTAATCCAGATAAGTTGGTTCAAATTAGGCAAAGTCGAATGGCATTGATTGGCAAAGATATCGGTAGTGATTATATCGATGTTGAAGCTATTAAAAAGGAAGTAGCGGAATCGCGAAAACTATTTACTAAACTTAATTGTCCTGTAATTGACGTTACAAAAAGATCCGTAGAAGAAACATCAGCGAAAATTATCCAGCTATTACAAGAAAAAAAACTAAATGAAAAAATTGTAAAATAAATTTTTTAATAAAAAAAGCCAATTACAATTTTTTTTTAATAAAATATTTTGGGAAAAATATGACAAAAAGAATGATTTTAATTGTTGATGATGAACCTATCCAGCGTAAGGTTATAGGTAAATTTATAGATGGTCTGGGGCATAATTTTCTTGACATGAGTAGCGGCATGGAGGTCGTAGATTTTTTTATGAATAAGAAAACAGTTAAAGGTGTTTCGTGCAATGAAATTGACGTTATGCTCCTTGATTTATCAATGCCAGACCTTGATGGATTAGAAGTTTTAAAACAAATTGCACCAATCAAAGGTGATCTACAAGTGATTGTCTTGACCGCGAATCAAGATGTTAATTTGGCAATTACGGCAATTAATTACGGAGCAATTGATTACATCGTAAAAGGCGAAAAAGATATCATTGCAAGAATTACCGCTTCAATTAATAATGCCATCGAAAAGAAAAATTTGAAATATCAAGTTTCGCATCTTGCTCGTAAAGGTAAGGATCAAGTAGCATTTTCAGATATAATTGGCCAAAGCGAAATCACTATGAATATGGTTCGCCTCGCCAAAAAAGTTACTAATTCTAATATTTCAATTTTGGTTGAAGGTTCTAATGGCGCAGGTAAAGAGATTTTAGCACGAGCCATTCATGGATCAAGCATTAGATCTGGTAAACCATTTATTGTTGTCGAATGTGATTTGTTAAAAGCTAACACAGTTGAAGAGGAGTTATTTGGCGTTGAAGGACAAGTGATGAATGGTCCAAAAAATATTGGCAAGGTTGGTGAGGCCAATACGGGAACAATATTTTTTGAAAAAATTGATGCTTTAAAAATTGATGTTCAGGTAAAAATTTTACGTTTCATGCAAGAGGGAGAATATACTCCAGTTGGCGCTAAAATTCCAGTGCGTTCAAATGCAAGAGTGATTGCTTCAACAACGCGTGACATAAATAAATTAGTTTCGTTAAAAAAATTTCGTGAAGATTTATATTATCGCATTGCTACATTCCCAATTAAAGTCCCAGATTTAAAAGAGCGTGGAGAAGACGATATAAGGTCACTTGCTGAAAATTTTTGTCGCGATTTCAGTATCAATGAAAATAAAAAAATTAAAGCGATTAATCAGGATGCGCTTTATTTGCTTTATAATTATGACTGGGAAGATAATGTCCGTCAGCTAAAAAATTCTGTGTTTCGTGCAGTGGTTTTATGTGATGGTGATGTATTGAAACCAGAACATTTTCCGCAATTGCTAAATAAGGAAAATAATAGCATGACCAAAGCTAAATCGGCAATTAAAAAAAATTCCGATGTTAATAGCGAATTGATTGATATCTTTGACGATGAAGGTCAATGCAAAACTATTGATTTAATCGAGGAAGAAATTATTCGTAGACTAGTCGATATTTATAATGGAAATTTATCGGAAGTAGCTAAACAACTTGATATTGGTAGATCGACAATTTATCGCAAATTAAAAATTATTAATGAATAATTATGAAAAAAATTAGAACAGCAATTTTTCCAGTTGGAGGACTTGGAACTCGATTTTTACCAGCCACCAAATCAATGCCTAAAGAGATGTTGCCAATTGCCAATAAACCTATTATCCAATATGCTTTTGAAGAAGCCCGAGATGCAGGTATTGAGAAGTTTATTTTTATAACTGGCAGAAATAAAAACTCTATTAACAATCATTTTGATCATGCCTATGAACTTGAATCAAAGCTTGATGAAAATAATAAATCTAGCGAACTTACGCAAGTAGTTGGTTGGATGCCAGAGGCTGGACAAATCGCTTTTGTTCGTCAACAAAAACCCCTTGGGCTGGGTCATGCTATTTGGTGTGCTAGAAATTTTATTGCCAATGATGAGGCATTTGTAGTAATTCTTGCTGATGAAATGATGATGCATGATGATTCTAAAAATAAAAATTTTTTAAAAAAAATGATTGAATTTTATGAGCAAAAACCCCAAGGTTCCAATGTTATTGCGGTAGGTGAAATTGCCATTGAAGATTCTAAAAAATATGGAATTATAAAAACTGTAGATACTGAAAATATTAGTGATATGATTGAAAAACCAGATTCCAAAGATGCTCCTTCAAACCTAGCAATTACTGGTCGTTACATACTTCAGCCTCAGATTTTTGATTATCTTAATGAATTTGAAATTGGTAGTGGTGGAGAAATTCAACTTACTGATGCCATGCAAAAAATGTGCAAAGAATATCCTTTTTTCTATAAAAAAATTGATGAACAAAGATTTGATTGCGGTAATGTTTTGGGCTATCTCGAAGCCAATATTGCTTATGGAATTAAAGATAAAAAAATTGGCGATGATGTTAAAAAAATGTTAAAAAAATATATATAAATTTATTGAATTAATAATAATTTTTGTTTAGAATTATTTTTTTAGTTAACAAATAATTTTTTCTAATTTATATGAAAAATAAAACAGCAATCCTATTTCCTGGACAAGGTTCTCAAATGGTTGGAATGGGCAAAGATCTATCGCAAAATTTTAAAACTGCTCGTGATATTTTTGCTAAAACTGATGAAATTTTAAAATATAATTTATCGAAAATTATGTTTGAAGGACCAAGCGATGAATTAACTAAAACTCAAAACACCCAAGTTGCTCTGATGTCTGTATCAATTGCTTTAGTAAAAATTTTAGAAAATGAATTTGGAAAAATTTTTAGCGATCTTTGTATATTCAGTGCTGGACATTCATTGGGAGAATATTCTGCATTATGCGCAAGTAACGCTATTAGTTTTGAAGATACTATAAAATTATTACAAATTCGTGGTAATGCAATGGCAAAATGTGGCCAAAAAAATCACGGTGCAATGTCTGCGATTTTGGGTGTTGAAATCGAGCTTGTTAAAGAAATTATTCAAGAAGCTATTCAAAATCTAGAAGCAGGTGAAGTATGTCAAATTGCCAATGATAATTCTGTAGGGCAGGTGGTCATTTCAGGTTCAATAAATGCCATCAATAAAGCAATTGAAATTGCCAAGATTAAAGGAGCAAAGAGAGCGATTTTATTGCCAGTTAGTGGAGCATTTCATAGTCAATTAATGGTTGAAGCGCAAATTGAAATGCAGCAAGCTCTTTCAAAAATTATAATCAAAAAACCTGATGTTTCAATAATCGCTAATGTTTCGGCCGATATAATTAAAGATCCTAATGACATAGTCGATTTACTCACTAAGCAAATTACTGGTTCAGTTAGATGGCGTGAGTCAATGCTTAAAATCGCAAGTTTAGGGGTTGATAATATTATTGAAATTGGCTCCGGAAAAGTTTTGTGCGGATTGGCAACTAGAACGGTTAGTAATTTTAAAACAAGTTCTATTCAAAATTGTGATGATTTAAAAACTTTTTTAAATCAGCTATCAAATGTTTGATTTTTTATCACTATTAAAATTAAATAAATTTAAATTAATGTTGTTTACTATAATTGGTTGTTACTTGTTGTTAGTAATTATTATTTATATTTTTCAACGTAGTTTACAATATTTCCCATATGGTTCGGCTTCTGCCCCCCTTGGCTTTGAGTCTATAAAAATTTACACCGAAGATAATGTTGAATTATTAGTTTGGCAAAAAATTCCTAAGAATTATAAAAAAATCATCGTTTATTTTCACGGTAATGCTGGAAATATTGGCGATCGATCTTACCGTTTTGAAAGTTTTGTTGAAAAAGGCTATGGTGTTATTGCTTTATCTTATCGAGGATATTTTGGCTCTCAAGGCAAACCAAGCGAAGCAGGATTTCTAATTGATGCCAAAGCACTTTTAAAATTTATTAAATCGCAAAATTATCCTAAAAATGATTTAATTTTATTTGGTGAATCAATTGGTTCAGGTGTTGTTGTTAAAATATCGCAAAGCAAAATTGATTTTATAACTAATCGCTCGGATAGTGAAAATGAAAATTTGCATAACAAAAATTTTCAAATTGCTGATTCAAATTCTTCTGCTCATCAAAAGGAAGATATAATGCTCTCTAAAAATAATCCAAAACTAGATGATTTTTCTTTGATAGTTCTTGATTCACCTTATTATTCAATTCAAGAAGTTGCTCAAAAAACCTATCCATTTTTACCTGTAAAATTTATGCTTAAAGATCGTTTCGATTCCTTTGTTTATGCACCTTATATCACTGCTCCAGTTTTAATTTTTCATGGCGATCGTGATTTTATCGTGCCAATTTCTAGCGGACAAAAACTCTTTAACGTAATCACTGCAAAAAAGAAATTTATTGAGATGCGCGGTGCTTCGCATGTTGATACCAATCCCCAATTTATTATTCAGCAAATTGAGGAGTTTAATTAAACTTTTAATTATTCCTGAGATTTATTTTAAAATATAATATTTATTGGCGAATCTCGGGTTATTTTTAAGCTCATCTCGGGTTATTTTTAAGCTCAAGATCATCTTCTAGACTCTCTACCAATTCCACCGGCACTGGCAAATCCACCGTATCCCCCAGTTCCAGGACTTCCCTCTCGTTTACGTTTACTTCTTTGAGCCTCATTGCAACGTGGAGATAAAGTTGTAGAAGGATCTAGTGTACTGCTTTCTTCTTGAACTTTGACAACTTGGATTGAGCCATTTTGAGCGGCAAGTTGAAGAGCGGTCTTTCCATCTTCATCAATCGCTTCAATATTTGCTGTGTTTTCTAATAGAATTTTGACAACTTCACTGTTGTTATATTCAACGGCAAGTTGAAGAGCAGTCTTTCCATCTTCATCAATCGATTCAATATCTGCTGTGTTTTCTAATAGAATTTTGACAACTTCACCGTTGTTATATTCAGCGGCAAGGTGAAGAGCAGTCTTTCCATCTTCATCAGTCGCTTCAATATTTGCTCCCTTTTCTAATAGAACCTCTACAACTTCACTCTTGTTATATTCAGCGGCAAGGTGAAGAGCAGTCTTTCCATCTTCATCAATCACTTCAATATTTGCTCCTTTTTCTAATAGAACTTTGACAACTTGGACGCAGCCATTTTGAGCGGCAATGTGAAGAGCAGTCTTTCCATCTTCATCAGTCGCTTCAATATTTGCTCCTTTTTCTAATAGAACTTTGACAACTTGGACGCAGCCATCTTGAGCGGCAATGTGAAGAGCAGTCATACCCTCATTATCAAATGCTTCAATCTTTGCTCCTTTTTCCAATAGAACTTCGACAATTTTGGAGGAGCCATATTCAGCAGCATGGTGAAGAGCAGTCTTTCCATCTTCATCAACCGCTTCACTATTTGCTCCCTTTTCTAATAGAACTTTGACAACTTTGAAACAGCCATTTTGAGCGGCAATGTGAAGAGCGGACTTTCTATCTTCTTCATTTGCTTCAATATTTGCTCCATTTTCTAATAGAATTTCGACAATTTTGGCATAGTCCTTTTCAGCCGCAATGTGAAGAGGATTTAATCGTTCTGCGTAGACCTGATCCACCTTAAATCCTGCATCAATCAATAGCTGAGCGCATTTGGTATAACCATTTTTACAAGCCATAAAAAGAAGTGTAAATCCATTTGGGAGGCTGAGATTTAAATTATTAATACTCAAAATTGGGATAATTGCTTTTAAGAGATCTGCATTATTTTCATTTATGATATAAGGCAATAATTTTTGTTTAAAAATCATTTTGCCTAAAGCTTCTTTACCATCTTTATCGGTTTCATCTTGATGAATTTCTTGATATTTTTTTAAAATATTTAATAATAATTCTTTATTATCTTCAAGAGTTATTATTTGAAGGAGAGTATGAGACTCATTATTTTTTTCGGTAATTTTGTCAAGTAATTCTGGCATGCTGTCAAGGACTATTTGCAAAGCTTCTTCGCTAAATTTATATAAAATTTTAGCTAAATTTTCTCCAGAACCATTTTTTATTTCTAGAATATCAGGAATAATGGTAAGCAATTCTTTAATTTTATTTTCGTCTTCCTCTATTAAAAAGAGTTTTTCTAGGAGTTCATTTAATGATTTTGAGGCAGTTCCATCAAGATTTCTTGAAGGTTCGTTGAAATTTATCGATAGCAATTGTTTTTTGGACTTTATTTTACTTGCTATCGAATCTAATATTGGTTTTTCATGCATAAATCCATCTTTAACTTCTAGTGATCCATTTGTATTTATATAGAAAAAATCTTCAAAACTTTCTCTATTACTTTCTTTAAATTTTTTATCAAATTTACGGAAATAAGAATAACTGTTATCACTTGTCTTATAGCCATATAAAATATTTCTTAAAGTAACTAGACCCGCAAGCATTTTACTTTTTTGCGTGTTTCGCGTTTCTTCATCGAGTGCGCTAGATCCTTTAGCAGTAAATAAATCTACTAGATTATTAATTTTTCCATAATCAAGCTTTGAAGATTCATCCCCCGATTTTGAGTTATCTTTAAATAGATTTTTTGGATCTATAAGATGTTCTAGATAATTATATTCTTGCGCTTCAATTCTCGATAATTCTTTTTTAAATCTTTGGGTTGGAATTGTTGTTGAATATTTTTTTTCTAATGCGTCTGGAAGTATTAAATATGAGGCGCTTATATTGTAACCTTCAAACTCATAATTTTCTTCACCCTTATAATTTTTAGTTGAAATATCATTTAGAGTTATATCAAAACCAAGACCTTTGGCTGCTTTTATAAATTTATCAATTTCTTCAAAATGTATTTTTTTTGACTCCTCTCCTCTGAGAGATTGATAGTCTGCAATTAATTGCGTAATCGGGCTTTCTATTTGTTTTTTAACTTGATTGCTAAGATTGTAACCAAAATCTAATATTATCCTTAATGGTATGTATTTTTGTGGCTTAGTAAAACCAGGATCGGTTGTGCCAATACTATTATTTATCCTAAGAGATTCTTCTATGGATGGGCGTATATGAATCTGTACATTTTTTTTTACTTTTGAGGCTAATTGTGCAGAAAAGATAGCGATAACGGATTTTATAGAATCTACTTCTGGTGATAATTTTTTTAATGCAAAAATTGCATCCTTAACTCTTTCTGTTGTTCCGTCGATGCAAGCAAATTGAACCTGATTAAGGCCCTGTTGATTAATGCCCCCTGGGAAAACTGATAAAATATTTTTAATGTCATTGATATTGTCTTTTTGGTCTTCGAGATCATTATTATTTATTTTTGATTCGGTTTTTATTACCAATCTTGCTAAGTAGTTGTTTAGAACTTTTGCCAGCTGTTCAAGAGCTTGTTTATCTCTATCGGCAACACTTAGGCTCTTTAATAGATTTGGATTATTATCATTAACATCACCACTAGTATCATTAAAGTTAAGAAGAATATTTTTGACATCTGGATCACAATTCTCAGGGTTTCCATCGTTAGAAAATTTAGTTAAAAAATATTTTTTATAACATTGCAGAGTCATGTTAATTGACTCTTTGATTGATTTTGACGTGTCTGAATCATTTATTCCAAAAGATACGTAATGTTCTTTTATTTTTCTAAGATCCTCTTCTAAAAGAGCTGATTTTTTATTGGTAGTAAATTTCTCAGATTCTAATTTATTATTTTTAATAAGTAATTCTAAGCTATCTTTTAAATCACCTTCATCTCCCGAAGCTTCATTTAAATAGGTATCAAATATTTGTGTAATATTTAATTTTTTAGATTTAGAAGATTCAGCGGACAGGGGAACTGCATTTTGCATATTTTATGAATAAAAATTAGATACAGTTTTAAAGAAGATTTTCCTTAATTGTTTTTAACAAGAATTTATATAGAATTATTTTTTTATGTTTTAAATCTAGATTTATTTTATTTTAAATACAAAATATATTTTTCATGCGTTAAACCATTAAATTTTACTAATCTTCATTTTTTAAAGATTCTTATTTCAAAAAACAGTCTTTGTTTTAGTGCGACTTATAAAATATTTTGGTTAATTTATAATCCTTAAGTGATAATTTTTATTGGAAATGTTATTATAGGCAATTTTGATATTAAAAAATCTTTACCAACTCATCAATGTTAGTGGTATAATGATTGGAGCGTTGATTACACTGCATTTCCCAGTTGCGTTTTACTCCTTGAATGGCATAAAAAATACTATTTTTGGTAAATGTTTTATTAATTTTTTCCATGGTTTGTTGAATTATTTCAGATTTAGAATTAGTTGATGAGGCTTGCGAAAAAAGATTATATTGCAAATAATTTTCATCAACTAAATCGATCAACATAATTCCAGCTTTTTTATAAGCATAACCTTGAAGATAAATCTCATCGATAATTTTTATAGCGGATTTAATAATCTCAGAAACATTATTGGTTGGCCAATTGAAGCTATAAGTTTTGCCTTGGCAATATTGATTTGCTGAAGAAAAAGGATTAGTACGAATATAAACATAAATTGCTTGCGCTTTGGTTTTTTGAAGGCGCATTTTCTGACAAGCGCGAAGAGCGTAATTACTAATTGCTTCCTGCAATTCGCTTTTTAGAA
>Ga0049082_10000540_pt1 | contig 10962 bp, 6 predicted proteins | sample GreLakmeHU45MSRF_FD_66718 | JGI IMG/M metagenome (GOLD analysis project Ga0049082, IMG submission 66718) | Freshwater lentic microbial communities from great Laurentian Lakes, MI, USA - Great Lakes metaG HU45MSRF | ecosystem: Environmental > Aquatic > Freshwater > Lake | place: Great Lakes... | reverse complement strand
GAAGTCGGGAACCAACTCGTACTTGGGTTCGGCGGCAAAAGCGCTGGAACCGGCGACAAGAAGGGCGAGGGTAGGGAGGAGCGAACGCATAGGGGTGGGCTTTGTTAAGGGCAGTCGGCGGGGGCTGGCAATTTGAAAGACGGCCAAGGCTTGCAACCCGCCCCCCTTTGAGGTGTCTAGGGGATACCCCCCTATGCGCTCCCTACGCTTTCTACCCCTCCTCGCCCTGGCCCTGACGGCTACCCTGCGTGCCGCCGATGTCCCTGCCTCCGAGCCCGTGCCCAAGGCTGACTTTGTCTCCGCCTTCAATGGTAAGGACCTCACCGGCTGGAAGGACGCCAAGGAGAATAAATTCTGGAAGGTCGTCGATGGCGTCCTCGTCGGCGAGAACGATGAAAAGCTGAAGGGCAATATGCTCTACACCGAGAAGGCCTACGGCGATGTCATCATCTCCCTTGAATGCCGCTTCAGTGGTGAAATCGACAGCGGCATTATGGTGCGCCGGGACAAGGCCGGAAAGAAGGACATGCAGATGCAGATTGGGGTCTCTCGTAGCCTGAAGAAGGATATGACTTGTACCTACTACGTCGGTAAGTACCCCGAAGCCGGTTTTGCCCCGAAGGTCGAAAAGCTCTGGAAGAAGGACGCCTGGAATCAGATCGTCTTCCGCGCCAAGGGCGACACCTACACCGTTTGGCTCAATGGCGAGCAAGTCTCGCAGCTGACCGACCCCGCTTACCCGGCCCCTTACTCCGTCGGCCTGCAGATCCATGGCGGGCTCAAGATGAAGGTCGAGTACCGTAACATTCAGTTGGCTGAGTTGAAGTAAGATCGTCACGCACCAGCGTGGCTTTCGGCTGGCGAGCCTTAGCGGCTCGCCTTCTATCTTCGCATGCCCCCTCCTTCTGGCTTTGACCGCAGTCGCCGCGATTTCTTACTCAACGTAGGCGCCCTTTCCCTCGCCTTCGTGCCTTTCATGGTGCGCGGGGCGGACGCTCCGAAGAAGAAGGCGGATCCGTATATCGACGCTGTGTTTGTCGACGGCGAGCCGCCCTTGCCGGCCGAAGGCTCCTTCACCTTCGCAGTTTTACCGGACACCCAGTATTATTGCGAGAAATTCCCTGACCACTTCGTTGCGCAAACGCGTTGGCTCGTCGAACAACGTGAACGTCGCCGTATCGCTGGCGTGCTTCATCTCGGCGACATCACGAACCGCAATACCGTCCCGCAGTGGGAAAACGCGCGCAAGGCCTTGCAGGTTTTGATGGACGCCAAAATGCCGATGTGCCTCGTCCCTGGTAATCATGACTATGGTCTCGGCGGTGGCTGCGCCGACCGTACGACGATGCTGTCCAAGTACTTCCCCGTGGCCGAGCTATCCCAAGCTGCGCATTGGAAGGGCAATTACGACAAGGAGCCCGACCGCTCCGATAACAGTTGGCACTTCCTTGAAGCGGCTGGCCGCAAGTTCCTCGTGCTCTGCCTCGAGTTTGGGCCGCGCAATGATGTGCTTCGCTGGGCCAATGCCGTGGTCGCCGCCCACCCGGAACGCGAAGTCATCCTGGTCACGCACGCGCATATTCACCACGACGATACCCGCTACGATCAGAAGCGCTACGGCAAGGAGCAGGGTGGCAACCCGCACGCTTATTTTACTAAGCCCTATGACGACATCAATGACGGTCAAGAGGTCTGGGAAAAGCTTATCTCTCGCCACGAGAACTTCATTCTCACCTTGAACGGTCACGTCACCAGCGATGGCCTCGGGCGTATCGTCACCTCGACCGCGAAAGGCCGTCCGGTGCCGCAAGTGCTCGTGAATTTCCAGATGAAGCCCAACGGCGGCGATGGCTGGCTGCGTCTGATCGAAATGCGCAAGGATGGCACCATGCAGACTTACGATTACTCGCCGACCCGTAAGCAGCTGAACGCTTCCAAGCAGAACCAGTTCCCGATTCCCTGGGCGTAAGCCCTTGCGGGCTCGTGCTCGAGCGCTATAACAGCCTCATGACCACGAACTCAGAAGAGCACCGCTTTCAGCCTTCCCGACGTAATTTTCTCCTGACCAGCGGGGCCTTCGCGCTCGGATGCCTGCCGTTTATCGTCCGCGCCGCCGAGACCAAGGCGCCTGCCGCCAAGGCCAAGCCTAACCCCTATGTTGATGCTGTGTTTGTCGACGGCGAGCCGCCTTTGCCGGCCGAAGGTTCCTTCACCTTCGCGGTCTTGCCAGACACCCAGCATTATTCCGAGAAGTATCCAGAGACTTATCTCGCGCAGACCCGTTGGCTCGTCGAACAACGCGAACGTCGCCGCCTCGCCGGCGTCTTCCACCTCGGCGATATCACGAACCAAAACACTGTCCCACAATGGACTAACGCGCGTAAGGCCATGCAAGTGCTCATGGACGCGCAGGTGCCGATGTGCCTCGTGCCGGGTAATCATGACTACGGCCTACGGGGTAATGGCTCCGACCGTTCCAGCATGCTATCCGAGTTCTTTCCGGTAAAGGACTTGGCCGCAGCCAAGCATTGGAAGGGTAACTACGACAAGGAGCCGGATCGCTCCGAGAATAGCTGGCATTTCCTGGAAGCCGGTGGCCGCAAGTTCCTCGTGCTCTGTCTGGAGTTCGGACCTCGTAATGACGTCGTCCGCTGGGCCAATGAAGTCGTTGCGGCGCACCCAGATCGCGAAGTTATTCTCCTAACGCACGTGCTCATCTTTCACGATGAGACGCGCTACGACTGGAAGAAGCTCGGAACCAAACAGGACTGGAATCCGCACGCTTATGTCATGGCCAAGCAGGGTGGGGATGACGTCAACGACGGCGAAGAGCTGTGGGCCAAGTTGATCTCGCGCCATGAGAACTTCCTCCTGACTCTCAACGGGCACGTCCTTGGTGACGGCCTGGGCCGCGTAGTGACCTCGACCACCAAAGGTCATGCGGTACCGCAAGTGCTCGTTAATTTCCAGATGAAGCCCAACGGCGGCGATGGCTGGCTGCGCCTAATCGAGATGCGCAAGGACGGCACTATGCAGACTTATGACTATTCGCCGACGCGTAAGCAGATGAATGCGTCCAAGCAGAATCAGTTTACCATCCCTTGGGCTTAAGCCCAAGGCGGTTGCTTATTTTTCGGTCTTCTCCGCCGGTTTTTCGCGGAGGAGATAAGTATCGAGGATGAGCCGCAGGCGTTGTTGTTCGCTGCCACGGACCTGTGGTTCGAGTTCGGCGCGTTGGCTTTGCTGGCGACGCCACGATTGGTGCAGGGCATCGTTGGAAATCCACTCGCTGAGACGGAAGGGCGCTGGAATCGGGGGAGCGGGTAGCGGAGGCACCTGGCCTACGTTTGGCAGAGGGGCCGTTTCCCCGTTGGCCTTGGCTGGCAAGGGACCGCCGGCCACGCCACCAGTCAGGGTACGCCCGTCGGCGGACTTGGTGTCTGGTGCGCCCGGGATAGCCACGGCAGGGCCGCTAGGGTTGGTCTTAGCTGCGTTGGGTTGGCCCGGGACGGTCCCCGTTTTAGGCGCTTGGCCAGCGGCGCTCGTGGGTGCGTCTGCAGGGATGCCCGGGAGCGGCAGTGAAGCGGTTGAGGGTGCTGGGCGTTGCGGGTCGTCGGTGATGGCCCTAGGTAAGCGCCGTGAGGCCTGGCCGGGCGTGCCTGCGGCAGGTTCACCCAGAACTTCGCGAGGGAGGTTGAGGCTATCACTAGGCTGCGGTGGGGCCGTGCGCTTCGGCAATTCGGCAACGGTGGGTTTACCGACTGTTGCGGGGCCAATGCCATCCACCAAGAGTTCGGGCAAGCGCAACGGGGTGCGTGGGGCTTGGGCTTTCGGCCCTGGCAAGTCGAGGGTCGCGGGATTGCTGGCCGGGGTGCGGCTGGCGGGGGCCTGCGCCGTCGGATCGCCTAAGCCCAGTGCGCGTGGCGCGGTCGGCGCAGTCGGATTGAGCTCGGGGCGGGGGAGGGTAATCGGGCCGGCGTTCTTGGCGGCGGGAGCACTGCTGTCTAGCGAAGGGAGGGCTGGGCCTGAGCCCTGGACGGAAACGGGTGTGGTCGGCAGGTCAGCTCGGACCGGGAGGCTCGCGGCCGAATCCTTAGGCGACAAGCCACCGACATCCGTACCCACCGCGGGCGAGCGGCCCGCAGGGTTGTTGGGAGCGCGCGGTGGCGTGTTCGATTGCTTCGACGGTTCCGCTGGCAACTTCGGCTTCACGGGGTCGTTCCAGTCTTCGGAAACCGGATCGGTCGAGCGTTGCGTCGTGGTTGTCGGTTTAGCCCCGTCGGTAGATTTCGCTGACGGCACGTTGTCGACCTTCGGCTGCTGAGCGTCGCTGCCGCCCGGGCCCCCTGAGCCCTTGCCTCCCTTGTTAGAAGTGAAGGGGAGGTAGGACCAGAAGGCGCTATCGGTGAGCGTCTCGGTGGCGCAACCCGAGAGGAACACCAAACCCGCGGCGGCAACCAGGAGGTTCAGTGTGCGCCGTGCCTTCATGCCTTATTGCGAAAGAATCGACATCGCCGCCATCACTGGCGGGCCCGCCTTGGCGTCGAAGCGAGCCGACATCGTAAACTTGGCGTCACGGGAAGTGGCGATGTCCTTCAATACGTGCACTTGCTGGGCGCCAGGCGCTTGGTCGTCGCCAAGGGCACCGCGCATCCGTTCCACCATTGCATCGTAATCAATGGTGTCGATGCAACGGTTGATGAGTTTCCAGCCGAGGTCGGGCGCCTTGGGAGCATCCACGGCGGCGAGTAGTTTGAGCGGCTCGCGGGGCGAGGCTTCATTGAAGCGGTCAAATTGGTAGAGGTAACTGCCAGTGAGCTTGAGCGTGTCGTTTCCTACCGTGCTGAGGGAGAGGAGCAGTTCGAAGTCCAATGAAGGCTGGAGCTGTTCGTAGCGCTGCTTGGTCGCTGTGCTCATCGGCAGGCGACGGAAAAAACGGTTGGCATCAAACCAGAGCGTCAAGGCGCCCGCCTGGGTGCAGGCGTAAGCAGGGAGTTTATCGCGCGTCTCCGTGCCCTTGATGGGCTTGCGGGGTGGGGGCGTGAGGCATAGTCGGATTTCCTTTTCCACGCAAGGGGCCTGTGGGTTGCCTTCGAACTCAACTAAGATGATGGCGGTCCGGTTCGTCAGACCAAAGGTAAAAAACCCTCCTTCTGGATCCATATACCGGCCCTCCCCGTGTCTGACCATCGAGCGACTGCGCGAGAGGTGTGAAGTGGGTTTGCCAGTCTCACCGCGGATGGCGTTGTTCATCTGGTCAGCCACCCGGGAGAGGGCGGCTTCGGCCACGACCGGATCTTTGACTCGGATGACCAGTCCGCAAATCATCACCGGTCGATTAGCGTCGGTCGAGGCGACGTTTTGGGTCGGAAACTTGACGAAAGCGTAGAGCTCAGAGTGCGGGTCGAGGCCGTTCTTCACGAGTTCGGCGACGGCCGCGGACATCCCTTTACCGCCGGTGCGCTCGAGCCATGCCGGAAAGGCCTGATTGGACTTCTGCCGAAGTTCGTCGGGGCGAAAGGTGACGACCGCGAAGCTCTCGGCGGGGATGAAGACGGTCGAGTTCGCATTGGACCGGGCATACGAATTGGAGCGTTCGGTGATAAAGAACCAAGCGGCAATCAGTGCGATGACCGACGTCAGGATGACCACGATGGTGACTTCGAGGGCCGTCCAAGGGGTCTTGCGGTGCACGGGGCCAGCTGCGCTACCGCCGCCGTTGGCTTCCGCAACTTCCGCCGCGGTGCGGCGGCGTTGCGTCACCGCCATATTAAAGGCGACGACGAGGCAGACAGCCAGCGGGTCGAAGACCGCGACAAGCGCCAGCATGAGCCACTTGACGACGTCATCGGCTTCGGCGTCGAAGGCGCGGGCCACGAAGCGATACGAGCCGATATCAGAGGAAGCAATCTGTTCGCGCAGGCTAAAGACCTCGGTGTTCTTCGTGCGGACGGAGGCGTAGAGTTTTTCGGTTTCCGCTTCGGTCAAGGTGACCTTACCTTGGCCTTGCTCATTCAGCGCCGTGATCTGCTTTTCCAGGACGATCAGGTTCTCGGCGCCGGATTTACGGAGGGCTTTCTCTTCGGTATCGAGGCGGGCGAGTTCTTGGTCGAAGGTCGCGCGCAGGGTGGCGGTCTCCTGGGTGGAGGTGGCGTTGACCTGGGCCTGGTCGGCACGCATACCCTTGATGCGGGCGTTGGCGTCGGCGCGGATGCGTTCGATGCGGTTGCTCGTTTCGGTAAGTTTCGCGAGGATTTCGAGACGTTCCGACCGCTGTTGCTCGCGGAGTTCCTGGCCCTTCTTGACGTTATCCTTCTCGAAGAAGAGGAATTGGCTCGTCGTGCCTTGGCTGGTGTAGGCGGCGACGGCTTGGTCGAGAACTTTGAGCCGATCATTCAGGCCGAGGACCGTGGCCTCTTCGGCGGCGACGTTCTTGGCAATGGCCGCTTCTTCAGCCGCGATGGACTTCGAAATCGCGGCGGTCTGGTCGCTACCGCGTTGGGTGGGCGCAATCATTTCCGTGGCCCGGCGGTCGGCGAGGGACTTGCGCTGCTCTTGGACGCGGGTGAGGGCCTTAGCGAGGTCTTCCGTGGCCTGGACAAGGCGGGCTTGAGCCTTCGTGAGGTCTTCGCGGCTGGAGGTGTTCACGCGACTGTTCTTACCGCGGGCATCCTCGACCTGCTTGTTGATTTCCGCGATCTCCTTTTCGAGGTTGGCGATTTGGCCTTCATTAAGGGCAATCTGTGTAATGGTCTTCTCGTAGGCACGGGCCAAGAAGCCGTAGTTACCAAGCGAGGTGATGGCGATGAGCGCCACGACCGCCACCGTGAGGTAGAAGCGCATGGCCCCATTGATGCGGTCCCAGTAGCGGTAGAGGAAGGAGGCCGCGACCAACTTGCCGACCTCCAAGCTCGCCGCCATGACCATGACGGGAATCTCCGAGCCGATGAATAGCAGGCCGAGCCCCCGCACGGAGAAGTAGGCGGAACATCCGGCAATATACAGGGCGGAGGAGACGAGGAGCAGGCGGAAGCCCCAAGTGAGGGACTTGGGTTCTTCGCTGGTCGCGTCGGTTTCAGGGGTGCTCATAGGTGGGGGGTGCGGCATAAGTACTTAATGCCCCGGTCAATGTCAAAAGCGGCTTTCAGGCGGGGTAATGGGGTCGGGGGAGTCCTGAGGGGGCGACAGGGCCGGCCTGAGCGGTGGAATTGTTCTATTTTTGTTATTTAAACGGCAACCTGAGGCGTCTTCATCTGTCTTACCCCTAACCCCAAGCCCCTACCCCCTACCGACATGAAAATGCACCGTTTCTGCCAAGGTGACCACCCCACGGTCGGCGCCGGCTTCAGCCGCCGCGACTTCCTCCATGTCGGGATGCTCGGGACGATTGGCCTCACGCTGCCTAAAATGATGCAGCTCCAGGCGCTCGAATTGCCGAAGGTCGAGGGCTACGCAGCGACCGCCGATGCGGTCATTCACATTTACCTGCCAGGTGGCATGGCGCAACACGAGTCCTGGGATCCCAAGCCTTTCGCTTCCCCGGATTACCGCGGTCCGTATACGCCCATTAAGACTTCCATTCCGGGTGAGTATGTCGGCGAGAAATTCGTCAACATTGCTAAGATCATGAATAAGCTCACGGTCGTGCGTTCGATGACGCACGGTGAGGCGGCACATGAACGTGGCACGCATAATATGTTCACGGGCTACCGTCCGAGCCCCGCGATTAAGTTTCCGAGCTTCGGTTCCGTCATCTCCCACGAGCAAGGTGCGCGCAACAACCTGCCCCCTTATGTCGTGGTGCCGTCACAGTCCGTCCCTGAACAGGGTACGGGCTTCATGAGCAGCGCCTACGGTCCGTTTGCCCTCGGCAGCGATCCTGCCGACAAGGGCTTCACCGTGCGTGACCTTCTGTCGCCGAAGGATATCAACCAGCAGCGCTTTGACCGCCGCCGCAGCTTGCTCGAAAGCGTCGACCAGCATTTCCGCGAGACCGAGAAGTCCGACGCCATCGGCGCGATGGATAGCTTCTATCAGGCCGCCTATGGCCTCGTGAGCAGCGCCAAGGCCCGCGAGGCTTTCGACCTGACCAAGGAGTCCGAGAAGATGCGCGACGAGTATGGCCGTAATGCCGCGGGCCAGCGTTTCCTCCTCGCCCGCCGTCTCGTCGAGTCCGGCGTCCGCATGGTCTCCGTTAACTTCGGCGGCTGGGACCACCACTCCAACATCAAGAGCGGCTTTGACGGTCAAGCCCCGCAGTTCGACCAAGCCTTCGCCCGCCTCATCACCGACCTCGCCGACCGCGGCATGCTCAAGCGCACGCTCGTCATGGTCAGTTCCGAGTTCGGTCGCACCCCGCGCGTCAACGGCACCAATGGCCGTGACCACTGGCCGCGAGTCTTCTCGGTCGCCCTCGCCGGCGGTGGCGTGAAGGAAGGCTATGTCCACGGCGCCTCCGATGCCCTCGGTGGTGAACCCGATCGCGATGCGGTCGGCCCTGAAGACCTCGCCAAGACCATGTACCGCACGCTCGGCATTAACGCTGAGAAGCGCATTGTCTCCGATGGCGGTCGCCCCATCGACATCGTCAACGGTGGTCGCGTCATGCAGGAGTGGCTCGCTTAAGCGTCCCTCCCGCGGCTTCCCGTCCGCCCATGTTGCCCCGTCTCTTCACCGTCCTGCTCTGCCTGACGGCGGGATTGCGGGCCGCTTACCCCGAGTTCAGTGCCTGTAAGCCGAATGGCGGGCAGCGCGGCTCTGAATTCAAGCTCTCGGTGACCGGCACGCGCCTCGAGGACTTCGAGACGCTCTTGTTCTATGACCCCGGCTTCACCGTCAAAAGCGTCGATGCGGTGGCCGCGGGTAAGGTCGATCTGACCATAGCGGTATCCGCCGACGCCACCTTGGGCAGTCATCTGGTGCGCGTGCGCACGCGGACGGGTCTTTCCCACCCACGGCAATTCTTTGTTAGCCCTTATCCAACGGTCGACGAGAAGGAAGCGAACTCAGAGTTTGCTCAGGCCCAGGCCATCCCCCTGAACAGCACCATCGAGGGTATCGTTCTCACCGAGGATGTGGATTACTTTAAGGTCACCGTAAAAAAAGGGCAGCGCCTCAGCCTGGAGGTCGATGGGCTGCGTCTTGGTTACTTGAACTTCGATCCGTACATTGCGATTCTCGACAAGGATCGGTTCGAGAAGGCTTTTTCCGACGACACGATCTTGCATCGTCAAGATGGCTACTGCTCCTTTGTCGCGGAATACGACGGTGACTATTATGTGATGGTTCGGGAGTCTTCCTACCGCGGTTCGACGCGCTCCTTCTATCGCCTGCATGTCGGTGATTTCCGCCGACCAGATGTGGTCTTCCCGGCGGGCGGCAAGGTCGGCTCAAAAGTCGACGTGCGTTTCATCGACGCCAAGGGTTCCTTTACGGGTTCGGTGACGGTGCCGTCGGAAGAGGATCCTAACTTCGAGGTGTTCTCCGTCGAGGCGCCAGCGCCGTCGGGTAATCCCTTTCGCATTTCCCAGATGGATAACTTCTTGGAGTCCGAGCCGAACAGTGCCCGGGAGCAGGCCAACGTGGTGCCGCCCGCCGAGGCTTATGCGCTTAATGGCATCATTGGGGAGCCAGGCGACTCGGATTACTACCGCCTCACTTTGAAGAAAGGGCAGGTACTCACCGGCCATGCCTACGCGCAGGGGTTAGGCTCGCCGCTGGATCCGGTTATCAGCCTGCGCGGCTCTACCGGGGTAGCTTTGATTTCCAACGATGATGGCGGCGGCACGCGGCGCCTTGATTCCCGCTTTGAAGTCACGGTGCCTGCCGATGGCGAATACATGCTCAGCATCCGTGACCACTTGGATCGCGGCAGTCCCAAGTTTGTCTACCGCGTCGAGCTCATCGCCTCGCAGCCGCGCCTGACCTTTGCTTCCCCCGAATACTCGGTGAACGATTCGCACTACCGTCAGTTTATCGTGGTTCCGCGGGGTGGTCGGATGGCGTTACTCGAAAACTTCACCCGCACACGCGTGGGTGGTGACTACCGTTTCGCCGCACCTGGCTTGCCCGCCGGTGTGAAACTGCTGACCGAACACGCCCCGAAGGATATGCCGAACGTCCCGCTGCTGTTCGAGGCCGCTGCGGATGCTCCCTTGGGCCAAGCCATCGTACCCGTCCGCTTAGACCCCGTCGACCCCCAGAATAAGGTCGTCGGTCGTCTCCGCCAGAACTTCGACGTCGTCCGCGACGGTAATGTTATCTACCTCACCGACACGGAGGACCGCCTGCCGGTCGTGGTGGTCGAAGAGGCGCCTTACGCTTTGGAGATCGTCACGCCGAAGGTTCCGCTCGTCCAGAACGGCGTCTATGACCTTAAGGTAGTTGCTAAGCGTAAGCCAGGTTTCACCGCTGCTATCCGTGTTATCATGGTGTGGACTCCGCCAGGGGTTTCGGTGTTAGGCGAGATGACGATCCCGGCAGGGGCTGACGAATGTTCGTTCCAGTTAAGCGCCAGTGCGGGCGTGGCCACGGCGGAGTGGAAGTTTGTCGTGATGGGCGAAGCCGATGCCGGCCGGGGTCGCGTGTTTAACGCTTCGCCTTTCTGTCCCGTGAAAACGCAGACCGCCTATGTGACCGCCTCCGCGTTCCCGATGGCGGCTATCGAGCAAGGGCAGGAGGGTGTCGTGTCGACCAAGCTCGAGCAGCTCCTACCGTTTGAAGGTGAAGCCGTCGCCCGTCTGGTCGGCGTCCCTGATACCGTCGCCAGCGAGCCGATTAAAATCACCAAGGCGTCTACGGATCTGACCTTCCGCCTGAAGCCGGGCAAGGACTGCTTCCCTGGTAAGATTGCCAATCTCTTTATCCAAGTGGACGTCCCCCTCGCCGGTGGCACGGCGACGCACCGTGTCGCCCTCGGCTCGAGCGTCCGCGTCGATGCCCCGCGCAAAGTCGCCCCGGCTC
>Ga0049082_10000539_pt1 | contig 10965 bp, 6 predicted proteins | sample GreLakmeHU45MSRF_FD_66718 | JGI IMG/M metagenome (GOLD analysis project Ga0049082, IMG submission 66718) | Freshwater lentic microbial communities from great Laurentian Lakes, MI, USA - Great Lakes metaG HU45MSRF | ecosystem: Environmental > Aquatic > Freshwater > Lake | place: Great Lakes... | reverse complement strand
CGCACCACCGGATCCTTGTCCTTGGGCGGCTGTAGTCCGCGCGACAACGAATCACCGGCGCCCGCCAACCGACGCGTGACCGCGCGCACTTCGCTGAGCAGCGGCGCCATCTCTTCACTGCGCTTCTGATCGCTCTCCAACCGTTCGGTCACCAATCGCAGTCCATCGCTCAGCGACGCGATCTCGATGAGCAGTTCGGCCAGCGTGTCCTCGATACCGTTCAGCCACAACGGATGCTGCTGAAATTCGTCCGTCAGCCGCAGAATAGGCGCACCGGTGCCTTCAAGCACCGCCGATAGCAGCTCGAACAACAGCTGCGTGCGATCTCGCGCCGTGGCCGCACTCGACACCATGCGCTCACGCACCAAATCCAGACTGGCCACGCTATGCAAATCGCTGAAACCGCCCAGCTTGGCCGCGAGTGCGGGCAGCAATCCCTTGCCACGGCGCTCCAGTCGGTTGAACAACCGCGCCAGCGCGCGTCGCGTAATCGAGCTTCCCAAGTGCGACGCAGCCGCATCTTCAAGATGATGGCCTTCGTCGATCACTAGGCGCTTGTACGCCGGCAACACGGCCGAGTCCTCCCAGTTCTGCGCTTGACGCCGCACGGCGACGTCAGAGAGCAGCAGGTGGTGATTCACCACCACTACGTCGGCTGCCGCCGCCTCCTTACGCGCCTTGAACAAAAAACACTTATCGTAAAACGAGCACTTCATGCGCCCGCACAAATCAGGCTCGGCCGCCACCTCATCCCACACATCCGGGCGCGGCGGCGTGGGCAGGTCGGCCAGTGATCCGTCCTGCGTTTTCTCCGCCCACTCAGCGATCTGCTCCACGTCGCCGGCGCCGCCGTCATCGAACAGCGCGGCACCAGCGCCACGCGCCTGCTCCAAGCGCTGGAGACAGAGATAGTTGCGCCACCCCTTCAACAACGCGAAGCGCACTTTCTGATCGGTGAGCGCGCGCTGGAGGAAGGGCAAATCCTTCGTCACCAGCTGCTCCTGCAGCGTGATCGTGTTCGTCGACACGATGGTGCGTTCGCCATTGGCCGCGGCCCATCGTAACGCCGGCACGAGATAGCCCAACGACTTACCCACGCCCGTGCCGGCTTCTAACAGCGCCACGCCACCGCGGTTAAACGTCTCCGTCACCGCCGCCGCCATCGCACGCTGACTCGGCCGGTCTTCGTACTCGCGCGAGCCGCTCACGCGTTGCATGGTTTGCGCGATCAGGCCGTAGGGTCCGAGCGTGACATCCACGTCGTCGAGGGATACCGGCAGCTGTTGTTTGCTGCGCGGCACTTCGGCCACCACGTACACACGCGTGGCCTCGTTGTCCACGATCGCGAAGCCGACGCCATTGCCGTGAATGCGCGCCGCCACTTCGAGGTCCGCATCACTCGGCTCGAGCAATCCCGACGGATGATTGTGCAGCATCAACTCACCGCGTTCGGCCACTCCGGGCAGCGCCAGCACACTGCGCACGTCGCCGCGGAACACCACGCGCGCGGTCGTGATCAGGTCGTCGTCATCGACGGTACACACGAAGCACACTTCATTGCCGCCAGCGAGCTTGATCGCGACTCGCACGGCGGTGGCGGCCTTCGGTGACAAACGCGTTCCACCCGCCGTCTTCGCTCCGCCCTTCACAACACGCTTGCCGGTCACGTCTTGCGCGGCTTCTTCTTCGCAGCGGGAAACAAGACGTTGTTCAGGATGAGTCGGTAGCCGGGCGAGTTCGGGTGCAGCGAGAGGTCTGTGGGCGCGCTGCCGATAGCGTGCTGCGCGTCTTCGGGGTCGTGACCGCCCAAGAAGGTCCACGAGCCCTTGCCCGCATCCCCATGCAGATATTTGCTCCACGGCGCGCCGTCTTCGCTGGCGAGCATGGTCACCCCTTGCTTCACGATGGCGCGATTGAAGCTCGTGGTCACGCCGTAGAAATCGGGCACAACAGTGCGATGATTCTGCACGAGCATCGTGGCCACGGGGTCGAGCTTGGCCGAAAAGTCGAACAGCGTAAAGGTGCCCAGCGGCTGACGGCGCGCCGGCACATTCACCTGATGCCCGTCGATATCGCTGAGCGCGTTGATGTACGGCGACGGCTCGACATGCGCGCCGGTAAAGGCGAGCGCCCGCGTCCAGTCCATGCGCGCGTCAGCGTCAGCGGCGGGCGGCGTACCGTCAGAGAACGGACCAGCGATGTCGACGGTAAACGCGGCGATTGCGAGATCGAGCGATTCCGTGGCGCCACACATGGCAAACAGGAACCCGCCACGATCGACGAAGCCACGGATATTATCGGCCACCGCTTTCTTGAGCCCCGGCACATCGGCCTTGCCAAAACGCTTGGCCATGGCGACGTCGCGCTCGCGCTGCGCGACAAACCAGGGCGCATCGCGATAGGCGAGATAGAGCTTGTTGAACTGGCCCGTGAAGTCTTCGTGGTGCAGGTGCACCCAGTCGAACTTCGACAGGTCACCCTGCATCACGGCGTCGTCCCACACCGAGGTGAACTCGATGCCGGCATACGTGAGCGCCAACGTCACCGCGTCGTCCCAGGGTGGTTGATCGACCGGGCGATAAATCGCAATCTTGGGCGCGCGCTCCAGCACCACGGCGTCCATGTTGCCGCCGGCCACTTCGGCGCGCATGGACGCCACGGCGGCATCGGTCATGAGCTCGATGCTCACACCATCAAGCGCGGCGCGGCGACGCAGATCGGGCGCATCGGGGAGCAGGAATGAGCCGCCACGATAATTGAGCAGCCACTCGGCCTTCTGCCCGTTTTTGAGCGCGAGGTACGTGACGCCATACGCCTTCAGATGATTGCGCTGACTGTCGTCCATCGGCAGCAGCATCGACTGCGCCGACAGCGAGCGCGCCATGGTGAGGGACACCATGGTCACGAGCAGGGCCGCCATCACGCGGCTCCAGAGATTGGTGCGAACGAACAAGCGCATAGGCGAAATGTACCCGCGAACGCTCAATGAGTGGCAGGCGGCACCTGCCCCTTCATCCGTTCGAGTTCTCGGCGCGCCTGGGGGGCCAGCGCGCTGGTGGGATAATCCACGAGCAGGGTTTCGAAACGCGTGGTGGCGCCGGCTTTGTCGCCGGCGGCCAACAGCGCGCGGGCCGAGGCCAGCAACGCTTCGGCCGCCTCCGGACTCTTGGCCCAAGTGGCAATAATGCGATCCCAGAGGGTCATCGCGCCGGCTTTTGGTGATAACCGCGCCGCCATCGAGAGCAGCGCCGGTGCCGCCGGTCCGACGGAGTCGGACAGCGCGATGAAGCGCGCCGCCGCGCCGGCCGAATCGCGACGCGCGAGGGCGAGAAAGGCGGCGCCCAAGCCGGGCGACTGGTCCACCCGTGTGCGCGCCAGAATGCCCAACGCGTCCACCAGCTCGCCGCGTTGTGTGGCCGCGCGAACCAAGCGCTTGCGCGCGGTGGCCAGATCGCCGTCGTACAGCGCGAGCCAACCGGCGGTTTCGTCATCGTCTTCGAGGTCGGTACCCTTTACGGCGGACTTGGCGCGTGCGAGATCGCCCGCCCGCAGGTACGCACTCACCAACGGGCGGGCCATCGCCGACCGTGCGGTTTCGTCGAGCAGCGGGCCCGAGGCGTCGATGCGTTGCTGCGCCTCCGAGGCGCGCCCCAGTTCTCCGAGGGCGGCGATCTCGATGGGCAGCAAGGCGCGCGCGCGTACCACATCGGTACCCGGACCTTTGCGTGACATGAGTTGCAGCGCGCCAGCGGCATCACCGGCGTTAAGCGCCGCTTGCGCGGCCCGTTGCTGCGCTTCAAGATCACCACGCTTCTCGAGTACCGCGGTCCATGCGTCACGCGCCACCAGCCACGATTGCGCCAGCTCGGCCCGCTCACCAAAGGCGCGCCAAGCGGCCGACGTGGAGTCGTCGGACTTCACCGACGCCAACGCGAACCACGCCCGTCGCGGCTCGCCCCACGCCAACTCGAGCGCCGACAGCAGCCGACGCGGCGCCAATAAGGCGGGCTCGGCCAGCAGCACGGTGCGAATGGAGTCGCGCGTGGGTGCCGGTGCGCGATTCAGCGCGAACATCGCCGCCGTTTCGAGATAGGGCTCGTCACGCAGGGCCTCCCGGAACGCCATCGCAGCCGCGTGCCATCGACCGAGGGCCACGTGCAGCTGCGCCACTTCACCGGAAAGCGCACCGCCGGCGCCCAGGAGTCGGCCCGCTTCCCCGAGCACGGAGTCGGCGGCCTGCGCGCGTCCCTGTTGCAGCAGCAGCCGCGCATACTCGCGAAATGGCGCACCGTCATTCCCCGCGGCACGACGCCATGAGGTGAACGCGATGTGTGCTTCATCGTCGCGCCCGATGCTGACCAGCGCGCGCAGTTGGATGCTGCGCGCCACCGGATCGGTGGGACGCAACTGCACGACGCGTTGCGCCACCGGGATGATGGAATCGCGCATGCCGAGCTCGGCCCACACACGCTCGAGCCCCAGCAGCGACAACGCCACCTTGTCGCCATCGGAGTTGCCAGGAATGAGCGCGCGCTGCAACACCTCGCGATACGCCACGGCTGCTTTCTTCAGCTCGCCCTTGTCCTCGGCATCGAGCGCGGTGCTCAGCGCGTCGGCCGAATCCACCCGTGTGGCGGGCGGGCGGGCACCGCCCTGCGCGCGCGCGGGCGTGGCCGCGATCGGCAGAGCGCCGAGCGCCAACGCCCACGCCAGGCAACGCGATACGGAACGATGCACGAGCACCTTACGGCGGCGTCGTGCCATTGAGCTTGCGGAAGTACTCGATCACGATGCGCCGCTCGTCGGGACCGAGGCCACGCAGTTCGTTCCACGTGGGCGGCGCGAACTTGTTGGCCGCCTTCCCTGATTGTGTACCATCAACGCGCCCCGAGGCGCCGTTGCCGTTGGCCGCCTTCGCCTCGCGCGGCCCCTGATCGTCGCGCTCGTCCTGCTCCAGGAAACGGCCGGCATCGAGCAGTCGGCGATACAGCTGCGCCTGACGCGCCGCGACCGCGGGGTCGATGCCGTTCCGTTCGATCTGCTGCGACAACGTTTGCGCTTCCTTCGCCAACGCATCCATGCGACCGGTCTGATCGGCGTCAGACACATCGTTCAACGATCGCGCGACATCACGCTGCTGCTTGGCTAACACGCGCGATTGCTGGCGCGCGGCGTCACCCTTGGCACCGCCGGGGAGCATGTTGAGCCCCTGCATCTGGCCGTTGAGTTGGCCCTGCTGCTGCGCGAGCTGCTTGAGCTGCTCCATCATTTCGGTGAAGCCCGAGGCCGACTGCGCGCCGTTCATCTTCTCGCGATCGCGCACCAGCGACGACAGCGCCTGATTGAGCGCTTCGCTGGCGTCCTTCATCGCGTTCTGCGCCTGCTCGCTCCCGCCGGGCTGCCCCGACTGCTGCATCTGCTGCGTGGCCTGCTCCACGCGACGCTGCGCTTCGCCCATCGCCTTCTGCGAACGCTGCGACAGCAACGACGAACTGCGCCCGGCCTTCTCGAGCCGTTCGGCCGCTTGCTCCACGCCCTGCTGCAGTGCGCTCTGTTCGCCTTGCATACCCTGCGCGCCTTGTTGCCGAGCCTTCTGCTCGAGCTCCGACTGCTGACGCGCCAACTGCATCGTTTCGTTGATCGACTGATCGAGTTCGCTCGAGAGCTCCGTCTTCCACGCATCGACCTGGGCATCGCGCGCGGCCGAGAGCTGCTGGGCGGCCTTGTCCATCGCGTCGGCCGCCTTGCGGGCCTGATCACCAGGGTTGCCCTGCTGGCCAGCCTGTGGCTCGCCCCCCTGTGGCTGGCCGCCTTGCTGCTGGCCGCCCGGCTGCTGCCCTTGCTGACCGGGCTGCGGCTTGCCGCCCTGCTGATTCTGTCCCTGCTGCCCAGGCTTCGGCGTGCCTTGCTGCCCCTGCTGGCCATTCGGCTGCGCGTTGGCCTTCTCCGCGCCGGGCTTTTGCTCGCCCGGCGCTTCTCCCGGCTTCGCCTCACCCTTCTCACCGGCCTTGGGCTCACCGGGTTCGCCCGGCTTGGCCTCGCTGGCCTGTTTCTGCTGCGCCGCCTTTTGCATCGCCTCGGCAGCCTGATTCACCAGCGGCTGCGCGGCGCGCGTCTTCGAGGCACCCGGCTTGGCACCTGCCTCTTCCAAACGCTTGGCCAACGCCTGCACTTCCCGCTCGAGTTCACGGGCCCGATCGGCCAGCTCCTTCGGATTGGAGGGCGCGCCTTCCCGGCTTTCTCCCGGACGCCCGTCCATGCGGTCGGCCATCTGCTTCTGCGCTTTTGCCAAGTCCGTGGCATCGTCCCGCAGCGTCTGCATCGCACCCTCGAGCGCGGCGCGCTTCAGCATCTCGGCGCTCTTCTCCAACTGCTCGCGCATCTGCTTCTGTTGCTCGCCCAGCTGCTGCATCGACTTCTGCGCTTCCGTGCCGCTAAGCCGTTCGGAATTCTTGTTGAGCTCCTCAAGCTGCTTCTGCATCTCGGGGGTCATCGCATCCCGCAGCAGCTTCTGGATGTCCTTCATGCGCGACGCCAGCGCTGTATCGAGCGCGTTCGCATTCTTCAAGCGCGACTCGAGCTCCTTCGCGTTCTGCCGCAGCGAATCCACCTTGGCACCCAGCTGCTGCTGATCGCGCGCCAATTGCTTTGCCTTTTCCGCCGCCGAGAAGCTCATCGACTGACTCTTACCGCCTTCACGCTTCGCGGTGCCGTTGGCCTTGGCCTCTTCCGACGTGCCACCGCCCTTGAGATCGCGATTGCGCGCCGCATTGTCGGTGTTCTGTTGCAGCCGCCTTTCCTGCTGCGCCAACCGCTGCGCCTGCGCCGCCAGCGAATCCGCCAGCGCGCGCGCCATCGCCCGCTGCTCGGTAAGACTCGGCACGCGCAGCAACACTTCAGCGCTCACGGTGGTCTGCCGCCACGGCGAATCATCGGTGGCGATCGCGGTCACGTGCAGGCGATCACCCGGCTCAAGCTTGCGGCCGTCCAGTGCAATCGACACGCCCCCTTCGAACAGTGGCGAGGCGGGCGACGCCACATCGATACGCTCGCGCGTGACCGCACCGGTGGCGCCAGCGCTTTCGCGCCACACCTGCAGCGACACGTTGCTAACGCCGTGATCGTCACTGGCGTCGATGTACACCGGCACGATACCGGTCGGACCGATGGCGGTATCGGATACCGGCGACACGATCGCAACGTCGGGGCGCTTGTCGGGCACGACCGTGAACGCCAAGGCATCAGGCAGTTCCGGCGGCAACGTCGCGGCATCAGCCTGCGGCGTGGCCGACGCGATCCAGCTCCAGCTGCCGTCGTGGTCGAGCGGGAGAATGGCCGATACCGCCGCCCCGTTCACCGAGGCAGGGAAGCGTACCGTATCGCGACCATCGGTGAGCATCGCATCACGGGCGCCGCCGCGCAGCATCGCCGTAACCCGCACGTTCGTACCACGCGGGACTCGCAGCGGCGGCACCGGCTCCATCGATTCGTCGGTACGACCGAGATATGCGGGATAGTCGGCGAACAGCGCGACATCACCGATCCAACCGCGGTCGGCCACCGTGATAACGCCGTTCAATTCCGGCGCACGTCCATCGTTCACGCGGATGGTGATCGGCGCCGACACGGCGCCGAGCGCCAGCGTGGCGAGTCCATCCGCGCGGACACGCAGCGTGGTGTCGCGCCATGCCTCGCCCTCGGCACGACGCGAAATGGTCACGCTATTGCGTCCCTCGGCGCGCACGCGCAACGACACCGACATGCCACGCGGGACGAGCGTAGGCAGCTTCTCGAATCCCAGCGCCGGCAGCAGCGTGCCGCGCCAAGCGCGCACCGGATGCACCGTGGCCGCGAAGCCATCGGGTGCTTGGCGAGCCGACCACGACAGCGCGCCCACGGTGATCGCGGCCATGACGCCGGCCACCGTCACGGCACGACCGAGACGCTGCCCCACCTGCGGCGCCAGCACCCCCGGCGCCAGTCGACGCGCCACATCCTGCGAGGCGCGCGCGCCAAGCACGCCGGTGCTAGCCACTTCGAGCGCCCCGCGCAGTGACCCTGAGCGCAACGCTTGCTCGCGCTCGATCGCGGCGGCCAGCGAGGTGAGTGACAGCACATCGGCGTTACGCGTGCGCAGCGCCCACACGAGCCCGGCGGCCACGGCCAGCGCGGCAGCCCACACGGCGATTGGCACCGCGCGCGGCAACGTCATCCAACGTCCATCGGCCATCAGCCAAGCGCTGGCGACCAACGCGAGCGCGACGACACCGATGACGGCCAGCACCACGGCGGCCATAGAACGCGCCTGCAGCGTGAACTGCTCGCGGGCGAGACGCGCATCGAGACTTTCTGACGGCCGCGCGGTGGTGCGGAGCGCCGGAGCGGTCATGGCGTCACCCGGCTCGTCACCGCGTAGGTAAACAAATTCACACCCAGGCGGATGGCCTGTTCGTGGAGCATCGGCGGATCAGGATAGGTGCCCACGTCTTCCCATCCGTTGCCGAGGTCGGCGGAAAACGTGTAATACACGGCGAGTCGGTTGCCGATGAAGATGCCCATGCCCTTCGCCGGCTTGCCGTCGTGCTCATGCACTTTCGGCGGACCATTCTCGAAGTCGTACACGAGATGGTAGATCGGATGGGTGTGCGGCACATCGACCAACGGACGATCGGGAAACACCCGTGCGATCTCGCGACGGAAGCTGTCGTCGAGGCCATAGTTGTCGTCCACATGCAGGAAGCCACCGCGCGTGAGATACTCGCGTAGGCGCTTCACCTCGATCTCGCTGAGCTTCATCTCGCCGTGTCCCGTGATGTGCAGGAACGGAAAGTCGAAGAGCGCCGAATCGGTGAAGGTGACCTTGGCCTCGGCGCGCTCGATCGGCAGCGCGGTCCGCTCGGCGATCTCGCGAATGAGATTCGGCAAGCTGGACGGATTGGCATACCAGTCACCACCGCCTTCGTACTGCACGCGAGCGATCGCCAGACGACCAGGGCCGCGGAGCGTGGTCCGTGGCGTGAACGCCAGAGAGGTACCGGCGACAGCGGCGAGCAACGCGTAGCGGAGGGAACGACGGGCCGGAAGCCGCATCAGGTATCGTGAGCGAGACGGTAGGCGAGATTGCGGCTGGCACCATGCTCGTCCATGAGCCGCTGGACGATGTCCCGAGGACGGCACCCGTCCTCGCGCAGTGCCAGGGCCACGGCTTGGAGTCCGTCTTCACTCGGGGCGACGACCGACGCGCCCCCCAGAACGATCACGATTTCCCCGCGCGGTGGCGTGCCCTCGTAATACGCGGCGACCTCCTCGAGCGTTCCGCGCTGGACCTCTTCAAAATGCTTGGTCAGCTCGCGGGCCACGGCCACCGGCCGGGTGGTCCCCGCGATAGCCGCCAGATCACGCAACGTGTCGACCAGTCGGTTGGGCGACTCGTATAGCACCACCGCATGCGGCAGACGGGCGGCGAGGGCCAATTGCTCCTCGCGCTCCTTGCCCTTCCGTGCCGGGAAGCCGAGCATCGTGAAGGGGTGCGGTACCATGCCGGAGGCCACGAGGGCGGCCAGCACGGCCGAGGCCCCCGGAATCGGCACCACCCGAAGACCGGCCGTGGCTGCGGCCTCCGCCAATCGGGCACCGGGGTCGGAGACCAGCGGCGTGCCGGCGTCGCTGATCAGGGCGAGGGCGTCGCCCGCTTTCAGTCGAGCCACAAGCCGGGGAATGACGCTGGCCTCGTTGTGCTCATGCACGGCGATGGTCGGCGTGCCAATGCCGTAGCGACTGAGCAGGGTGCGCGCGTGTCGCGTGTCCTCGCAGCAGATCACCGCCGCTTCTTTGAGCACGGCGAGGGCGCGCAGGGAGATGTCTCCCAGATTCCCGATCGGCGTGCTCACGATATGCAACGCCCCGGGGATGGCCGCGGACGGCCAGAGCGTCGCCGCCCGGTCGGCGAGATCGGAGGCATTGCTCTCCGACTCGGCCAAACCGGGCGCGTCGCCCACGTCGGTCAGGCGTGCTCCTTGAACTTCGCTTCGAGCTGCGGACGCGGAACGGCGCCAACGACCTGATCGATCAGCTTGCCGTCCTTGAAGAACAGGATCGTCGGGATCGAGCGCACATTAAAGAGCGCTGAAGTCTTCGGGTTATTGTCCACGTCGAGCTTGGCGACCTTCACCTTGCCGGCGTACTCGGTGGCGAGGGCTTCGACCATTGGGGCAATCATGCGGCACGGCGCGCACCACGTGGCCCAGAAATCCACGACTGCGAGCCCTGCGCACTGCTCGATCTCGGCCGCGAAGGTGCCGTCGTTCACTTCAACTGCGTTCGCCATCATGTGCTCCATCGGCGCGGATGCCGGCCTTGACCGGTTGCTCTTGCGCCCGTCTGCAGGATTAGAATTCGGAATGCGTTCACGCCCGCTTCGACTCAGCCGACCATGACCGACTCCGTACGCCGCGGCACGCGCATCGCCCATATCGGGATCGCCGTGCGTGCCCTCGACGAGCTGCTTCCCTTCTACCGTGATGTCCTCGGGCTGCCCGAGGTTCCCCTGGACGATGCCGACGGTGCCGCCATCGTGGGACTGGCGGCCGGCGAATCGCTGGTGGAGCTCCTCGAAGCAAAGTCCGACGACTCCCCGATCGGCAAGTACGTCGCCAAGCGGGGTCCCGGTATTCACCACGTCTGTTTTGCGGTGGACGACCTCGACGGCACCTTGCAGCGCTGCCGTGATGCCGGCCTCCGGCTTATCGATGAAACGCCACGCCTGGGGGCGGAAGGAAAGCGCATCGCGTTTCTCCATCCAAGCGCCACCGGCGGGGTCCTGGTCGAGCTGTCGGAATATTAGTCGGAGTGTCCAGCGTCACCAGTCCAACGCACACCGGCTTAGCGGCAGAAGTCCGTCAACGGGAGGAGGTTGATATCCTCCACGAACCAGCGGCCCCCGGGACCGCTGACCGTCAGAATCGA
>Ga0049082_10000537_pt1 | contig 10971 bp, 7 predicted proteins | sample GreLakmeHU45MSRF_FD_66718 | JGI IMG/M metagenome (GOLD analysis project Ga0049082, IMG submission 66718) | Freshwater lentic microbial communities from great Laurentian Lakes, MI, USA - Great Lakes metaG HU45MSRF | ecosystem: Environmental > Aquatic > Freshwater > Lake | place: Great Lakes... | reverse complement strand
CGGAGGGCATCGCGAACACTCTGCAGGCGGTCCGACTCCTTGACGCGCAACTCGTCGGCACCACGCACACGGGTGCGACCGTGCGCCACGCAGCCGGCAAGGGCAAGAATTGGCAGTTCGTCGACCAGGCTCGGAATCTCCTCGGGCCGAATGCTCGTCGCCGAAAGCTCTGCATGGGCAATTTCTAGGTCTGCTACCGGCTCACCCGCATCGGTCGTGCGGCGATTAAACAGCGCGACCCGTGCGCCCATCCGCTCGAGCACATCGAGCACGCCGGTGCGACCAGCACCAATGCCGATGCTGCGCAAGAAGATGCGCGACTCGGGAATGATCGTCGCCGCGACGATCAGGAAGGCGGCCGACGAGATATCGCCTGGCACTTCGATCGTGTCCAAATGCAGTCGTTCGACCGGGTTGATGACTACGCGACCACCCGTGGTGTGAACGGTTGCACCGGCTGCGCGCAGCATGCGTTCGGTGTGATCGCGTGTCGCCGTTGCTTCGACGACCGTGGTCGGTCCGTCCGCGCGTAGAGCCGCCAGCAGTAAGGCAGACTTGACCTGCGCGGAGGAGACCTCCATCACGTGCTCCATCCCGACCAGCTTTTGACCACCCTGCACAACGACGGGCGGGCACCCCGCCGTCGTCTCGATGCTGGCACCCATGGCGCGCAGCGGGCCGGCAACGCGCTCCATCGGGCGCGTGCGAATCGACGCGTCACCATCGAGCGTGAAGACTCCGCTTGGCTGCATCGCCAGAATGCCGCTCAGCAGCCGCATCAGCGTGCCCGCGTTCTGCACATCGATCGCACCGACCGGAGGCTTCAGTCCCGTCAGTCCAACACCATGCACGGTCAGGCGGCCAGCGCCGTGGTCGTCAACCTGGACGCCCAGTGCGCGGACGGCTTCGAGGGTCGCGCGCGTATCGGCCGAATCGCCCCAGCCTTCAACCTCGACGGGACCGTCGCAGATCGCGCCAATTAAGAGTGCGCGGTGACTGACCGACTTGTCGCCATTGACCACGAACTCGCCGACCAACGGGCCCGAACCCACAACCTTCCAAGGCGTGTTCACTCGGCACCAACCTGAGTGCCACCGCTGATGGCATCGCGTGTGGCGATACAGCCCGTGGCTGTCAACAGTGCGACGGCTCGCTCGGCAGAAGCCTCACCTGCAATCACAATCCGCAGCTCGCCACCGCGCTCGGGCGAGATATGGCTGAGCGCGAACTCCTCGAGATTGATGCCACCGGCCGACAACGTCTGCACGATCGAGGAGATCGAACCCGGTCGGTCAGGTACCGAGACCATCAGTTCGTGCAGGTCCTCGGGAGCAGCACGATGGGCTTGGGCAAGCGCGGCGCGGCGCGCAACACCTGCCGCACCAATCCATTCCTCGAGAAACGTATTGTCAGACGTGCGCAGCGCCTCTGCCACGACGCCAAGGCGCGCCTGGGCGTCCTCCACGGCAGCCAAGACAGCCTCGCGATTGTCGAGCAAGATGTCGACCCAGATCGCCGGGTTCGCGCCAGCCACGCGAGTCATATCGCGAAAGGAGCCGCCGGCCGAATGCAGCGGGCTGTGCCCGTCAACATCCGCGTCGGCAACTTGGACAGCCAGGACGTTCGCGAGCACGTGCGGGAAGTGGCTGGTCAACGCCACGATGCGATCGTGGGCAGCAGCGTCGATCACGACCGGGCGTGCACCGATCGCCGTCACGAGCGCATGCAGCGACGCGAGTCGCGCTGGCTCCGATTCGACCGACGGCGTCAAGAAGTAGGTTGCACCGGCGAACAACTCGGCCCGCGCGTGTACTGCGCCATGGGCCTCCGAGCCACAGATTGGGTGACCACCAATAAAGCGCGCCCGTCCTGCTGCAGAGACGGCGGCAACAACCTGTCCTTTGGTTGAGCCAATATCCGTGACCGTGACGGATGCGTCCGTGGCGGCAATAACCGCCTCGACGACACCAGCAATCGCCGACACGGGCGTCGCAACAATCACGAGCTCGGCGCCGACACAGGCCTCTGCCAACGAGTCTGCGACACGATCGACGCAGCCGCGCTCGAGCGCTACCGCTGCCTCGGCAGGATCCACATCGAACCCGGTCACATGCACGCCCGCCTGCTCGCGCAAGGCGAGGCCGAGGCTGCCACCCATCAGACCGAGGCCGGCGATCGCGACCTGCATGGCCGACCTACCGACTGGGCGTGCGGCCGGTGACAGCGAGCAGGCGCTCGATGTCGGCGACGAACGCGCCGAACTCCGCCGAGGGAATCTGCTGGGCCGCATCGGACAGGGCGTGCTCCGGCGTCGGATGCGTCTCCACGATCAGGCCATCAGCGCCAGCGGCGACAGCAGCCATCGCAAGGGGCATCACGAGTGAACGCTTGCCGGCGGCGTGCGATGGGTCAACGATGATCGGCAGGTGCGTCTCAGCCTTGAGCACGGGAATCGCACCGACATCGAGCGTAAAGCGCGTCGAGCGCTCGAAGGTGCGGATACCACGCTCGCAGAGAATGATGTCGTCGTTGCCTTCCTTGGCAACGTACTCGGCGGCCATCAAGAGCTCCTCAACCGTCGCGGACATGCCGCGCTTCAGCATCACGGGGCGCGGCGCACGGCCGACCTCGCTGAGCAGGTTGAAGTTCTGCATGTTGCGGGCGCCGATCCAAATCATGTCGACGTGCTCGACCACATCTTCCAAGTCGCGGGCGTCCATCAGCTCGGTCGTGACCGGCAGACCAACCTCGTCGCCGACCGCACGCAGGATGCGAAGACCCTCGAGGCCGAGGCCCTGGAAGGCGTACGGCGAGGTGCGTGGCTTGTAGGCACCACCGCGCAGCACGACGCCACCGGCGGCCTTGACGGCCTGGGCCGAGGCGAGCGTCTGCTCGTAGGACTCGATCGAGCAGGGACCGGCCAGCATCGCGAAGTTGCCGCCACCAATCGGGCTGCCACCAACGGTCACAATCGTGTCGCGCGAACGGAACTCGCGCGAGACGCGCTTGTACTCCTTGCGCAGCGGCACAACCTTCTCGACGCCGGCAACGGCCTCGAGCGGCAGGCCCGCCACGATCGCACGATCGCCGATCGCACCAATCACCGTAAACTCGCCGCCAGCATCAACATGGACGCCAGCGCCGGCCTCTTCGATCAAGGTCACGACGTGCGCAACCTCAGCAGGCGTCGCGGACGCGCGCATGACGACGATCAGTTCAGGCGCACCAGTTGCGGGGGCGTTAGCACTCACGGTCGCGAAGTATACGATGCTTCGCGATCTCAGCCCCCAGCAACAGCCTCACGGAGCGCTTGGACCTCATCTGGACGCAGTGCACGGCACGAACCAACCTGCAAACGACTGAGCCGCAGCGGCCCGTAGGCGATGCGCTCGAGCTCGTGGACGGGGTAGCCAACCTCTGCACACATGCGGCGAACCTGCCGATTACGACCCTCTTTGATCGTGATCTCCAGCTCGGCACCACCCGAGCGCGTACCGATCACCTTGACGACTGCTGGTTGCGTCTTGCCATCGTCGAGCTCGACGCCACGCTCGAGGCGACGCACGGCCGTCGGCCCCGGCAGTCCACGAACGACCACGCGGTACGTCTTGGGCACACCGTGGGTCGGGTGGGCCAGCCCATTGGCAAGCGCACCGTCGTTCATCAAGAGCAAGAGCCCACTGGTGGCGGCGTCGAGGCGACCGACGGGGACGACACGCTCGGTGACGTCGACGAGCTCCATCACCGTTGGGCGGCCCTTCTCGTCGCTCAGCGTCGTCACGAAACCCTCGGGCTTGTTCATCATCAGATAGACGTGGCGCTCTTCTTCGACCGCCACACCATTGACCGTCACGACCGCGTTCGGACCAACTTGCGTGCCCGGCTTGGCGACCACGCCATCTACTCGCACGCGCCCTTCGGCGATCAACGTATCTGCACCACGGCGCGAGGCAACACCACTCTGCGCGAGGAATCGATTGAGTCGTACGGTGGGTGTCGTGTCGTCGCTCACAGCGACACCGTACTCAGGCTGGGTGGTCGGCCGCGGCGGGCTCGTGGATCGCGATGCCCTGCGTGGCTGCCATCGCCTGCAAGCGGTCGCGCACCTGAGCCGCATCGGGCAGGTCGTCGCCGAGCTCGTCGAGCAGCGGCAGCGAGTGGCGCCCCTCCTCGAGCCCGAAGACACGATCGAACCGCGTAGTGGTGCGATAGAGCAGTGGATTGCCAGGCCGATCCGAACGTCCGGCCTCTTCGATCAGGCCGCGTTCGAGCAGGCTCTGAACGGGATTGTCCGCGGCCACACCACGAATGCGGGCGATCTCGGGGCGGCTAACCGGTCCAGCGTAGGCCACGACGGCAAGCGTTTCGAGGGCGGCGCGAGAGAGTGGTCGCTGCGACAGCTGGTCGAGCAGACGGGCGCAGGCCATCGCCGTGTCGTCGGCCGCACGGAGTGCCCAGCCACCCGCAACACGTTCGAGCACGACACCAGAGTTGCCCTGCGTGTGCCGCTGACCAACCTGCACGAGTGCCTCTTCGATGTCTGGCTCGGACAGGCCAGCGGCTTGGGCCAAGGCGCGCTCGTCGAGTGGCTCCGACGAAACGAACAGAAGAGCCTCAACGATGCGCGCGTTCGCGCTCACGCAGCGACGCCGATCGATACCGTCTGACGCCCTGTCGCACGCATCCGAATCGGTGCGAACGGCGCATCCTGCTCGGCCGTCACCTCGCCGCCGCGAATCAGGTCGAGCATGGCCCAGAAGGCCGCCGCCTGTTCCGTACGGTTGAGGCCCTTGACTGCATCTTCGAAGGTGCAGTCGCCCGCCTCGCGCACTGCACGACGCACGTGGTCGAGCAGGCGACTGAGCGGAATGCGACGACGCAACACGTGAATCGGCTCAGAAACCTCATCCGTCCGGGTCAGGACCAGTCGCAGCGCAGCGGCGAGCGCGGTGGGATCGCCCGTGCCAGCATCGTCGAGCAGCAGGCGCGGCGGGCGTAGTGCCGGTGGACCAGAGCGGAACACGCGCAGGCCGACCTCACCAAGACGCTCGGCCAGCCAGGCAGCAGCAGCCTGCGCACGGGCATACTCGGCCAATCGCGCCGCAAGCTCTTCGGCGGCCTCCTGGGCATCCGGCATGTCGTCGACCTCGTCGGGCGTCAACAAGAGGCGGATCTTCAATTCGAGCAGAGCAGCAACCAGCACGAGGAATTCGCTGGCGCTCTCGAGATCGAGCTCGCCCTCCTCCTCAACCTGCGCCAGATAGCGCAGGCAGACGTCGGCAACAGGCACCTCACCAAGATCGACGACGTCGCGCAGCACGAGTGCGAGCAAGAGATCGAACGGGCCCGCAAAGGGCTCCAGATCGAGTTCGAGCGCGAGTGCAGACGAGGTTGCCATCCCCTGTCACGGTAGTCGCGAGGGCGGACGGCATCGTTGTCGGCAGGTCCTGGTGCAGCTCATGCCACTGATGCGGGCGATGGAGACGACAACGCTATTGCTACGAACGAGAACAACGTGACAACGCCGACAAACAAGAGCAAACACCACACGCTGACAAACAAGAGCAAACGTCAATGTCAATAAGGGGTCAGACCCTATCTGGACATTGGATGACGAGCTAGCTCGTCTATCAAATGTCCAGATAGGGTCTGACCCCTTATTGACATTGACGTCCTCACGACGTCGCTACGCGATCGTGACAGTGCCGACCGAGGCGCTGATCTCGGCGAACAAGGCCTGATCTGGTCGCACACGGAAGCCCGGGCCGAGCCGGAGGCGCCGATTGCCCGACGAGGTCTGCAAATCGACAACAACGGGGTGGTCGCCGTGGTACTCCTCGCAGATGCGCCGCAGGCGCTCGATCGCGTCGGCGGGCGCATTGCGGGCATCAACCTCGATGCGCACGATGCCGATAACCGCGACGGCATCGAACTCCATCACCTCGAACGCGACGAGCTTCGTTTCGCCTCCCCCACGCTGATCGACGCGACCCTTGACGATCACGATGCGATCCTGCTCGAGCAGCGGGCGGGCCGCCGTGAAGGCCTTTGAGAAGACCACCACCTCGACCACGCCCGTCGTGTCTTCGAGCTGGACGAAGGCCATCGGATCGCCCTTCTTCGTCATCGTCTGACGCACGGAGGAGACGAGACCGCCAATCGTGACGGTCTCCCCCTCTTTGCGATTTTCGAGCTCGCGGATCGGTACATCGACCTTACGCCGCAGCTGATCGGTGATGTCCGACAGTGGGTGGCTCGAAACGAACAGACCAAGGGTCTCGCGTTCGCCCGCCAAGAGCTCCTTCTTCTCAAATTCGCCCGCAGGCACGGGTGGGTGCGAGCCGCCGCCACCACCGACCGAGGCGTCCGCCAGACCCTCAAAGAGGTTCGTCTGGCCGGCGTGCCGATCGGCCTGCGCCTTGCGGCCCGACTGGACTGCCTGATCGAGCACGAGCAGCATGCCGCGGCGCGGATCGCCCGTCGAATCGAGCGCGCCGGCGCGAATCAGGCTCTCCAAGACGCGACTCGACACGTGCTGCGCATCGACGCGTTCCGCGACATCCCAAATCGAGACGAAACGCCCGTCCGTCTCGCGCGCCTCGATGATCGCCCGCACGGCGTTCTCGCCCACGTTCTTGACCGCGCTCAGACCAAAGCGAATCTTGCCCTCGACGACCGCGAAATCGCGCTGCGACGAGTTGACATCGGGTGGCAGCACCTCAAGACCCATCGACTCGCACTCGGCCACGTAGAACGGCACCTTGTCCTTGGTGTCCATCACCGACGAGATCAGTGCCGCCATGTACTCGGCGGGATAGTTGGCCTTGAGGTAGGCCGTGCGATACGAGATCAGGGCATAACAGGCGGCGTGAGCCTTGTTGAAGGAGTACTCCGCGCTGCGCTCGTTCTCGACCCAGAGGTCTTCGGCGACCTTACGATCGACGCCGTTGGCCTCGCAGCCGACCATGAACGGCTCCTTCAGCTTGCCCATCAACTCGGCGTCCTTCTTGCCGATCGCCTTACGTAGATCGTCCGCGTCGGCTGGCGTAAAGCCCGCCAATTCCTTAGCAATCAGCATCGATTGCTCTTGGTAGATGTAGACGCCCTTCGTCGAGGCGAGGATCGGCTCGAGGCGAGGATCGGTGTAGGTGATCGCCTCCTGCCCGTTGTTGCGCCGTGCGTACGTCGGAATGTTCGCCATCGGACCTGGGCGATAGAGCGCGACCAGGGCGATCAGATCCTCGAAGACCTTTGGCTTGACCTGACGCAACGCGTCACGCATGCCGGTGCTCTCGAACTGGAAAACGCCCGTGGCGTCACCCTTGCGGAGCATGGTGTACGTGGCCTCGTCATCGAGTGGGAGGTCGGCGATATCGATCTTCGTGCCGCTCGACTGCTCGATCACGCGCACGGCCTCGTCGATCACATCGAGGTTGCGCAAACCAAGGAAGTCCATCTTCAGCAGGCCGAGCGCCTCGACGTCGCCCATCGCATACTGCGTGACAACTTCGGAGTCGACGCCCTTGCGCTGCAGCGGCAGGTACTCCATCAGCGGGCGATCGCCGATCACGACGGCAGCCGCGTGAATCGAGTCTTGCCGCACTAGGCCTTCGAGTGGGCGCGCCATGTCGATCAGCTGCTTGGTCGTGATCTCGCGCCCATCATCGGAGCGCCCGATCGGCGTGGGATCGTCGTACATCGCTCGCAGCTCTTGGCCGGGCGTAAGGCTCTCGTCAAAGCCGACCTTGACGCCGTCGGGGATGCTCTTGGCAATCCGGTCGACGACGCCGTAGGGAAGGCCCAGCACGCGCCCAGTGTCGCGCGTCGCCTGCTTGGCGGCGAGCTTGCCGAAGGTGATGATCTGCGCGACGCGGTCGCGGCCGTACTTCTCGACGACGTACTGCATCACGCGCTCGCGGCCGTGGACGGAGAAGTCGATATCGATGTCTGGCATCGACTTGCGGCCTGGGTTGAGGAAGCGCTCGAACAGCAGGCCGTAACGAATCGGATCAACGTCGGTGATCTCGAGGCAGTAGGCGACGATTGAGCCCGCGGCAGAACCACGGCCCGGACCGACCCCAATACCCTCGCGCTTAGCGAAGCTGACGAAGTCCCAGGTCACAAGGAAGTAATCGGCAAAGCCCATCTCGCGGATCGTCTGAAGCTCGAAGTTGAGGCGCTGACGCAGGCTGTCATCGGCGTTTGGATAGCGATGGATCAGCCCGGCCTCGCACAGGCGCGTCAGGTAGACGAAGGCGTCCTCGTCGTTCGGCACGTCGTACTTCGGCAGTCGAATCGCGCCGAGCTCGAGCTCGAGGTTGCAGCGCTCTGCGATCTCGAGCGTCGGCGACAAGAGGTCGCGACCATACGGCTCGAAGACGCGCTTCATCTCGTCGGGCGTCTTGAGGAAGAACTCCTTGTTGGGGAACTTAAAGCGCTTGTCATTGGCGAGCACGTCGCCCGTCTGGACGCAGAGGAGCACCTCGTGCGGGTCGGCGTCTTCGGCGCGCAGGTAGTGCACGTCGCCGGTGCCGACGGTTGGCAGTCCCATTTCGTCGGCCAGCTTGAGCAAGACCGGGTTGACCTTGTGGTGTTCCTCAAGACCAGCATCTTGGATCTCGACGTAGACATGGTCCTTGTCAAAGATCTGCACCATCAGGTCGAGCTCGGCCCGTGCTGCAACCTCGTCGTCACGCATGATCGCCTGGTTGACGCGACTCGCAAGGCAGCCGCTGAGCGCAATCAGGCCCTTCGAATGCTGAGCAAGCAAGTCGAGGTCGACGCGTGGCTTGTAGTGGTAGCCCTCGAGGTAGCCGAGCGTGACGAGCTTAACGAGGTTGTGGTACCCCTCGAGATTCTCGGCCAAGAGCGTTAGGTGCGCCCAGTCGCGGCGGCCCGGTGGCTCTTTCGCCCGGCGGTCTTCGACGAGATAGATCTCGCAGCCAACGATCGCCTTGATGCCGGCCTTTTTGGCGGTCCGATAAAGATCAACCGCGCCGGCCATCGAGCCGTGGTCGGTCACCGTCACGGCCGGCATCTCCAGTTCTACCGCGCGATCGACAAGGTCCTTGATACGGCACGCACCATCGAGAATCGAGTACTCGGAGTGACAGTGCAGGTGGACAAACTCAGTGGACACGGAGAACGATCCTACCGCCCGGGGCGGCGGCGCGTGCTGATCAGCTTCCTAATGGGGTCAGACCCTTTTAGGAAGTTGGATCGCCTACCCGAGCCACCCATTGGCTGCTAACTTCCTAAAAGGGTCTGACCCCATTAGGAAGCTGATCGCGCCTCGGCCGCAGCCGCGTCGGTATCCTCCACCTATGTCCGGAGCGATCGAAGTCCGCCGTGCGACCACGCGTGATGTCCGTGGTATCCGCGCCCTCGTCGACCAGTACGCGGGTCGCGTGCTGCTCGAGAAGGAGACGGTCACGCTCTACGAGGGTGTGCAGGAGTTCTGGGTTGCCGTCGATGGCGAGACGATCGTTGGGTGCGGTGCGCTGCACATTCTCTGGGAGGACCTCGGTGAGATCCGAACCGTCGCAGTCGCCCAGTCACAGAAGCGCAGCGGCATTGGTGGACTCGTCGTCGCACGACTGATCGAACACGCGCGCGAGATGGGCATCGAACGCATCTTCGTGCTGACCTTTGAGACCTCGTTTTTCGCTCGCTACGGCTTTCGCGAGATCGAGGGTACTCCCGTCACACCCGAGGTCTACGAGGAGATGCGCCGCTCCTACGACCGCGGCATCGCCGAGTTCCTCGACCTCGAATACGTCAAGCCGAACACGCTTGGCAATGCGCGCATGCTGCTCGAGCTCTAGCCTCGGACTAGCCTCGGCCTAGGCGCTGACGGTACGCACAAACGCGTCGATCGTCAGCGGCGTACCCGTGGCCTGCTCGACCAGTTGGTCCCACCGCAAGGAGGCACCTGGTGCCAAGACGTGCTCGGCAATCAGCGGCCCAACCACGGCTGCCGCGGCGGCCGGTGAGGACGCACCCGCGACGCGCTGCGTCCACTCTTGGAGCTGCGAGGCGAGGATTTCTCCAAGCAGGTAGTTGTGGTAGTAGACGGGCGCTACCGCGAGGTGGATCTTCGAGGCCCACGCACCGGGCACGGGCTCAGCTGGACGCGGGATACCCTGGTACTGCTCGACGAGATCCCACCAGACACGATCGAGATCACCGTCGGGGTCGGCGTACAACGCGCGCTCAAAGCGGGTCATCACCTGCACCCAGGCGGCCAGGATCAAGAGACCTCGCCGCAACGTCGCGGCGTTCGCCGGATGCCGCGCAACCGCAGGGTCGACACCCGCATAGCGCTCGAGAAACTCGGGATCACGACCGCGTCGGCCGTGCAGCATCGCGATCGCCTCGGTCGTCAAGATATGCGCCGGCGAACGCAGAAGCCAAGGCAAATCGGCCGCGAGCTCGAGCTCGTAGATCGCGTGACCGAGCTCATGCAGCGTCGTCTCAAGCCACCGCACCGTCGGCGCGAGGTTCATCAGCACGCGCACATCGCCAGCACGATCGACATGCATCATGAAGGCGTGCTGGTCTTTACCAGGCCTCGGCAAGACATCTGAGCGCGCGATCACGCCCTCGACATCGGCGCCGAGGTCGGCGAAGTAGCGCGCGGCGCTGCCCAGCGCATCGACCTCGCCGATGACCGCCTCGAGTGGGTCCTCGCCCACGCTCGGCGGGTCCTGACCGAAGACATCGACGAGGTGCCAGGGCATCAGCAGCGCATCCGCCGCCAGCCCGAGCGCCGCACGGCGCTCCGTCGCGATCAACTCCCGTTCAGCAGCCCAGGCGGGCTCCAGCGCGAGGTGCAACGCATCGAACAGCCCGTAGAGCCGCTGCTCGTCGAGTTCGTCGTTGGCGAGTGTCATCGCGTAGTGGTCGCGGTGCCCCAGGGCGCGAGCGCCCTCGTTGCGCAGGCGCACCAACTCGCGCAGCGATGTGTCGACG
>Ga0049082_10000536_pt1 | contig 10998 bp, 18 predicted proteins | sample GreLakmeHU45MSRF_FD_66718 | JGI IMG/M metagenome (GOLD analysis project Ga0049082, IMG submission 66718) | Freshwater lentic microbial communities from great Laurentian Lakes, MI, USA - Great Lakes metaG HU45MSRF | ecosystem: Environmental > Aquatic > Freshwater > Lake | place: Great Lakes... | reverse complement strand
TTCCGGCTGTGGCTGGAGGATGAGTGATGGTGGTGCGGTTAACCGGCCCGGCGGACTCGGGGATGAGGAGGATGAGATGAATATGGAGTTGACTTGGTCAACATGGGAGGAGATGGAAAATGATTTTGCGGAACAACAAAAGAAAATTGATTTGGATGTGAGGGAGTGGAATCGGGACAGTGAGGAGCGGGCAATAGTGCTGGCGACAGCGGCAAGAGCGGCAAGAGCGGCGGCCAAGCGCGAGGACAAAAAATACCGGGAAAACTTGTACAAATACAAGGGAAGTGACGCAGACGCATGGCAGGACTATGTTTCAGAGGACGACGATTAACCGGCAAGGTGGAGGAACAACATGGGAATTGATCGAAAATGGGAATTGGTGTGGGAGGAAGTGGCTGTGCCAGAAATGGAAAAAGCAAAGATTGCTTTGCGGGCGGCTTTGGATGAATTGCAGCTAGCTGGTTTTGACAAAAAAAGGCGCAATGCAAGGAACGCAGAGATTTGGAAAGAGTATAAGACCGCAATAAACAAAACACGCAAAGATTATTTGGCACAAAAAAAAGCGGCAAAAATAATGGAGGCCCAATGACACACCTTGAGCAAATCGACCACGCATTGCGCGGGCTGTTGCTGGACCTTCGCGGACATCAGGAATACGACACGGGGTTCGATGAGACTTGGCAGCGCGGTTGGCACGCTTGCGACAAGAGGAGGATAATACAAATCGAAAACATCCTGAAGCGGGTCAGGCGGTTGCGCCAGGCGGGCGGGTGATGGTGTGGTGAACTGGCCCGGCGGAATCCGGGATAAGGAAAATGGAAGATGTTTAAAGCAATAAATAGCGCGGCAAGGAACTCGGCCTCTTTGGATGCTGCGCTATCCTACTACGCCAGAGGTTTCCACCCTGTGCCGATAACACGAGGCGCGGAGGTGCCAAAACTGAAAGATTGGCAATTGTTTCGATTGACTCAGGCGAATGGTGTTGAGTCCTTCCCCGAGGGCTGCGACATTGGGTTAATCATGGGGTACGGTCACTACTGCATTGAGTTAGTGGACCCCTGTGCGAGGACATTGGCAGGGCAACACCTGCCCAAAACCGGTTGTATGGTTGGTTTCCATGACCAACCGCCACACTTATATTTTTACCGCGCTGCTGATGCTCACGCATCAAAAACCATGACGGTCAGAATACACGGGAAAACCGTAACGGTGCTAATTACTCATGGGCGGGGAAGCCTTGTCGTCATTGGGCGGACATCACCGGATGGAAAACAACTAACGACCACTAGAGCAAGGATAGTTTGAACAAAATGAATCCGGCCCGGCGGACTCCGGGATGAGGAGGATGAGTGATGAGTCTAATTGACGATGTTCTTCAACGAGTGATGGTGGACAAACGATTTACCGCCGTGGCCTTCGAGGTTTTGCCCAAGATGTGTACCGCTAGTGCTTACGGAAATCCAGAGTTCCCACGGGAGCTGGATGTTAGATTTATTTTCCGCACAACGCAGACATCCGAAGACCGCTATCAATTTGGTGAGGAGGGCGCGGAATGAGCGACCTAGAGCTGGCAATCGAGTTGGACCGGGTGGCAACAGCCGTATGGGAAAAGGTCGAGTCACGGCTTGACCATTGGGAGGCTGTGGGCGATGTGTTGTTGGCACGCAAAGCGGAAGCAACAGCGGCATCGGCACGGTTAAGACTGCTTGAAACACGGGAAAGGGTGGTGGTGGCAATGCTGGAACAACGGATTAAACTTAGGCAAAATAGGAGCAAATATGAACAGCCGGTGCTGGCTATCAACCAAGTATCAGGATTGGAGGATGTGTGAATGTATACCGAAGAAGATTGTAGATATTCTGCCACAAACCACCCTGATCTATTATCGGTTGAAGCGGACCCTCGGACAAAAAATGGGCTTGGGTGGTTGGTTGGGATAGGCTTTATGTCGCCCTACAAAGGAATATTTGGCACAGGGCCAAACCTTTGTACTTTTGCGACGGAGCCTTGCATAAAAGATTGCATTGGTTACACCGGCAGGGCTAGGGCCGACGAAACCTCGTCCCCAATCCATCGAGCAAGGGAAACCCGAAGGCGACTTTTCCTAGATGATCGGGATGCGTATTTTAAAAAGTTGCGTATGGAGGTTGGTGCGTTAGCCCGTAAAGCAGACCGCAAAGGCCTTCGTCTAGCGGTAAGGCTAAACGGGACTACCGATGTGTTGTGGGAGATTTATCCCGCATTTTTAGCAATTCAAAACGAGTTCCCCTCGGTGATGTGGTACGACTACACGAAGATTCCTGTACGGCACAGGTCCGGGTTCAACGGGCATCTGACTTTCAGTTGGTCAGGGGAAAACGAGGAAGAGTGCCGTTTAGCAATTCTTGCCGGGCATAATATTGCTGTGCCTTACCACGGTCAGCTTCCATTAGCGGATACTATTGGCGGAATTACATTAAAAGTGGTCAATGGCGACGAGTCTGACCTCAGGTTTTTAGATCGTGGGACACACCCCCACCCCGTCATTGTGGGGCTACGGATAGTGAAAATAAGCACCAAGCGGAGAAACAAGGACGACACACCTTCCTTTGGTAAGTATACAGCGGGGGAGAAAATGGCTTTGAATTTGACGGTTGCACCAAATTGATCGGAATTACCACCATTGGAGACAGTGCGTTTTATCGCAACCATCCCTCCACGGAAAGGCGCATTGGACGGCTTTCGGAACCTGAAGATTGGATGTGTACAGATCCGTGGTAGGATGGTTGCGATAGCGACTCTTTGAAACGATCCGTCCCGGGTTGTTCCGGCGCTTGGGAATAAATTTGGAATTTCTTTCAGTTTTTTCGCCTTCGTCTATTGACAGTAGTGTTTCGGGCTTGATACACTACTTATGTGTGCGGGGCAACTTTCTCAGGCCCTGCTGCTTTGACCCCGGAAGGATAACATTCTCATGTCCACCGCATCTGTTCTTTCTACCGAATCCGTGCTGTTGGCCGGAAAGGCCGTTTTTACTCTTGAGGGCAAGGGGAAGGCTTGGACCTTTCGCTTTGACACCGTTGAGGCTGATGACGCGGGGCGGCCCCCCATCACTTTTGTCAAGGTTCTCACTGGACCCGACAATACTTCCGACTACACCTATCTAGGCGTTTACCGCCCCACCGAGGGATGGGTCAAGTTGACTGGCAAAAGCAGACTTAACGAGAAAAGCGAGCCTGTGCGGGCCATCCGTTGGGTGGTGGGGAAAGTTTTCAACGGCCAAGAGGCCGACATCGTCGCCCAAGGCTTCAGGCTGGTGTGGTCTGACCATTGTGCCCGCTGTGGGCGGTTGCTCACCGTGTCGTCCTCGGTGGACGCTCGGCTTGGGCCAGAGTGCGCAAAAAAGGTTTAGGACTAGGCGAGGCCCGACATGGCAGGTCGGAGCTAGGCAAGTCATGGCAAGGCGCTGCAAGGCTATTCAAGGCAAGGCTTTCTTTTTTTTAGGAGGAGTGATACGATGGGCGAGACGACAGTTGTGAAGGCTACGAAAATTGGACAACTAATAACACGGGAGGTTACGCTATGCGGGACGAAAGACATCATGTTCGACCGGTATCCGGGGGACAACAACACCAAACTGGAGCCACACCAGAAACTCTATCTGAAACCGGGCACCAGAATTATTGGACTTCCGGCTCTCAACATTATGTCGTTTCTTACGGCTGTCAATACGAATTCAGCGCCGAAGCGGCTGAGGGACAAACGGAAATACAAGGACATCGCAAACGCGATCCTTTCTTTTTCTGACATTGGGCCTTCCTTTATCCCATTTATGCGGGATGGCGAACCAATCGAGTTTGGGTCTTTTGATTCTGAAGGATATGATCCCGTGTCTAAATGCCAAGTTCATTATCATGTGGCCCGGTTGGAAAAGGGAATTCCGAATCCCAAAGTGAGGCCCGTGTTACTTTTGCCTTGGTCGCTGTCATTTACTTTTTCTTTGCGTCCAAACAGAGAAATTAAAGAGGAAGAAATCCAAAACTTGATGGAAGAGGGCGGGGCAGCTCTTGGGTTGGGAACTTTCCGGGGCGTGTTCGGCAAGTTCGTTGTGGTGAAATGGGAATAGGATCAAGGCGGGGCGGGGTACTGCTGGGCGAGGCAGGGCCCTGCAAGGCAAGGCCCTTCAAGGCAAGGCTTTCTTTTTTGAATCACAGGATCAAGGCGCGGATGGTCAAGGCGGGGCACGGCATGTCGCCGGCAGGGCTTTTCAAGGCAAGGTTTTCTTTTTTTGAATCACAGGTAAATTAGGAGCATATGATGTCAGTTTACTGTTCGCTTCAGCTTCGGGATGCCTTGGTGGCCGCAATCGGAAACGATTTGTCCCGCTACCAAGTCCGGTTTATTCTTCAGGCGGTGTTGGACGGGACCGTGACGGCCACCCTGATTTGCACCTCCGATGCCCCACCCTACTACACCTCACGGGTGGCGACCAACTCGGAGGCCAGGGACGCTTTGGAATGCGAGCGGGGCTTTATCGCCCCGGGGCAATTCGTGGTGTTTGAGGAGAGCAAAAGTGTATAGAGTCATTACCATTCAGCAGCCATGGGCGTGGGGCATCGTCAATGGCTGGAAGGATTGCGAAAACCGTAGCTGGTATCATGCCTACCGTGGCCCCATTTGGATCCACGCGGGAAAAAGCCGCGAAGGGCTTGAGTACACCACGCCGGAGGACTGGGAATCAGAGGGCAGCAAGTACTTGTTTCCCGGCCTTCCCCCCTACACCGAATTGACCTTTGGAGCAATTGTGGGGGAGGCCGAAATTCTTGATTGCGTCCCCCCAGAGCAAGCACGGGCAAAGAAAAAAAGCATCCATTATCATGGGCCATGGTGTTTCACGCTGGGGGCATTCAGGCGGCTAAAGACCCCGATCCCATGGGTGGGCCAGCTTGGAATTTGTCGTTGTGACCTTGAGCCATCGGATGATTTGTTTCATCCGTATGAACCGGAGCGGATCCAGTCGAAACCGAGAAAAAAACGAGGAAAACCAACATGAGTAACGCGACGGCGGCCACTTCCCTTTTCCATCTCCAAGAAGCGGCTCTTCGATTGGTGGACCTTATCTCAGCATCTGAAGATGGTGAACTTGACGCGGCCCTAGAAAAAGACCTCGCGGATCACGACGCCCGAGTTGAAGATAAGGTCGAGGGGTATGCTTGCCTGATTGGGCAGCTCGAAGCGGAAGCCAAGGCCCGCCGGGCAGAAGCGAATCGAATTGTGGAACTGGCAAGGGCGGACGAAGCTCTTGCCGAAAAGCTCCACGACCGGTTGAAGGAATTCTTCCTTACAGCGGGCACCGCGAAGATGAAAACTCGCACCCATAATCTGCACATTAAAAATGCAGGTGGCATGTTGGCCCTAGCCTTCGTGGCCGATGTCACCGAAGAATTCTTGGTCTACACGCCAAGCCCGAACAAAGACCTCATCCGACAGGCGTTGGATGCGGGCAAAGAACTTCCGTTCGTCTCTTATGCCGAACGAAAGAAAGTGTTGGTTATTAGGTAAAAGGGGAATGATGATGACGATTGATTCTGACCATGCTCTACAGGCACTTCGCGCCGAGGTAATCTCCCTCTCGGCGGGAGAGGGTGGAAAACGGGGAGAAGTATTTTGGGTACAAACACGATGGGGGCTGATCCCCGTGTCTGAATGGGCGGAGCGGGCATTGGCGACCATTGACGGCAATGGCAGCATTCACCTGTCCCGGTCCATTGACACGCTACAGCTTTCCACTAGGCCGCAGCGGTGCCTCAAGGAGATGCGGGTTAAAACCATTGGTGAGCTTTGCTCTCTGACATTTCTTGACCTGCTTGGAAAACACCTTGGACCAAAATCTTTTGGCGATCAGTGCTTAAAGGAGGTGGAACTTGCTCTTAGCAGGCTGGGGCTCAGGTTGTCTCAGCCTGTGCTACGGAACGAAAGGGCGAAATGCCTTGCTCTCCTTGACGAAATTTGGGCGACGAAAGAGATTACCTCTTGACAAGTAGAGGTTCGTTCTCGATACATAGTAGAGCGAGGACACCGGTCCCATTCTCTGTGTAAAAATTGGAGCAAATATGAGTGCTTTGGATGTTGAGGTATCATTTAGAAAAAAGGGGATGGTTACGCTTGTTGCGTCGTCCCCCGCTGGCAGAAAGTGGATTGGTGAGCGGCTGGGTGTATCTGGGGAGTTTGCTTCGACGATTGTGTCGATCACCGCTGAGGCCTCCACCCTTTCGCCAATTCTTTTCAATGGCTCTGTGTCAACCGAATTGCCCCCCATTAAGGTGGGGCTGGCAATGGGGGGCTAGATAGTGGCCATCCCCGGTATTGTAACAGCAAAAGAGGCGGCACTGTTTCTTGGCATGGGCGCAGTAAGGCTTCGCCTTTTGATTCGGGAGGGCCGGATCAAGGCAAAAAAACATGGCATGGTCTGGCTGGTTGACTATGCGTCTTTGAAGCGGTTTAGGCCTCGGCCTTCTGGGTCGCCCGGCCATTTTAAGAAGAAAAAAGGAGACAAGAAGTGAGTCTATTAGAAAATATTAGGCGGGGCATTCGTAAAATGCCACCAAAGGTGCTGTTGTATGGGGGTGAGGGAATCGGGAAGTCCAGTTGGGCATCCGATATTCCGGGAGCAATCTTCCTTTCCACTGAAAATGGACTCGACGAACTGGATTGCGAATCATTCCCCAAGGTGAACTCCTACCGGGAATTCTTGGAAAATCTTGAGGCTCTTCAGGACGACAAGAGTCCTTATCGTGCCATCGTGATCGACACCATGACGAATCTTGAACGGTTGATTCAGGAGTATGTGTGTAGCAGCGAAGGTGGCATGAAGTCCATCGAAGTGGTGGGGGGTGGCTACGGCAAAGGCTACACTTTCGTCGCTGAGGAGGTGAAGCGTCTTACCTTGGCGTTTGATAGCCTCCATGACAAAGGGTGGGGCATATTTATTTTAGCTCACTCGAAGGCCGAAACCTTCAATGATCCTGAAGGCCCGGCTTATGATAGATGGAGTCCAAGGCTTCATAAAAAAGTGTGCGATGTGCTGGTGGAATGGGCATCGTTCGTTGGTTATGCTTCCATGAGGAAGCGCATCACTGAAGTGGAAAGTGGTGGCGGAAAAACAAAGAATATTGCGAAAGCCACCATAGGGAAAGACGGACCCGAAAGGTATATCCGTTTTGTGGGGGGCCCAAGCTGCGTAGCAAAGCAGCGGGGTCAAGATTTTCCGGGGGAACTTCCCCTCAGATGGTCTGATTTTGAAAATGCTACTAACTGGAGGAGCTAGGATATGTCGATTTTTAGTGGGTTTGATGCGGACAATGTGGAACCTTCGCAGCCACGGGCCCTTATCCCGACTGGGGATTACTCGGCAGTGATTGAGAAGGTAACCGAGAAGGAGAACTCGAAGAAAAATGGGTCTTATTTGGAATTTGTTTTCCAGATCATCGCTGGCCCTAGCGAAAACCGCAAGGTGTTTGATTTGCTTAACACCAAAAACCCAAGTCGTCAGGCTGTGGACATTGCGAATGCCACCATGTCTGCTATTTTGCGGGCGGTGGGTGTGCCGAGGCCCGTGAATGAGGATGAGGTCTGCAACATTCCCCTTGTGATAACGGTTGGTGTTTCTACCGACAAAAGCGGAAACCCTGCCTTTAATGGCAAGCAGCGGAACATCATCACGGGCTACAAAGCCCTTAATGAGCCGCAACCAGCCAAAGTGGCCGAAGGGGCCATGAGGGACGACCGGGTTCCTGCCCGCCCAGCAAAAGCCCCATGGGCCAAAAAGTAATCGCTGGAATTATTATTCATCCTGCTCTTGCAGTAGTGTGTCGCTCTCGATACACTACTCAGTAGCAGGCTAACCGAGGGGGGCTTTCAGCCTCCCTTTTTTTTTGCCTTAGCGGGGATCAAGTCATGAAGCTTCGGGCCTACCAAGAAAAAGCCATTTCCGACCTTTACAATTTTCTTGAAACCAAGGAGGGCAATCCTTGCGTCGTCCTGCCCACCGGGAGCGGAAAAACCCCCGTGATAGCTAAGATATGCAAAGATGCCGTGGGATGGGGGGAGAGGGTGATTGTTCTTGCCCATGTCAAAGAATTGCTCGAGCAATCCGTCCACAAATTGGGCATCATTGCCCCCGAACTTGCCGTGGGGGTGTATTCGGCTGGATTAAATTCGAGAGATACGGACGAGCCGGTCTTGGTTGCAGGAATACAATCAATCTGGGACAAGGCGGACCAAATCGGCCCCCGTGGACTAATCATCGTGGACGAGGCCCACCTGATCAGTCCGAACGAAGCTTCACGCTATGCGTGTTTCATCGAACTAATGAGAACGCTGAATGAGGGGGTGCGAGTGATTGGATTGACTGCTACCCCGTATCGATTGGATTCGGGGGCCCTTTGTGGACCCGATGCCACTCTAAACGAAATTTGCCACGAAACTTTTATCGGCGACCTCATCGAGCAGGGCTTCCTGTCGAAGCTGTCCCTGAAGGCAGTGAATCCAGAGGCGGTGGCCGACCTTTCTGAAGTTGGCAAACGGGGTGGGGAATTCATTGAGTCGGAGCTGGCCCAAGCAGTGAATCAGCCCGATGTGGTGCGGGCCGCATGCCGCGAAATCATGACGAAAAGCACGGGGCGAAAGTCCATTTTGGTGTTTGGCACGGGCATTGCCCATGCCGAGCATATTGTCGAGGTGTTGAATTCCTATGGGGAAGAGGCCGGGGTGGTGGCTATTTTAACGGGCAATACTCCCAGCCCTGAGCGGGCACTGATGCTGAAGCAATTTAAGAATGGCGAAATCCGCTTCATGGTTAATGTGATGGTTTTGACCACCGGTTTCGACGCCCCTAATGTGGATTGCGTGTGCATTTTGCGGCCCACTCTGTCCCCCGGCCTCTATTACCAGATGATTGGCAGAGGATTCCGAATCGACGACAAAAAGACCGATTGCTTGGTGCTTGATTTTGGGGAAAACATTTACCGCCATGGCCCCATAGATTGCATCGAGGCGCCTTACAAAAGAGGCCCCGGGGGCGACGCGGCTCCCAAGAAGGGCGATTCCGCGATTCGGGCAAAAGAATGCCCGGAATGCCACGAATTGGTGGACATCGGGGCAAAGGGCTGCTCATGCGGCTTCGTGTTTCCCGAGAAAGTAGATACTCACCAAAGGAAGAACGATGAGGAGAGTATTTTGCTTGGGCGTGGACCGGGAGGAGCCTTCCTTGAGGAGCGGAGCAAAGTGAGTGACACTTACTGTTCCGTCCACACGAAGAAGGATGCCCCCGATGGGCACCCAAAAACGATGAGGGTGGAGTATTACACCTCGATGACTTTCTCTGTTTCCGAGTGGGTCTGCTTTGAGCATTCAGGATTTGCCTTTTCTAAGGCTCAGGCGTGGTGGGCGGCTAGATCGAAGCTTCCTTGCCCTCAATCTTCGGCTGAGGCTGTGCGGCTGGCCAATGCTGGGGCCCTTGCCGAAAGCCTTGCCATCATTACGAAAAAGAAGGCCGGGAGCCGTTGGCCTGACCTAATCGCCGTGGACCTTGGCCCCATCCCCACCCCACCCGATGACTACAAGGCAGAAGATGCCGCCCCCCCCACTAGCTCGCTCTTTGGGGACTTGTTTTCCGGGGCCGCTAGTACTTTGTTTGACGATGACCTAAATCTTCCATTCTAATTCCTTTCCCCCTGCTTAACATTACCTAGAAGGGCTCACATGAACGACAATTCTACGATTGCTGCGGCACGCTGGTACATTTCGCAAGGCTTTTGCCCCGTCCCCGTTCCTGCGGGACAAAAGGGTCCGGTTTTAGACGACTGGCCCGCATTCCGCTGCACAGAGGCCGAGGCCGAGGCGGCATTTAGCCAGCGGGGCAACATTGGCATTATCTTAACGGATGGGCTGGTGTGCGTCGATCTTGACCACCCCATAGCCGTGTCCCTTGCGGGGGAGTATTTGCCGCCGACCCAGTGCATTGCGGGGAGGCCAGGCAACCCATCCAGCCACTGGTTCTATCAAATCGAGGGGCCACCCATCAAAAACCGGGGGCTTCGGTATGAGCTTGACGGCAAGTGGCACACGGTGCTGGATGTTCTCTCGGAGGGGAAGCAGGTGCTGGTGGGTCCATCAGTCCACCCAGATGGGGACAGATACGGCCCATTTCAGGGGAATCGGGGCCTTGTCACGGCTTCCAAGCTGACACTGGCCTTTGAGGGCCTGTTTGGTGCCGTAATGGGCAGGCTGGAGGCATCCGGCCTGCGGGTGGGGAAATCCACTGCCCCCCCTGCCCCGAGTCCGTTCCTTCGGGCCCCGAGGCGGGAGGGTGATGCCCCCCTGCGTGTGGGGGACGATTTTAATGAGCGGGGGGATATTCGGGACATCCTTACTCGGAATGGGTGGGCGATGGTGAGGGCGGGGGACAATGAGCATTGGCGGCGACCGGGCAAGGCCTCGGGGTCATCGGCCACCCTGCTGCATGGGCGGCAATTTTGGAACTTCTCCTCCTCGACCTCCTTGGAGGCGAACCGGCTGTATGACGCATTTGGGCTGCTTTGTCATTTGGAGCATGCGGGGAACTTCTCAGCAGCATCGGAGTGGCTGCGTGGGGAGGGCTTTGGGGGACAGGATTCCACGAGTGGCGCCTCCACCCCGGATTATTCATGGATTGGTCGGCATGCGTCTTCCCCAGAGGAGGCCCCTGCTGCCCCAGAGGAGGAGGCCTTTGAGTTTCCTTCGGAGTGCCTCCGGCCCCCGGGTTTGTTGTCGGAAATAATTGATCATAACCTTTTTACTGCGTCTCATCCTCAGCCCCTGCTGGCGCTGGCGGGGGCACTTGCCCTGATGAGTACGATTACTGGCAACCGAGTCAGAAGCTTCCCCAACCACACGACTTTTACGAACCTTTACATCCTTTCTTTGGCTCCTACAGGGGCGGGCAAAGACCATGCACGCAACATCAATCGGGACTTGCTC
>Ga0049082_10000533_pt1 | contig 11014 bp, 17 predicted proteins | sample GreLakmeHU45MSRF_FD_66718 | JGI IMG/M metagenome (GOLD analysis project Ga0049082, IMG submission 66718) | Freshwater lentic microbial communities from great Laurentian Lakes, MI, USA - Great Lakes metaG HU45MSRF | ecosystem: Environmental > Aquatic > Freshwater > Lake | place: Great Lakes... | reverse complement strand
TACCATTGAATCGCCAGGATCTGTCAATATAAGTGTATGTATCATCGACTGCCGGATTTAGTGGAAAACTTAATGCCATAATAGTTTTATCTCAACATGTATTCGGTATTTATGTGAATGGTATTATTACCATTTTGACAAAATACAGATTAAAGACAGCTAGAATCGTTGCAAAACCACCGATTTTCGCCTACCATGTACCAGCTGACCAAGCTACACGTTTCCAGATATGAGTGGAGGTATTGACGTAATTAGCCGTGCAATAATAGATATATGTAGCGTCAAATGCCACTTGTCCGATCACATCTCCAGATACTCCATAGCTGTGTGCTGGTACCGTGGCAGTAGGCAATGTCACTCGCCCATTGGAATTTAAAATAAGTTGAACTGTGTTATTCGTTAGCTTATTTGGAAAACTCAACCCTCCAGCATTACCAAATTCTATCCATTGGCCACTATCGAAGTAAATGTATTCTATTCCGTTGTCAGTATCAATCCAGAGTTGGCCAGGCACTGGGTTCAATGGTGGTTCAGGTGATATTGTAGCAGTAACCGCCGCAATATTTTGTGGATGCCCACCTGGTGTAATTCCATCATGAACTACCAATACATTACTAGTGGTGTTAATTGTAACTTCACCAGAACTACCCACAAATGTACTAGTGGCGTCAGCATTTCCTCGTCTGAGTTTAAGTATCTTAGGCATTGCCGATTTCACCCAAGTCGTATTCGTCAGTATTGTCTGTAGCAACAGTATCAATAGCTGGGTAAACGCCTTTAATTACATGCATCTGTCCACTTACACCGTAATTATCATCGCTGTAAGCAATGATGTCTGTAGTAGGATCCGCATTGCTGGTTAATTTTACACTGAAATTATAGAACCCAGATGCCAATGCTACTGTATCAGCAGCCGCAATAACAACCCTAGCCATTCCCAGTGTGTGGGAAGTACTGCCATCGTCGGTTGACGTGGCTGTTTTGGACAATACTACCAGTTGTTCTTCTTGATCTATTACATACATCTTGATAGTTTTTCCAATCACAGACACTGGTTTCTGGTCCTGATTGGTGAATTTTAATTCGACGGTATTGTCTATATTTTTATAGATTTTCACTGGAGTAGAGTACACAACTTTGTTCCTTATAGTTGGCGTGGTTTCATCGATTATTAATATCGGTACCTGTTGGTTTACTAAATATCTGATGATAGTTTGCATAACTAATATTTAGCCAAAAGAGTGGACGACACAACAACAAAATTACTAAATCAATTTCCTTTTATAAGTTTTCTCACTTACGGTGGAAATGAATATCTGGGAATTATACAGAACTGTGATCAATATATCACCAATGTGTACGACTACGGAAAATTAATATCCGCTAGCGATAAACAACTGTTCTTGGAACTGGGGGAAGTATGGTGGTGGGAAAGTAACCGCACTATACCAATCAATATCTTTATGAAACAAGACTGGGCACCATTTAGGTATTGCTTACGTACTCTAAACAGTAAAGATGTAGCGGTTATTCATGGTCCACAGATTAATCTGCGGAATTTGGCGCAAAAACGTATTAAGCGCAAACAGATTGTTCTGGTAAAGAAGATTCCGCGATAATTTCTTGTTGTAATAATAGCATATTAACTGCCACCAGATGTGCGTATGCTACTGCATGTGACTTACGAAAAACATAGCCATCTTCGTCACGATCCCATACGTTTTTTGCAATTTCCAGCCAGGATTTGTTGGCTAAATGCCGTTTACTGGGCCTAATTACAGCCAGGAACATCGCCAACTGCTCTATGCTAGTGATAGGTTCAGGTAAACGTTGTAACAAGTCGTATGAGTTATTCAGATGCATCAACCTCTCGCAAAACTCACGAGCTTGCAACAATTCCCACAATGGTTCTGTGGCCATCAGATCAAGTAAATGCGCTTCATCTCGTATCTTTTGGTATAGATGTACGTTAAGAAAATCTATCTTTTGATATCCCAATCCTTCTGCAATCTTGTAATCCATGGTTGCCAAACCAGTGATGGGATTGTGCGGAATCTGAGTGACATATACTCCACTGGGATGCCGTTTAATTTGTTGGTCTTTAATAATTACCGCGGGGATATGCGGTATAACTGCCAACAGCAAATTACGATCCGGCATATCAAGATCAATATCGCCACTTTCCATTTAAAAGCCCGCCTCACGTAACATGTGTTTGGCCCACTCTACATCTGCTGGATAATCAATAAATTTCTTTTTCCAAAAAGAAGGATCAATCCAGGGAAACACAATAGCAGTTTGCTCGTCAGTTAATGTGCTTAGAAAATGCATACCACTGTCACAGTTGTAAATGGTCCATGCTGTGATACGCCCTTGTGTTATTTGATAACATAGTTTGTTGCTGTTACCATAGCTAAACATATGATTAAACTGACTGCCATTTTGCTCTGCCCAGTCCTGTGCCGTTTCAATAGCCCTGGCCAACGCATCTTGTGCTGGTTCGTATCGCAAATGTTGTGTTAGGTACTCGGCATAAATCTTATCATGACACCACTGATCTAATTTCTTGTTCTGCTTTACAACCCATTCAATAAACTTACTTGGTGCTATGGCATTAATTGCTTTGATATGTCTACCAAATTTTACAAAGGCAGAGTAAAATGCACTTTTGATAAAATCTTCGTATGATTTTAGTTTGGCACTGCCTTGTGTTATTTCATAGAATCGCAGATACGCATTGAGCCCAAGCTGTACGCCTATTTCTTTTTCTTGTTGCCAGCGTCGCTTGGGCTCACACAGATGAACTGCAAGAGTGGATTCTTTGCGGAATTCTTTGTCACAATATCGACATTTATTAGTCTCGGCCATGCGATTACTTAATCACAATATCATGTGCTTCCATTAACTCACTAAATTCGTCATCAGACATAATACGCAACCTTATCTCTAGGTCACTGAGTTTGTCAATTGGATAAATTTCCGATAACGCATTAATTTTCTTTGTATCGCTTTTGGTAGGTGATGGTGCTTTGATCCATTTATGATATCGTGGAGTAAGTTTATACGGTGCCACAGTAGTCATTACCAGCCACTGCAATTTTCTATGCTCTTTAGATATATCAAAGAAGTTGACGTTGGCATGTTGGTTGGCTGACCGCAAATAGTAATCTGCCAGCAAATTATCACCCTGCACTGACGATGCATATCGTAATGTTAGAAACCCGCTGAACTTTTTCTTTAATTCATCAGATAGTCTATCATAGAAATCACGATCCTTGGCATCCAGTGCAGAGCACAACGATTTTAAATCTATAGTTGGTGCTGGTGTTCGTTTTTCTGCAGGTGTTTTACTTTTCTTTGGTTTTGTCATTTGGTTTACTTAGATAATAAAACATTTTAACACGTTCTAATTCATCACGCAACCCAGGATTTGTCTTGGCTGCTCTACGTATTTCACTCCAGAGTTTATCATCCATTATATGATCGTGCAGTGGTCTTCCGTCAGATGTTCTATTGTCATACTCCCATCCAATTTCTTGTCGCGTACTGGGATCAGAACCAAACTCTCTGGCATAAGTTATCCCGTCTGCTTGTTCATAAATGTATGTTGCTCCTGGTATTAAATTTCCCATAGTTACCACGCTTTGTTTATATCAACTATCTCGCACTGCCGGCTGACATCCTTGATAAAAAACGCACATAACGGTTTTTCACCATCAGTTAATGGCACAGCAAGTAATTGATTGTTTTTTAACTTGGGAAAGTACCACTTTACATCTTGATATATTTCTAGTATCTCAATCTTTGCAAATGCTGGTCTGAAGCTAGCCATGGGGTTGAGTGTAAATGCACTAAATCCACGATCATTAATTGACGTTAGCGGAACAATTTCCAAATCACCCACTTCAGCCTCTCCAATTAATATTTGCCAATCTACTGGCATCTTTAAAACATGAGTTCCAATACGTATTACTAATGCTGGTGCATTAAAACTTTCCAAGAAAATTAACGGCATGAAAAAGTAATCGGGATTCTTGGGATTACTATTATCCAAAACGCAAAATCTTAAATCGTCTATCTCGTCTGGTATGCTGTCTAATTCATATGATATGTTGTCGTTAGTTAAAAGTTTCATGCAGGGTGTGGTCCTTTTTTATATTCTATACTGTTACTTCTGTAATGTCAACACCACGCAGCCTTCTTTATGTTGAAATTATAATTAGCTTCTTTGTAAAACTGTTTGCGTTTGGTAAGATGTCGTTTGGCAAACTTACAAGTACTAGCAATATCCCAGATATTAACAAAATCCTTGTCACCTGATTTGCGTAATCCGCGTCCTATACTTTGTATCACTCGCACAAAACTCTTGCCTGGTTCAATCAATACAACATTGAACAATCTGGGTACGTTAATACCCACTGCGGCAATGCCATATGTGGCAATAATGGTCTTGTTGTCGTTAACAGCCACTTCATCATATTGCTCTTTTCGATCTACGTCTTTAGTGACACCGCTGATGAATACGCTATTGGGTATATACTGCTCCAACATCTTACCAGCCTGAATCCGATCAATCAACACCAATGTATTGCCAGTTTCGGCGATCTCTGCTATCACGCTGGCGATATATTTAATGCGATCTTCGTTAGTAGTCAAATATTGTAGCTCTTTCTGATACTCTTTATACTCGCCGTGATCCTGCAATTGGATAATATTAACTTCACAGTTGGCCAATACTCCTTGATCTTGTAGTTCACTAGCAGATAACTTACCAACTACCTCACCCAAACTAACTCTAAGAGCAAAAAACTCAAATGGTTCTTTGGGTATAGTACCCGTCAAACCCCAGCGTATAGGAATCATTCCCATTACACCAGTTAACATGGTCTTCAACACTTCAGCTTTGGCCATGTGAACTTCGTCTACCATGATACAAACAACACCCGCCAAGAAATCCTGTATGGTTACTTCTGCTACCCCGCTCTTGGTATTCTTGAGCAAGTTATTTAGGCTTTGCCATGTACAAATGGTATGAGTCTTGTTAAATTCTTTTCGATCACCAAAATATACACCAACATCTAATCCCAGATTTTTATAGTCAGCCTCAGTTTGTGTAACCAAGCTCTTGTTGGGCACAATGACTATTGTACGTCCGTATGGTTCACATCGATGACTCAGCACAGATGTAATTAGAGTTTTGCCAGCGCCGGTAGCTACTTCCTGCAAGCATTGCGGATTGGCAAAGAAGTTATTGATCACATCTACTTGATAGTCGCGAAGTTTAATAGGTTGGCCAGCATCAGAATGACCAGCTGGCCAAGTTTTGTGGCTGTAACTATCCTCTGCTACTTTTTCAAATGCAAACTCACGACGATAGTCACGCTGATCAATTAGCTCAAATTCATACCCTTGCTGATCCAGGTAAGTGAGAATGTCTGGCAACAGGTTGATATAACTACTGCCACCCAACGTAAAGAAGGATACCTTACCATCCCATCTGCCCAGCCTAACTGCGGGTAAATGTCGTGCGTAAGGCAACTCAAAACTAAATTTCTTTACTAGATTTTTTCTAGTGGTTAAATCTAATCCCTGTAATGTCACATTGACTTCATCTTTAATTAATATCTTTGTTTGCACTAGTTTCCTTGTTGATATACCAGATGTTGTTTGTGGTGTTAAACAACAAATGCCAATCTAAATTATAGTTATCAGTTATAATTAACGCATTTTCCGTTGGTATTGGTAACGATACTCCAAACATTCCGCCGCTACTGTTGCAAGTATAGTGATATACGTGCTCACTGTCAACCGCTATACCTTCGTCTAGCGTAATTTTAGCCCTTGGCGGAGGGTCGGTTATTACTATTACTGGTCCTTTTCCGGTCAGCTGACAATAAGTTTTGGCTGTATCTATGTAATTATCCCGATGCATTTTTACTGTTCTAGAAATCATAAGTGAAAATAACATACCAGGATCAGGATAATTTTGCAGTAATCGATATAATTCTCTGGTTGTATTAAGAGGTAGTTTATAATTGTATAGCCAAGAACGATCACATAATTTTATCAATCCAGTTATATCTTTTTCTGCCAAATGATCCGTCAGTTCAGTTGTAACATTTTTAAAGGTGCCATCTGCTTGCAGAGTAGGTGCAAACATTTCTTCAGTAGTATCAGATTTAAATTTTTCCAGGTTATTGTATAGCTCGCACACTTCAGCACCCACAGCAAAATTATGTTTTTTGGCGAAGCACATGACAAAATCTAGATTGTGTTCGCTAGGATAGATCACCCAACTATGCGATTCCCTACTCCACGAAAACTTGCCTTGTTTACCCTTATTTGCTTCCAGTTCATTAATCAATTCTTGATTAAAATTAAATGCCAAGTGTAAGTAGCCGTCAGAGGCCTGTATTACATGTTTGATTTGTTCTACTTCACGTATCTGAAATAGTAGCGGTGCTGAATCCAAATTATCTATAGTCACATTCCATTTCGATAATTGTTTTCTATATTTGGTTACTAATAATCTGGCAAGGTTTACCTGCTTGGCAGTAAGTCCCAGTCGTCTAACTTTGACCTGCAATGCAATATTTCGTATCGGGGCGCGATCAAATCTGCTTAACCTGATCATATTTTCCACGGTGACTCCGGGTACAGAGATATCGCTTAAATTATGCAAGTAAACAATATAGTCTTCAAGATAGATAGGGTGCTTCATGGTGTAAGCATACACGATATAGAACATTTAGTCAAAAAAAGGGGACTCGAAAGTCCCCTTTTAAAACCACCGCTAGGAGCGAATAAGCAGTGGGATACAACACCAATATATATGCTACGATTCCAGGCTGTGAAAATTATGCATTACGCATACAGGTGGACTCAGCCATTGCTTTCCACTTCATCGGAAAGCTCTTGTAAAGCTCGGACACTTTAACTGCCATACGCAAGCTCATCTCACGCAAGCGGTTTTGGTTGGTGTCCATGAAGTCAATAATCTCAGCTTGACCCACTTCACCAATGTCATAGTCGCTAAACAATTCACCAGTGCGAGCAACCTGTTTAATGCGAAGCAGTTTGTCGCGCATCGTATTCAACGTCAGGTCCAAGTAGTGGCAACGTGACTGCAATGCATCCAAGTGATCACGCAATTTCTGCGACTTCATTTGGTCAAACTTCAGGTTGGTAATAAAAATCACCGTGCCTTTGAAGTCAAACGTGCTGGGGATGCCTTCGCTACGCAACATGTGGCTATCGGACAACCAGCTGATACGGCGGCGCTTACCGGAATCCAACGCACCTTTGAGCAAGTTCAACGCAACATCATCCAACAAGATGCTGTCGCAGTCATCAAACACCAGCACACAGCCTTCATCGCTGTATTTGTAGAGCTGGGTATACAGACCCAATGCAGTGGTGCTACCTTTGATAACTTCGCTCTTGACCCGCTTGCCTGAAATCTTGTCAAACAGTGAAGCCTTTTCCAGCTCACGCTCAACACCGTAGCTCTTGCCCACACCCGGAGGACCGGACACAATCATGGCACGAATGTCACCACTCACAGCGGCTTTGGTCATATCGTCCAAAATCTCAAAGCGGGTGGCAATACGGGTCATTATTTCTTCGTCCGTTTCTTCCACAACAACCGGTGCTACGACTTTGGTATCCTTCAATTTTACATCTCCCATAGTTTGCACTGCATCACGTTCATTGGAAATCTGGTAATCACTCATACCAGACACTTTAATACGAAAAATTTTGGGGTAACCGGAATACATACCCGCATTATTGACTACGACAAACCCACCGCCTGCGGCGTAGGGTTGATATTCGGTATTCAATTCAAACACCTGACCCGAAACATCGTTGTTGCGATAAGTACCTGCATTAATACGGATAAATGTAGCCATTTGCTTCGCTCCTTAATTATTAACTTATGTATCTATTATACGCTTTTTGACGGAAAAGTCAAGCGTTTTTTATGTCTTGTAAGTGCTTGATTCTATTAGATAAACTTAACACACGGAGGAATCCTACGGGACAACCGTATGATTTTACCCATAGTTTTCTCAATCTCCTTTTGCCAAATCGCGCGGCCAACACCAGCATCAGCCGCCATGCATTTTTGCAGGCGCATTGCATAGGCAACCAAGATCTGCTTCTTCTGCACTTTTTTGGCATGTTCCGCCGGAACCATCGCTTGCCTTCCACCCACCGTCATTTGCACATAATTTTGCATTTGTTGCTCCTTGTTATCTAACTGTATGTAGCTATTATACAGTAATTGACCAAGAAGTCAACCAAAATAAACAACAATAAAAACTCAATGAGATCAATGAGTTACTTGGCTATATGCCACGCTTCCACGGCCTTTTCAGGAGTTCCAACGGTAAGATCCACAAGTAAACGATAGTGATCCCATGCTTCTTGCAAGGATGCGTTACTTGTTGCAGGGCTGGGCAACACATCAGCCCAAACGCAATCTGCCGGAACTCTGCTCCTGTGTGTACCATTCATGCGTGGCTGGTGAATTTTGCCAGTATCCCAAAGGTGTGATGCTACTGCGAGACATTCTTTTTCATCCAACCCCAGTAAATAATCTGCACGATACATATAGTCCTGCACAATCACATCAACTTGCTCACGAGTTTCAATTCGTGTGCTAGCAACAATGACTATGACATCCTCTATTTTTACTTTGCCCTGCACAATATCACGTATACATTGACCGAAACTAAATCCAATTTTCATATCTTATCCGTTCAGGCTATTAAAATGCGTGGGGGTCGTTACCCGAATTGAGTTATGATTACAAGCATTGACCATACGATATCCATTTGTATCGTAGTCATTGATGCATTGCCGCCATTCGTTTAGTAATCGTTGCTCAAGTTCTTTGAGCCAGTTTGCTCTCCAACTATTCTCCGTGGGATCAAGTAAAGCCAATTTATCGCGAACAGAATCTAACCGTTTACCCAATACATCAAGCTCATTGAGGTTCTTTTTTTGATGTGTCATCTGCATTTGCGATATCCTTGACAAATTTGATGGTTTTACGGAGGGTGTCAAATACATATTCGTCGGCTTCGTCGTCGTTATTTACTGTAACAACAAAGCCGTTATTGACTTTACGCATTTCTAGACTAGAAAACATAATGATCCTTGGGTAGAGTTAATGAACAATATACACACTATAACAGCTGATGCGCCACAAGTCAATCGCATGATCATCAAAATTAAATTAGTGGTACGATTCTGCCAGTGACATCATAGATCAAATTCTCCAGCATACGCATTGCTTGGTCATGCTTTTTAAGAGCGAATGCATCAGCAATTTGATTTATCGCAGTGACAGATCCAGTGGATGCATATAACTTACGTCGGTCAAATTCATCCACCAACTCAGCATCATCAAAATCTTCAATATCAACCTCGACTTCAATTTCTTTGTATACATTAACGCTCATGGTGTCTCCTTAAAGGTCTACAGTAAGTTCTTTAACAATTGTCGCTACTGATTTAATGGATGAGATATTATCTATCGCTCTGCCAGCGAATAGCAATCCCTTACTGGAACTATCTCGTCCGATAAGTAAACCAGCTGTATTGTTTGAGTCCTTGTCTGGGATAGGCGAGAATATTATGGCATTTTGCTTATTAACTCCAATATTTCGAACATCTGCAAAAGATTTTTCAAGCATCGCAAGTTTCTTTTCATAATTAATACAAGATTCTTCTGATAATGCAAATACCGTGCCTAGTCCCACTGCCACTGCTCCAGCATCTAAATATTGACGTATTTCAGCAGAGGTTGAAATTCCACCTGTTACAATTATAGGTAACTCAGGATACAGCATTTGTAGTTGAGAAAGACGACCAGATAATGGAACCCCATCATTGATGACCCTAGATGCTGCCTCAGGTCCCTTTATGTCAATGGCATCTACAAGATGTAGATATTTCACCCCGCTGGGAGTAGTACTAAGACGTTTAACAATTATTTTAATGTTTTTCTTTTTTAACCCACTTAGCATCAATTCTTCAGCTACGTTTTTTATATCTTCTAGTAGTTGTAGATGAGTTACATTATAAGTTAAAATTACATCTATCAGTTCTGGTGATAATTGAGCAGGGCTTACTGCCAATATCAAATCAGTGAAATTACCAGCACCATTATTAAATTTTTCCAACTCAACCGCAGTTTCCGACAAAGCCCCAAATAATGCCACCAAACTTGGTATTATACCAGCTGTATGTGCGGCTAATGCTAACTTGGCATCTGACACCTTGTTCATTGGTGTACATATAATCGGATATTTTGACTTAAAGAAACTCATATGGCCACTGAACTATGAGTATTTTAGGTCTGCTGAATGCCGCTGATCAGCCATCCGCTGGCGCCGTCGAGCGGTTTTTCCAGATGCCAGATTTCGTCGAATGTTTCCGTTGCCGCAGTCGCCGCATCTCGCATCGAGCCGGTGAATCGAACGCTGGCGATATTTTTGTTGTTTTCGGTGACGACCTCGACCACTGCCGCCTCAAGGCTGATGATCTCGGTGTGTTGAACCACGCCCATGGGGTCGATCTGTGCTGTTATCGCTGAGTAGAATTCAGCAGTCATGTAATCACGCATCGTTGACACATCACGTTTGTCGTTGGCCTGTTGCAGACGAGTAAAATTCAGCTTGGCATGTACGGCAAACTGTTCAGCATCAAAGCCGGCAGGAAAACGGCTGGCTTCAGGTACAACGGCGCTGCCAATTTGTGGTATGCCTCCGGTTCCTGTCATTGATGGTTGCAATTCTTCGCCTGCGTATTGTAAGTTGCTGTTGGCTGGTTTTGAGCGAAACATTCGCCAGGCGAACAGTGCCGCACCCGCAAGTAGCAAGACCATTAGTATGCTACCTATTGCACCGCCCATACCGCCTCCACCCATGAACATCGACGCTAACCCAGCACCAATTGCCAGACCAGCCAATGGCCCAAGCCAACGGCTCATACCCGACGGTGGCGG
>Ga0049082_10000531_pt1 | contig 11031 bp, 14 predicted proteins | sample GreLakmeHU45MSRF_FD_66718 | JGI IMG/M metagenome (GOLD analysis project Ga0049082, IMG submission 66718) | Freshwater lentic microbial communities from great Laurentian Lakes, MI, USA - Great Lakes metaG HU45MSRF | ecosystem: Environmental > Aquatic > Freshwater > Lake | place: Great Lakes... | reverse complement strand
GTCATAACTAAGTTTTGGATCTTCTTCACACTTCTTCTTTAGAATTTCATCAAGATACTTATTCTTGTTGAGATAAGATCCTGAAAGAGTATCTTGACGATAAGCATTAGCACGATACGGCTCAATTGACGGTGAGGTGTTACCCATCAAAATGGAACTAGAAGCGTTTGGAGCAATTGCCATCATGTGGGAGAATCTACGGCCAGTACCTTCGGCATCTGGTGCTTCACCACGAACGGCACCAAGTTCAAGATTTGCCACATCAAGTTTGTTTTTAATGTTCTTAAACATCTTAATGTTGGTGCCCTTTGCCAAGGGACCTTCGAAAGGAATACCCTTGCGCTGGAGATAGGCATGAAAACCTAATGCACCAACACCGATTGAACGCTCACGCTTGGCAGAAAAGATTGCTCTCTTAACGCTCTTAGGGGCATTATCAATGAAATACTGCAATACATTGTCAAGCATTTCCGCAATGTCTTTTAGGAATAAAGGATCCTTTGACCACGTATCATAGTATTCCAAATTAACTGATGACAAGCAACAGACGGCAGTTCTGTCCTTATTAGTCGGTAGAATAATTTCTGAACAAAGATTGCTCTGATTAATCTTTAGACCAAGTTTCTTCTGAAACTCCTGCATAGCATTGTTTGAGTGATCAATGAAATGCAGATAAGGTTCACCAGTCTGCATACGCAGTTCTAGGATCTTCATCCAGAGTTCTTTGGCAGAAACAACATCGCGAACTTCACGTGAGTGAGGATCCCTTAATTCCCAAGAATCGTCAGCATTCGAATCGATCATACACTTTTCAATGATTTCCATGAATGCATCTGAAATATTTACACCATGGTGCAAATTCAAAGCGCGGACGTTAGGATCGCCCGTGGGTTTACGCATGTCTAGGAAAGGAATAATATCAGGATGATCGATACCCAAATAAGCGGCATAACTGCCACGGCGTGTACGGCCTTGTCTATAAGCAAGGGAACTCGCATCATAGATTTTAAGATGAGGCATAACACCAGTAGATTTATCGTCAGCAGCACGGATACCAAAACCAATTCCCACACCTCCGCCAATCATGGACAACCAATTTGTCTCTGAAAGATTTTCAACAAGACCCTCTGCGGTATCTTCAATATAATTTAAAAAGCAACTGATCGGAAGACCTCGCTTAGACCGACCAAAAGAAAGAATGGGTGTCGAATAGGACAACCAATGCTTACTGGCATATTCATACAACCGTTGAGCGTGGTCAGCATCGCTACCAAACGTCTTCGATACAAATGCAAAACGTTCTTGAGGTGAAGTTTCCTCAGGAGTCATATAGGACTCTCTGAGGCGCTTTAAACCCAATTCATCAAAGAGACTGTCGCGTGATCGGTCAATCTGAATGTCTAAACAATTTTCTCTGGGCATAGATTACCTTAATGCTTTTGCGATATTGGGTTTAAAATATGTGGCAGGTTTCATAATCTTACCATCTGGGCGTTTTTCAATCTTTCCAGTAGAAGAGACCTTGCTCATGTTAGACTTGCGAACTTCTTCCCAAACTCTATCGAAATCAATACCAAGTGTTGTAAAAAGTCCTTGCACAACCCATACCAGATCGGCACCACCATCCGCAATGTCAATAACATTTCGCCGAACAAATCCTTCGCTCAATTCCTTGAACTCTTCTTCGACCAAATTCATATAAAGTTTTGCCTGTTCCAAATTTTCTTCAGTGATTTCGGGAGTTTTTGCAACTAAATGGCCGCCAGCGACCATAAAATCAGTAACGTCTTTTTGGTAGTTCATTATTTATGTTCTCTCAGTTCGATCCATTTGTCCATTTCGTATGCTATACAACTCTCAATTAAAATATTCCAGATAGTTTTAACAGTTTCTTCTGGTACAGAAGAGTTTTTTATCAGTGCGCAAACGTTATCGATGACTTGCGACTTTCTTACCTCGTCACGTACTTTATACTTATCGTTTTTAATACGGGCTGCGGCATACATAAATTTATATCTAGTGATAAGAAGGTTGATCAATTGTCGGTCAATTTCATCAATACCTTCCCGGACTTCTTGCATGTTTTCGGTAAGTTCTGGTGGAATCATTTCCTTTTTCTTTGTCAATGTCCACGATCCATCTTTATTATCAGACCATACTAGCATAGTATCTTCTGTCCAGTCAAGTTCTTTTAAAATATCCTGTGGTAAATCTATGTATAACTCTCCGTGTTCGTCTTCCTTAACTTCAACCGTTAGCATTAAAATAATCCTCTAACATGGGAAAATGCCCTAAAACGATGTCTTTGCATTTACGCGCAATAATCATGTGTTCTTTTTGTGTGCCGTTTGCCGACCGCAAATCAATGTAGTGAATCCAAGACCTCAATGTGCCCGACATATAAAGAGTTGTGCCAGTTAATCCTTCGGGCAAAACTGCACGTGCTTGTTCTTTAGCAATGCCTTTTTCTAATGCCCAGTCATATGACTTTTTGGCTTCTTGTAAGGCGCTTGCTTGTTTCATACTCCATTCTTCTTGAAGAGTCCTATCGTCAGTCTCAATTGAGTTCTGACGATTCTTTGTATCTTGAAGCCTTGCCTCGCGGTTTACAACAAAATTCTCAGAGACCGCATATCTCTGAGAAAATTCCTGAAAAGAAAATGAACGGTGTCGTAGAATTTGTCTAGAGATATCCCGTGTGGTTTTAATCTCCATCACAATATGTACCATCTCAAAAGGAGACCAATGCTGGTTCTTGATAAGATACTTAACCAGGCCAGAAGAATTGGCATTATTCTGGTTTGCTGGATTTGATACTCTAGCAGCATATGCAACCAGTTCACCGGCAGTAGTACAATCTGTATATACACTCGGTTTTGTAAGACCGATCAAATTGACTTCACTCATTCAACTCTCCATGATGTTGTATTCAATTTAATATTTTTGGGCCAGTCACCCTCGGTATAAGATTTATCGTGGAATCTTAGTTCGTTCGTTGGCATAATACTTAGTCTACCATTATCCAACTGAATAAACATAAACTCCTTAGACTGAGATGGCTCCATAGTGTAACCATCATTCATTGGAATAACAGTAAACAAATACCTACCAAACAATCCATTACTACGAATCTCTGCTCGTTGCCCATTAAGATAATCGTAACGAATAACCGAGAACTGATCGCCGTAGCAATCCCAAATCTGAGAATCTAATAAAGACCAGGCTGTCTTTGGGAATTCGTCAAAGGCAAGAGCATGAGGCGGAACACCACGGTATACAGCACCACACTCAAGCATAATATGACAACCCCAAGAATGTCCCGGTTTTGAATGCAATGCAAACCAAACACAGGGTTCAAACTTATATGGATCTACACCCTTACGAACAAATGACGAGTCCACCCAACAGTAGATATGGTGTGGAATATTTCCTGATCCAGTGTAAAGCATTACTCGACTTCCTAATCAGTTTTTATTCCGAATCTGTATCTGTATTATCGTCTTTTGGTTGATTATGCTTGGCGGCGTCGGAGATTGATAAACCACCCAGTAGACCAACAAATGCACCAACAATGGTCTGGAATGCAGGACCAATTAGCGCAAAGATTTCTGTGTTATCAATTAACTCGTTTGGCATAAAAAGACCAACGATTGCCGCGAATACAACTGATATCAGTACGCTTGCGAGTACCAATACCGTGATCTTCATAATCCAAATTAACAACTTCTGCATTTCTGTCATACACTTCTCCTATAATTAACATTTTTTCCACATCATGAACTTTGCTTCTGCCTCTAACCCCTTCACGGTATTGCTGTCAATTATATTCTCAATTTGTTCTTTGCTTCTACCGGCAAGGATCATTTCATTAATATCTTTTTCAGCAACGTTTTCAGGCCACAAACAAACTGCATATCCAATTGTAATATACTTACTTATCAACTTACAAACTTCTTTGTTTTTGGGCTGATTATCAAATACAATTCTCACATCATTTAATGATAATGTATCAATCTTATTAAAACTGGTACCAGCACAGGCAATACAGTTTTCTAAAAATAAACTATCAATAGGTCCTTCGACAACTGTAACCGTCTTGCTCTTGTCAATCTGATCAAGTCCAAAAACGGTTGGAGCATCTTCGTCTATCTTAATAGTAATGTATCTAAGTGTCTCTCCACGCATGGCACGTAGGGCAACACCCATTAGATTACCGGTTTCACTTAGAAAGGGAAGCGCAAGTCTTGGTTCTTCTGTGATAATACTTGCTTTATATTTATCGTTCAGTTGCGCGATATTTTTGATGTTATCAATAAAATATAGGCGCGAGAAAACATTTCTCGGTATCTGTCTACCAAGCGCATACTGAACCGCTTCGTTATCGTCTGGTAAAGAATCCAAACGGTCCATGATCTTATCAAGCAAGCGTTCTGGTTTATTAAACACAGGTGCTTCAAACTTAAAGACTGGTTTAGTGTGAGACTTTACACCACCTTCACCGGCAGCATAACGCTCAAACACATATTGCTTGTATTGTTCTGAATCGAAATTCTTGAGAAATGTGCCGAAACTTTGACTGACACTACAGTTGTGGCACTTATAGAACATATCGTTCTTCTTGCGGTAGAAGTAACCGCGTGCCTTGCGCTTGTTGCGCTGAGAATCGCCGCAGATAGAACAACGACAATTATAAAGATGATTGCCGCGATCCTTGAACATTTCAAGTCGGTGAGACAACCCCTTAAGGTATTTCAAATCAATATATAATGACATACTATTTCCATGAATATAAGTTATCATAACAGATCATTACCGACCTGTCAAGATAAAAATCAATTTTTTATTATTTTGCCGCCAAAAACTCTAGAAGAAAAGGTATACCTTTTGTTAATATAACGCCAACTGCAAGCCCCACACCAACTAGAGTATAGCGCCATTTCTCCAGGGAGTCAATCTTTTTATTTTGACCCGATTGCTGATTATTAACAGCAGAATTTAATTCACCAATAGCTTTCATGATCTTATCTTCCGTAATTTTCATATCGGAAGATAATTCTCGATGAACCGTCGTGATGCGGGAATGAAGTTCTTTAATATCTGTTTGCAACTCTACTCGCCTCAATTCGATTGTGTGATAGATGTCTGAATTAACTCCAGTTTGCGTTTGTAGGCGTTCTTCGTGAACGGCCAACATTTTTGTGATATTAAAGGAAAGGTCGCCAATCTTTTCAATAGCATTATCTAGCCTATCAAAAAGATTGGTGACAGAGGCAACATCGCGTTTTAGAACGGCAACCTCAGTTTCAAGAGAAGATGGTGCTGAGGTTTCCATTTCAATTACTTAGAAGATTTACGGGTCTTGCGACCTTGCTTTGCACCTTGTACTGCGCCTTGTACTGCACCTTTGGCCGCGTCAACGGCTACATTCTTTACTTCAACCGCAATCTTGGTTGCTTTTTCTTTAGCTACTGCGGAAACTTCAGAAGCCTGAATCTTACCGTCAGCATTCTTATCAAACAGATTTAAAATATTCTGTGGTAACAGATTTACGAAGAACGCTTTAATTGATTTGAACATTGTTAACTTCCTCTTTTAAATAAACGTTTTTTTGTTTTCTTATTGATCCCAGGTTCACCCTGAGGACCAACACCTAACCCAGCAACTTTACCGGCGCCAGCAACGTTAGCAATCATACCACCAACGGCACCGTCTTCATTGATGAAACTCTTAAAAGAAACAAATCCGTTTGACTCTAGAAGCACGGCCTCTTCTTTCACCGAATCTTCTTCCATAGTTACTAGTAGCATTTCTTCTAACATATCATCTTCTACATCGCCATTATACACATTTTCCCGAACCAATGCAAGCGCGGCAGCGAATGATAGAAATCTTTTATTTTCAAAAGGTACTTTATTTAAAATTCTCTTAAGTCTGAATACCATTCTATTTAGTAGAGTGTAAGCATCCGTCTCTTCGCCGGTGTTTAAATCTTTTTCTCTCTTTAATACTTTTCCTTGGGCGTCAATAATACCAAGACGATACGCTTCCGTTTCTTCAAACGGCGTAGTGAGCATTCTTAAAATGCGGTACGTTATAACTGCGTCTACGATTCTCGACATTAAATTTTCCTTAAGGTATTAATTATTGTAGTATCCAAAGGAATATCTTCCAGATTTCTATTAGAACTAATACCTATAACTTTCATCGGCATGTAATTTAAGTATACTAAAAACGTCTTCAACTGACTCCAATATTCTTCTTCTATCCTATAGAATAGCAACTTGGTAGCGGCGGGGCCAAAAACATTATACAACACAATAATATGGTTGAGGATAAGTCTTTCAGTTAAAATGCCTGTTTTAGAATATCTCTTAAACAAACGCTTAATATATTTAAATCTCTTCAAATCTTCCTGTAAATCTAACATTCCACTACAATTTGGATTGTCATAGTTTTTTATAGCGAAGATCAAGAAAGTATCATCATTTAATTCTATCATGTTATGTGACTGTAGCAGTGCCCCCAATAAAATACCAAACAGTGCCGTTAAACATTAATGTTGCGGTCTTGCCAGCAGCATTAAACACAATGCTACTGTGCCCGATATTACTACTTATAGTCATCGCATGGCTGCCTGAATTGGCGGTCATTATAATAACTTTAATTTGGCCGTCTGTACCATCAACAATGGTTAACGTGCCAGCGCCGTCTGGATTAGTAATCTTAGTAACGGTGGTAGTGATAGACACGGCACCAGCAGAGGTCAAAGTCTGGGCCGTGCCGCCATAAGAGAACTTTCCGCTGGCCTTTACGGCAACCGGAATGTCGGCAAAAAGATTAGCGATACTAACCTTCTTGTCGGTACTACTCTGAACTAGGTACATAATATCGGCACTGGCGATACTTGTCGCAGCGTCCAGTGCCGATACTTTTGAGTCTGCCATAAGTTATGCCCTTAACAACGAAAAAGAAGTAGCCAGCACCGCGTTTGAGTGCCTAAAGCTATTATTAAATATCTCCAAAGACTAGGCATCCGGCGCGATTAGATCGTCAGCAGCGTCAGACATTGAAGCGGCACTTGAAAGTGCAACCAGTGTCTCATACTGAATACGACCTGCATTGGCGCCTGTCATTACAACACGGTTTACCCAACCCTTTGATGTTGATGATGGGCCAAGACCGAGTGAAGCATCGGCAGTTGCGGCACTTGCAGCATACTTTTCAAAGTACTGAGCATTGTTACCTGTACCACTGATATCAATAACAGTTTCACCCGTATATGTCAACCCAGTCGGTGTGCCTGATGTTGTTACAATAGCTCCATCAGCCTCAGTTTGCAATGTAAAGGCAGTAACGTTTGGTGAAGTACCAGTTTTAGCAGAGACCTTATAAACAGTACCAGTTGTATAACTAGTAATTGTTCCAGTGCCGCCTAATGTACCAGTAATTTTTACTCTATCACCAACAGCAAGTGTTGTAGCAGTACAAGAAAAAGCACCAGCAGTATTAGTGATTGCAACACCAGCAATAGTTATGATTGTTGCTGCCGCTTTTACCTTAAATGCGTCTACTGTAAAACCCGCACTTGCAACAAAGAAATCAGTAGCATTTGTTAAACCTGTGGCAGTACTTCCACCACCATTGTTATAGACAATACGGTCACTGATACTTAATCCATGAGCAACGTAAGTAACAAGTTCAGTATTTGCAGTAGTAATGCCCGAAGTAGGAATTGTTATTCTTGCTTTGGCCACGGTAACAGTTGGTACTGAAGTGTATGCAGAACCCACGTTGGTAACAGCAATTGCAGAAACAGCGCCACCGGAAATAGATGCAGTAGCCGCGGCAGATGAACCACCACCGCCAGAGAATGTAACTGGTGGTGCTTCTACGTAAAGCGTACCACCATCTGTTACACCGACGCTAGTAATATTGTCGCGACCAGCACCAATTTCAGTACCATCAATACCCACAACGTTCATGGAAGAATATGTGCCACCCAGTTTACTGGTAGGCTTTTCATTTAACGTGTAAGCCTGGCCACTGAACACGGTTAGTGCTGCCTGGTTGTTTTGGTGAACGGTGCAAGCGGTATCACTTGCAATTGCAATAATTTGCATTTCTTGTGAACCAACTTGAATGATATCACCAGTTGATGCTTCGGTTGTAAAGAGAGTAGAACTACCAGCAATCGTACCGCGTCCTGACGCTAGTGCGCGAATGAACGTGTGTGAAGCACCTGAACCGTCTGTTGAGACGATTGGTGTTGGTACGTTATGCAGTGCCCGCGCTTCAGTAGTAGCAACCATGAATGTGCTAGAAGTAACTTCAGTTACAAAGTAAGAAGTTCCATCTGCTAGACCCACAACTGTAGTGCCACCGCCGTTGCTATAAGCAACTTCGTCGCCTAGTTGGAAAGGATGTGAAGCGGATGTATAAACACCAGCAGCATGTCCTGTTGCGCCGTTGAATGTTACTGTAGGTGCGGTAAGTGTTACCGTACCTGTTGACGTTTTGTCGTCCTTATTGCCCCATTGAGCCATTTTTATTCTCCTGAATTAGATGTGTGAATTGAATCTACGTGTTTAAAAAATGCTTTCTTTTCATCGTCTGACATTTGTGCTAAGGTCTTGCCGCTTGCCTTTAGGGCAGTTTGAAACTTTTCAGCATAACCTTCTTGCAATTCGTTTTCAATAGATAGTTCAACTCCACCGTCCGTCGGATAGGCGAGATCCTTATATAATTTAGTCGCTTCGTTTGCTGCCTTTAATGAGGCAGCAACGCGAGGATGCTTTGACAGATTCTTACGAATCTTTTCGATAGCGGAGATGGCACCTGTCATATTGCCGCCTACATAACGCTTATCGTGTGGAATACCTGTAGCCATCTTGACTTCTTTATCGGAGGCCTTGGGCTTTCTAATGCCGTTCTTCCAATCTTCCTTGGAAACAGCATTGTTACCATGAATTTGTTTATGAGTATGATAGCCTTCATCATCTTCATATGGAGAAGGAATAGTGGCTTCTTTATTCAAATTTTGAACTTCCCCTCGCCATGGCGACTTAGTGCGATCCACACCTTTGACTTTAGGCTCACCGTGGTAGTATGGCCACTTTTTCTTAAGTGCTGAGTCATTACCTGCTTTGCGCTTTGGATCGTTCCTAGTTTTGTCAATATAACGGGAAAGAGTACCGCCAGCTTCGCGATTTAATTCATTAATCTCTTCGGTTTCTTCGTCCATGCGCCCATTAGATGCAAGTCTTTCTTTGCGTCTTTGTGCGGCAAAATCAGCACCTTGTGGTTCTTTCTTCTTCTTAGCACCGAGAAGTTTAAAGTCATGCGCATCGACCTTGCCATTCTTATTGGCATCAATCTTATGCTGATTACCAACTAGCTTTTCATCAATCTGTTCGTCTTCTGACATATCCGACTCCTTAATGTGTCCATATTTCTTTTTATACCAAGTCGGCATACCGCTGGTCTTTCTGAAATGTCTCACTGTGGCGGAGTCACTTGCTTGGTCACGATATTTATTCTCAGCACCGGTGTTATGGCCCTTCATTGCTTCTGCCGCTTTATGGGCATCCTTAGCAATATACTCAAGTTCGGAGTCAGACTTCTTGTGGTATTCGTGACCTTCTAATGGGTGTTGCTGCGAAGGGCGACCCTCATCAAGACGGTCTTCTTTATTTTTAGGTTTTTTGCCTGCTTTTTTCATAGCAATAGCGATTGCTGCTTGTTGAGCAGGATTTGCTGCTTCGTCCAGAGTACTTTCTACATAATTGGCAGCAGTAGTAATATAGTCTTCGGCAAGGGTAATCTTAGACTGTACCCATTCTGGTAAATTTGTATCTGGCTCTAGGGAGTCATGTAAACGCTTGGCGTTCATCATAATGCTCTTTAACTGCGACATTGCCATGTCACCTTCGTAATCGTATTCGCCAGGATCTTTCTTTGCTTCCATGGCCACGTTTGTTGCTACGTTGTAACCATGCTCTTGCTTGTTCTGACGAACCGTTGTTTGTGATCTCTGGAACATGGTATCGTCACCAAGTACAATGAACAACAGCGAATTTAATAGGTTCGTAACCGCATCTCGGTCTTGACCAGTAATAGCCATACCAGCATTTAACTTTGAAAGCCCACGATGTAGAATAGGTAACGCTTGCGGTGCCATAAGGCCAGCACGAACCAACTGGTCCAATCTCTTGGCCATGTTATGTTCTTCTGCGAGAACATCTTGCATTAAATCGTGGGTGGTGATCATTAAATACTCCAAAGTTATTCTTGTATTTATAAAAACTAATTACTTGCTAGACGCTTTAAGTATTCAACCAAGTTTGCTCATGAATTTATCCTAATTTGTCTTTTGTTTCAAAAGAATCGGTAAGATCCAAGGTGATATGATTGCCTTCACTAAGGTCTAATGTTCCTTGTGTTGTCGTAAAGTCAAGAGGTTCACCGAAAGAGAATTCGCCCAGGCAGTCAGTCAAAGTGAGCGAGCCTTCTTCTACCGCGGCCGCACCAGGTTTGCTCACCTTGTAAGTAGAGAGACTAGTAGTCAGAATATCTGCTCCAAAAGAGTATGGCCCGGCATTCATGGTGTTACCAAAACCGGTATAACTGGTTGATACTACATCAGGCGCAACTGTGGTGTTTAACGGAATATTAATATAATTATCAAAGTTAAGTTGATTTTGATAAGATGAAATCACATCGGTGTCTTCAAGTTCTTCATCAAACAACTCTTCGTAATCTTCCATGTCATTAACGACATCAAGACGGTCATCAATATTAAAAGTAAACCCAGCGGCCTGTAAGAAACACTTGAATTCTTCTAAAATTTCGTCACGGTTTAACTCACCAGAAAATTCAATATGAACTTCTTTTCTTTCGTCATCAATGCACTTAAAAATATATTTAGACATAATTATTTCCTTTTTTTAGAATTACGATTCTTCAACCTTGTGCGTTCAATTTGTCTCATTTTAGGAGCAAGTCTCACCGCAATACGCGCCACTGAAGGTGCAA
>Ga0049082_10000528_pt1 | contig 11041 bp, 13 predicted proteins | sample GreLakmeHU45MSRF_FD_66718 | JGI IMG/M metagenome (GOLD analysis project Ga0049082, IMG submission 66718) | Freshwater lentic microbial communities from great Laurentian Lakes, MI, USA - Great Lakes metaG HU45MSRF | ecosystem: Environmental > Aquatic > Freshwater > Lake | place: Great Lakes... | reverse complement strand
TGTTGTGTTTTGTGCAGTTGCCGTTACTGAACTTAATGTTCTTGTATTTGGTGATGCATCCGGCGCTGATGCTGATAATAATCCTGCTACAAAACGAAGTATTTCAGATACATTTGTTTCCGATGTGAAATTATTAAAATAAGAACCATTCAAATTACTTTGCCATGCATTTGCCGTAGGAATACCAACCGTTACGTTATCTGGATTGATTGTTCCACTTACATTTAAACTACCTGTAATTTCTATATTGTTGGTAGTTGTGTAAGCTGAACCTGTTTGAATAAATATACCCGTATTAGCTGCTATACTTTGATTTATTGATGCTAAACTTGCACTAACCGATGAACTCAAACTTGTAACCGATGCCGCACTTCCACTTAAAGTTGATGCTATTGAAGAACTTATAGAAGAAGATATTAATGCTTGAGATGATGATATTGATGCACTAACAATTGCAACTTCTATATCCGTTGCTATAACTGATAATGAACTACTCAATGATGCACTTACAATATCAACGATGGATTGGGAAATAGAAGAACTTAAACTATTTAAAGTTGAATTACTTGCACTAAATGATGTTGCAACCGATGAACTAAAATTACTAATGTTACCTGTTAAGTTGATTGGAGTATTACCATCGTTTCCTAACAAATATAAAGTTCCACTACCACTATCGTAATAAGGAACTCCATTTACTAAACCACCATAAGTAGATGCCGGAAATACATTTGGTGCTGAACTACCTATTATAAATCTATTGGTAGCTTGAACCGAACCACTTTCAGTTGCTGCAAATAGTATAGATGAACCATTTGAAGATGTAATATTAGATGAACCGGTTACAATTAAGATTTCTCCTTTTTGTAAAGAACCCGTTATTATGGATAACCTTTCTAATCTACCTCTTTTATGTTGTATTAATTGAGCCATCTATATTGTTCTTATTTTACTTTATTATCTATAAGTATAACTTTTAATTATTAAAACTCTCCTTGGTCTATAATAGCAGATGCAGTTTGATAAACCTCTACATCGGTTGCAAATGTATTTCCTAATGATGCAGTATATGAATTAAATGAACCGGTTGTTACAAATCCCGTTCCTGCTGCAACTACATTAATGGTTGCCGCAATTGAAGAACTTATTACTGATACTTCTAAGTCTGTTGCTAATTGGTTATATCCTGATGCTGATATTAATAAAACTTGTGCAGATGACGAAATAAGTCCTGCTCCATCTATAATTTCAAATACCGATTGACTAAAGTCTTGTCCAACTGATGCTGCGGTACTTAATGCAGAACCACTCTCTATTTGTTTTAATCTTATTAAGTTTGCCATTTATTTAAATTTACCTATAACATAAATATCATTAATAGTTGTATTATCAAAATCTATATACTCATCATTTAAAGTTATTACTACATTTTGTCCAATTTCTTTTATAGTATAATCACCTGGTATCTGTAATCCAAATACTAATATTTCAAAATTATCCGAATTTGCACCTTCTGTACCATAATCTAAACTGGCACTATATATTGTTAATGTATTTAAATTATTGTTAAATACATCAACATTTTTTTGTACATATCTTACACTATGTTCAAATATTTCTTGATGGAAATCCGATATAATTGTTTTGTTATTTACAACTTTTATTGGATTTGGATTAGAACGGGTATGTGATTGATAAGAAGCGGATGATGGTAATTCTATATTTTCCAAACTTGCAGTTATATATAAACTATCATTAATATTATTTGTGTTAATAACAGTTGGACCATATGGATTTTTTCGTGTGTTTGATTGATAAGAAGCAGATGATGGTAATTCAACATTCAAAAGACTAGCAGTAATATATAATGAATCATTCAAATTATTAGGATTAACTTTTGGAATGATTCTATTTAACTTTCTAGCATTTGATGAAAATTGATTAAGCATAATTTTCTATATCTCCTTTTATTTCTATAAAATCTTGTGAATCTAAAATATATTCAAAATTTGATTTTATAAATTTTATTAACATTCCAGTAGGTCCATCTTCTACAATATAATCTCTTGCACTTATATTTTGAGTGTTTATGTGAATGTTTAATCTATCTTGTGTAGTTCTATATTCTATTTCTCTTAAAATGGATTTAAATCTCCAACCTTTTGCTTCAAAAATCCAATAAGTAGAATCTGTTAAATTGTAAGGTGTTAGTATTGCGTTTCCAGGTTTTCTACTTATAGTTTGTGTTATATCTAAAAGGCTTCGTTTCATTATACATCTATAAATTTACCAGTTATTATAATTTCATCATTACTATCTGCCGTTCCTGCTGGTATAAATGTTACTACAATAGATGAGGTAGTTATTACAACTGTAAAATTTCCAGATTGTAATGTTCTAACACCATTTATATATAATTTTATATCATATACATCCGAACCATACGTCATTCCCGATGTTACAACTGATGTTAATTGTGATGGAGTTTTTATTGCTTTTATTCCTGTAAAGGTAATAGTATTATTTGAAACAGGATTTTGTGCTTTACTGTTATTTAAAGATAAAAAGTCAATTAAATCTTTGTTGTCATAATATGGTGATGGTGTAGTTAATAACCCCTCTAATCGTCCGTTTCCACTAGTTATATCTGTTTCAGTTGATACTACTACTCTTTTTGTAGAAAATGATTTTTTTACTAAGTTTTCACCATCAGTTTTTTCCGGAAGTATATATGCTTTTACATTTAGTGTAAATTCAAGCCGATTTACTCTTTCACTATTCTCCCCCACCTCATTGGTGATGTTGTAATCATTTATTAGCGTTCTAAATTTAAATTTATCCTTATCTCCCCAATATTGCGTTGAATGCTCAATTTGCTCAATTACTTTATTAAGATGTTCGGTATACGATGTCCAACACATACATTCATAACTTATATCAACGTAGTTTGCCATAGCAATATCGTATAACTCATATGATGGTTTTGTTCCATTTAAGATACTAAACCTATCATATCTATTATTTTTATTAAACTTAGTTACTGTCGGATATGATAGATGTCTATTTAGTAACGGCATAGTATCATCCTTTGAAATAGATGAACGTCTTAACATCATTATTGGTAATTGTATCTGCCCTTTTATATCTCTATAAATACCTTCTTTTCTAGCACCGTTCCATCTTTCTGAATTACCATATATTACAGGTATTCTAACGGTACTACCATCACCATCTTCTAAATCGGGCAATATCACATCTTCCAAATAAGTCATCATAGCATAATCAATATCAAATAGGGTTATGGATTGTCTTATATCCCCCTTTTCGTATTTAGTTTGATTTGCTCTGTTTAACTCTGGTCTAATTATCTCTCTATTTGCCATTATCTTACTCTTTCTGTAATATTTAAGTTTGATTTACGTGTCATAAAGGTAGTACAAACTATACTGTAATTATTATATGGTTGTCCTCCAATAAATTGAACTTCATTTGTATTATCTATTTCATAGTATGAGTTATCAAACATAATAACATCACCTATTTCCGGATATATACCCTTTTCTTCACATAAATCTTTGTCAAATTTGAATGTAATCAATTGAGAATTATCAGGACCAAATCCTTCATATACTACATTTTCAGGATCTTTATCAACCATTGCATATAAAGATACTCCCTGATACCACGTTTTATTAGTAGATTCGCCGTATATGTTTATTTTACTTTCGTAAATATTTAATTTGTATAGTGCAACTTCTACCTGCACAACAACATCTACCAATTCTCTGGCTATACTTTTGAAAAAATTAACATCTCTTTCCGATACGAACTTTGGCATATTATCCTACATATAATCTTAGTGGAACTTTTCTTAACATTTCTTGATGATGATTAGATTCATTTGTTTTGTTTTCCATCATATTTTTTCTACTCATCTCTTCCAAATTCTCTCTAAGTTGTGTAATTAAATTATCTTTTTCAACCTGTGCCTCTGCTCGTAATGCCGCACCATCTAAACTGATTTCTGCATCTGGAATTGGAATAGATGAATATTTCTCTCTAATTGCACCTAATAATTCTTTTGAAAGAGCTAATGTATACTTTCTAATCCACTGTTTACCAACATCATTTATATTACTATATTGAATAAAATCATATGGAATGTCAGAATAATCCGAAAGTGAATCTGATTGAATAGTTTGTGAATCGTGTTCAAATTCATCTCTACTCATATATTCAAAATATATTTTTGATAATGTACCTTCCGTTGGTATTGGGAATATTTCTAATTTGTTATCTACTATATTAAAAGTATGTGCAGATTTTCTAATATGGTCATTAAATTCAATTTGTTGCATTCTTAATACATCCTCATATAAAGGCATCATTAAGAATTGTGCAGCAGGTGAGTAACTTCCAAATCCCAATTCACTTATTAAATTCAAAGTTCCTTGTGCCCCAACTGAATATGGATCAAAAAATCTAGTTATGGCGGGTGTTGCTTCGTGAAATACTCTAGTTACATCAATCGTAGAACTGCCTGTAAATAATGTTGCAAAAGATGCAGAGGTTTCCACATCTACTGATGCACTCATTATATTATAAATTTGTTGTTCTGGAACTAAATTTATATAAGCTTTTTTAATTGAAATGTTACCACCTACTCCTGCCAATGTACCGTATTGTTGAGCCATACGAATTGCAGTTGGTAAGAATGAGCCATCTACCAATGTTTGTGAATAGTTTGCAACTTTTCCTTTCGGTTGTCCTCTTAAAATATCTAAATTATTACGAAGATTAAATTGATTTACTTGTGCCGAATATTCAGAAACCGATTCTTCAAAACAAGCATAAAATTGCTCATCAATCATTTCAACATCTACAATCGGATACCCTAACCGTTTTGCACACCATCCGGCTGTTTTTGGTCCATCGTTTTTGAAATCGGTATCCGAATCATACAGACCAAATGGAGTTGAGCCAGAGATGACAGAACCACTGCCAGGCCATTTTAAATTTAAAGACATATTCTAATAATTTATAGTTTTACTACTATAAATATTATATTAAAATAAAAAAAGGGATAACTTTCGTTACCCCTTTTGAATTACTCTAATCTGTTAAGATTAAAGAGTTTCTAAACCTTCAATTAATACTTTACCGTAAAATTCTGGTCTTACTAATTTCTTAGCGTAACGAGTCATAACACCACGTCTTGGAGTGAAGTTAGTTGGGTCGTACACTAATGGAGTCATAATCAATGGTACATACGGTGCGTAAACTGCTCCGGTTTCGAAGAAGTTAGAACCTTTGAATCCCATTAAGATAACGTTCTCAGTCATATACGGGTTTTTGTAAACATCGTATCTATTTGAGATTTGTCCAATGTTACTTACACCTGCTGCGAATGATAAAGCGTCTTTCCCTGGATTAGCAGAGAATCCGTTCATTGATTCTAAGATAGTTGCAACGTTTGGAGAAACTACTACAAAGTTAGCTCCACCTCTCATTGTTAATTGGTGAATTTTGTTAGATACTTTTTGTAATTTAATACCCAAAGTCTGGAACCAAGTATTCTTTTGGTATGCAGAAGCTGCAGCCGCATTAGAATCAATTGAGAAACCAGCACCATTCCAATCATATCCAACTCTAGCTGACCAATATTCAGTTGTGAAAGCGTTTTGTTGTAACATTTCTAAGATTTCTAAGTCGATTTCTAAAGAGATGTATTCAGACAACATTTGAGTTAATTCCGCTTCTGCGTCAACAGAGTGGTATGCGTTCAAATCTTGCGCCAATTCAGGAGTCCAAATTGCTTTTAACTTACGAGTCTTAGCAACGATTGGTTCTGATTTCAATTCTAATTCGATTTCTGGAATTGATAAATCAGAACCTCTATCTTCAAAGTCACCTCTAGAGGTATCAGTTGGTTGTACATGGTAGTACAAAGTTGAACCAACTGTTGCAAAACCTGCTAATGGGTTTGCAGAAGTATACGATACTACAAAAGATACGTTATCACCACTTTTAACCGTCAATGCAGGAATTGTGTTATATCCAGAAGCAGACTGAATTAATTCAAATGCTCTTATACCATTAAAGTCAGAATCAGATGGTAATGAAACTGTTAATTTTCTTAATTTATCAGCTACATAAGATGCAGAAATAACAGAATCAGATAAATCAAACGAAAGATCTGCTAAAGAAGCAGAAGAAACAGTTGCAGCTTTTGCCGCAGTTGCGTTATTGATTGTGTATCCAAAACGTCCTGCTCCGTATAAACCACCTGATATGGCTTGAGTTGAACCTAATTTGTTACCTGCTGGAGATTGTGAATCTTTACCAAAAGTTCCACCATTACCGAACAAAGAAGAACCTGTAAAGTTTGGATTACCTGCTGGATTTGAACCATATTTGAAATCCATGTAGAAAATAAGACCTGATGGTAAGTTCATTGGTTGAACCGAAACGAATTCTTTCGCTGCGATAGAACCGAATACTCTTCTTACCAATGGAAGTGCAACACCTGCCCATTCTTCCGAACCACCTGATGTACCAGTTCTGGTAGCTTCATCCAATAATTGTTTAGCCTGATTTTCTAGCAATACTGCCATACCATGCTTAGTTGTTTCTGATTTTACTCCTTCAAGCAAACCAGTTTTTTCCCATTTTGCTTTCAAACCTCTAGTTTGCTCAAGCATGACACTCTGTGGGTTATTGCCATTCATTAATTTTTGTAAGTTCATTTTATGTACTTTTAAATTTAGTTGTTAATAATTATTTTAAAATTCCTGCTAATTTTTTAAATCTATCAGATAATTGAGTATTTTCCACAATTACTTGTTTTGATACAGACGGTTTAGTAGATTTTGTTACCTTACTCGCAATGCCTTCTGTGATTGATTTTTTGTTAGCTTTTGATGTAAAAGAAGTGTATTTGAAATTCTCTGCTAATGTAGAATACACCAATTTAACTTCTCTTACTGATTTTGTTCTATCCAAAGTTTCGATAACCTTAACTTTCTGTTCGTTAGTCATGTTGTGTGCTCTGAATAATTTGTTTGCGAATAATAACTTAGCGTTCAATAAGTTCACTTCGTTAATTGTTCTTTGTAATGATTTGATAGTCTTGTAAGCTTCTTGTAAATCTGCTTTCATTTCTTCGGCATCTTCTTCTTCACCTTCTTCAACTTTTTCTTTGTCATCATCTGTCATATCCGCTTCCATTTCACGAAGAATTTCTTCTAAATCGATAGTATCATCTTCTACTTCTTTTTCACCTTCTTCTACTTCTTCTTCACCTTCTTCACCATACTCTTCACCCATTGCAGGCTCTTCTTTGGTTGATTCGTCATCTCCCAATTGTGCTTCCAATTCTCTGATGATAGCTTCTAAATCCATATCATCTTCGGTTTCTTCTTCTTCTGATCCAGTTACATCATAATCTTCACCACCTTCTCCTTCACCAAAGTTGAAATCGTCTTCTTCATCTTCACCAGACCCATCAGAACCCATTTCATCACCTTCTAATTCGGCTAATCTTGCTTTTAATTCTGCAATTTCAGCGGAGTTATCAGTTTCTTCTTCTTCTTCACCACCGAAATCAAAATCATCTTCTTCGTTGATGTCTGCTACTTTTTTGTAATCAGTACCAGCTTGTTCAGGCTTACCACTATCTTTCTTAACACCTACCGATAAATCAGTTTGTGCAGTTAGAGTTGGGGTTGCACCAGGAGTTTCAGCGTATCCAGAATCGGTTTTAGAACCAATGCCATCTGAACTTAACTCTTCGTCCACTTGTTCTGCATCATCTTCCATTTCTGCTTCTGCTCTTAATTTTTGTGATAAGATAGATTGTAGTCTTGGTGTAAATGCTTCTTCAAGTGCTAATTTTGCGTTTGCTAAAGCCGTTTCTTTAACTGCTTTGGCATCAGCGATTGCTTCTTTCAATAATTTTGAATTTGCCATTTTTTCTTAAATGTGTTTGTGAAGTTATTTAGAAAGGAACTCCAATGATATTATGTCGATTGTTCGGTCACACCTTATATCAAAGGGTATTCATTAATCAACTATTTCTAAAAAGTAATTCCATATAGGAATGGAATATTTGATAATAAGTATGTAGATTTTTTAAAAAAGTAAAAAAAAACCTCAAATTTCTTTGAGGTGTAAATATTATTTACATATTATTACTATAAATTGATTAATTTGTATAGTGTTGAGTATAATAATTCCTCTACGCCATCTATTTGATTCTGTAAATACGATGATTGCAATTTTTCATCTTTTCTTAACTTATCCAATGCTGCACATAATTTTTGAAAATATGAAATTATGTTTTTAATATCACAATTAGTATCTAATCCGTTTACTGCTTGAAATTTGATTAAACCATATTTTCCTTGATATGATTCTACTAAACCATCTATTAAAGCTATTATATTATCATAGTATGTTTGCAGTGCAGAATGTGTTGAAAATGCTCCTGGCCCTTTTACTCCTAAATGAAATGCGTGTGCCTGCGTTCTACTATGAAAAAATAATGATGCAAATTGTTCCATTATTTTTTGGATTTTTTATTTTCTCTTAATCCCAATCTTTGTTTCATAACATCTTCTGATAAATCTGCTATTTCAAAGTATCTTCCTAAAACGTGTCCCATATCTTCATATAAAGCTTCTAATCTTTGTTGTTGAGATTGTGCCTCAACTGCTTCTTTTTCAAATCCTGTTTGTAATTTTTTTAATTCGTTCATATTACGTTTGATTGTAACTCTATCGAACCAATCACCACCTTCTCTTAAAGTATATTCTTGTGCAGCATCTGCAATTCCACCCAATGTTTCTGCAATTTGCATAATATCAGATTTTCTACTCATACCTTCTCTATGCTGATTGTATGTTGAAATTATTTCTAAAAAATGCCTCTTTATTTCCGTAGGTAATTGCTTAAACTCTTCGGTTTCTTTTAAAATATCCTTTAATCGTATCATTTTTTTATTTTTTTAAAACACCTGATTTTTTAATCTTAGCAATCGCCATCATCAATTGTTGTCTATCCATTCCCAATGCATCAATTATTCTTGCAACAATCAATTGCTCTTTTTTCTTCGGTAAACTATATCCTTTAATTTGATCAACCAGTTTTCCTAAAAATCTGTCAACTTGCGGTGGTAATGAAACATCCATATCCTCTAATTCTTCTTTTTGAATTCGGTTTGTCACATTCTCTTTCTTTAAAGAACCCATGCTTATGGGAATAAATTGTGTTAATTTTGCCATTTTTATTTTAGTTTAATTCAATTATAATTTCTCTCATAAGGTTTTGTGATTTACACCACTTACCACATTCATCCGCTAACTTAGCCCATTGTTTTGATTCGTTTACAGGTGCCATAAATGCACCATGTGTAGATGGATTTGATACAAAATCCCAACCAACTAATTCAAAATCCTCCTGAACCATCACTGTACCATCTGTCATTTCTTTAACAGAACCCAATCCTCTCGATGATATACCTAAACGGATATTATTTTTTAAAAGTTCTTTAAGAATGTTTCCAGATGGAGTAGAAAGAATTTCAACCGAACCCATTACATCTTCACCTTCCCACCAAATTTCTCTAATATTGTGTGAAACATTTTTCAAATTAATTACAGGAGAATCCGGATGATCTAATTCACCCAATGCTCTTCTTTCCTTAATAAGTTGTGCGTATTTTTTGCATTCTCTTTCTAAAATTTCTTTAGGATATCTTCTATTATTTTGATTTGGAGCACCCGCTCTTTGAAGAACCCCCTTAACCAAATAAGTTCCATTTTCTTCCTGTTGAAGTTTTGCTTCAAACAAATGGGTCTCTATCAATAATCCTTTATTCATTATTTTAATTTTTTACCTTCGTTTTTAGCTCTTAACTTTGCCAAATCTGAACCCTCAATCTCGCCATCACCATCAACATCAATTTTCTTTTGACCTGCAGTTAGTTCTGCTTCGTTATATCCTCTTAATCTACCTTCCGATTTTGCTTTGTATGCCTTATCTACGGCATTAAAGAATTTCTTCTTCTCATCATCACTCATAGAGTTAATATCTTTACCCGTCTTATCTAACATATGTTTAAACAATTGTTGATATTCGTGTTCTTCTTTCACTACTTGCTTAACAAGTTCTTTTAATTGTTTTACTTTCATTATTGTGATATTTTACGAATTTGGTGTTCTAATTTAATGAGTCTCTCTTTTATCTTATAAATATTAGTATTTGTTCTTTTCCAGAAATTTTCATTAGATATTCCGCTTTCTAGTTTAATTCTACCATACCAATTCAAAAACTTTTCCATTTCTGCCAATTGTTTGTTGATGTTTGATATTCCTTTTCCAATTTTAGTAGTAGCAGGTGAATCTTCTCTTTTGAGTTCTACCCAACGATTTTCGGTAATAACTACTGCATATTTAGATGAAGCGTTTTCATCTACATTAGTATATCCTGTCAAATCTGCAAAACGTTTTCCTTTTTTCTTTTCATTTTCAGGTTTTCCAAATGCGAATGGGGTGTTATATGGTCCTGCTGCATCGGATGTTGTCATTTCTTTAATTGAAAGACCCAACTCTTCTTCTGTTTCCTGAATTTCATCATATCCCATTTGATGTAAATCTTTAATAATATCAGACTTACTTGCGTTTTTATCACCAGATACAATTATCGCAACTCGCTTCTTAACGGATGGTGTTCCGTCATTATAGTATTGCATTATTTTTTTAAAGTGAATATCACCACTACCCATCTCATTTATTTCTAAATCGGCATCGGTGTATATACCTTTTACTTTATTTTCCAATTCTTGCGAATATTTCTTTTTAAGTGTAGTTAATTTTTTTAAATGTTCTAAATGGGTCTGTTGTTCTGGAGTTCCTTTTGATTTTTTGTATAAATCCAAATGTTTTTCCATAGCATCTAATACTTTTGAATAATCAGTTTGAATAGCTTTAACTGAACGTAATTCACCCAATATCATTTCTTTTATTTTATCAGGCAATCCTTT
>Ga0049082_10000526_pt1 | contig 11049 bp, 9 predicted proteins | sample GreLakmeHU45MSRF_FD_66718 | JGI IMG/M metagenome (GOLD analysis project Ga0049082, IMG submission 66718) | Freshwater lentic microbial communities from great Laurentian Lakes, MI, USA - Great Lakes metaG HU45MSRF | ecosystem: Environmental > Aquatic > Freshwater > Lake | place: Great Lakes... | reverse complement strand
GAATTAAAAAATAAATATTCATTATTAGAATGGGTAAAAAAACATAATAATACTAGTCTATCTGGATATACAAATCATTATTGGAACGGTGTTACATGTTTACAATTATCAAAAATAATTAATAAAATGATTGACGAAAATATATGGTGGGTAGGCGTTAGACATATATATTCACCGACTTCTGTTACAAAATACGATCTTGTCGGGATGATTAATAACACATATAATTTGAATAATAGAGTCGACATGCTAGAAACTGAAACTACTGTAAATAAAACGTTGAATAGTATATATGATGTTAATGGTAAATTTGATATACCAGAATTGAAATTACAAATAGAAGAACTCAAAACATTTTCGCTTTAGTATTATGTAAACAAACCTCGTATTATATTATGTATTACATGATGTAGTATATCATCTAAGTAACATGATAATATTTATATTAAACTATATAAATATTAATGCGTATTAAATACAAGATGAAAACCGTAATGACTGTTTCTGGGATCCGTCCCGATTTTATCCGCATGTCAGCTATTTTTAAAAAGTTAGACGAAGATCCAAGTATAAAACACGTGTTGGTTCATACTGGACAGCATTATGATGAGCTATTATCCGGCGTATTTTTCAAAGAATTAGAAATTAGAAAACCAGATTATATTTTAAATACTGGACAACAAGGCGGGACACATTATCATCAGTTAAGTTACTTGTCGATAGCTATAATGGAATTAATTAGAATAGAAGATATTAAGCCAGATATTATATTATTCTTAGGCGACTCTAACACAGTATGTGCTGCCTTACCATTGAGAAAAGAAGGGTATATTGTTGGACATATTGAGGCCGGAATGAGATCATTTGACAAACGAATGTTAGAAGAAATTAATAGAACTGTTTGCGATCATTGTAGCCATATTCATTTTGTATATCATGACGAATATAAGAAATTTCTAAACAACGAAAACATAAAGGATAATGTACATGTTGTCGGCAATACCATTGTAGAGGTATGTCGGCCATTTATTCCAACTGAAAATAAACGCAACGATATGATTTTACTTGATATTCATAGACCAGAAAATTTTAAACATAAGCATAGAATTGAACATATTATTAAATACGCAAATTTATGTATCAAGCGATTTGGATTGCCTATTAAAATGTTAAACTTTGGTAGAACTACAAAATATTTGGATGAGTATGGAATCGACCTAGGTGGTGTAGAAATGGTAGATCTAATGGCATATAAGCAATATCTAAATACCATTTATCATTGTCGTTTTATTATATCTGATAGTGGAACCGCTCAAGAGGAACCAGCTATTTTTAATACTCCAGTTATTGTACCAAGAGATTTCACTGAACGTCCACAATCAGTAGATGCGAATTGTAGTTATATGTTAGATGTTAATAGTGATTCAAAATTTGAAGACAGTTGGGCATGGTTGTCTAAGATTGAAAATAAAGAATTAACTATGGATGTGAAATGGTTGGGTCATGGAAATACAAGTGAGTTGGTTATTAATCAACTAAAAGAGTTCTTACTATAATAAATAATTTTGGTTAAATTATAATTTAAATGTATCTACATAATTAAATTATAACTTAATGGCTAGTAATATTGTATTAACTATTTTAGTGCCGACAGTTCCAAGTAGACTCGATTATTTTTATCCAAAAATAATGAAACAATTAATAGCTCAGACAGAAAAATATAATAATGTTGAATTAATATCTTTTTTCGACAATAAAAAAAGAACGATCGGTAAAAAACGTGGTGAAATGTTAAATTTAGCTCAAGGTAAATATGTGACTTTTGTAGATGACGATGATAGGATAAGCGACGACTATGTTGATGAAATAGTGAAGGCGATAAATACAAATAATGAGGTGGATTGTATTGTTTATAATGTAATATGTTGTGTCAATAATAGCAAAGTCAAAAAATTATGTAAGTATGGCGTTGAATTTGAATATGGTGATATTAACGGCGGGTTAGAATGGCGTGGAAAACCAGCGCATACTATGGTATGGAAATCATCTATAGCAAAAACACATCTTTATTCAGATAGACAAAATGGTGAAGATATGGACTGGGTGAAACGTGCTTGTTTAGATATAAAAACTCAATATAGAATTGATAAGGTATTGTACTATTATGATGCTAATTATACAACTACATCCGAAACTGCGAATTTAACTGATTCTGTTATACTTAATAATATAAACAAATTAAAGTCGCTATCATCTAATAACGTAATGTCAAATAATAAGCCAAAAATATCATATGTATGCTTAATTTATAAGAGTTCAAAATGGTTGAAATTTGTATATGAGCAATTTCATAAGCATACAAAACTAAATGATGGGGACGAATTCTATTTTGTAGCAAACGACGCATATCCGGAAGTATTAGATTATTTAAATCAAAATCCACATATAAAACATTATATTCATGAAAATACAGAAGAGCAAAAAAAAGAGTGGTATATTAATAATGTATATCGTGCTTGGAATACAGCGGCAAGAAAAGCAAATGGTGAATATGTAGTTTTCTTGAATAGTGATTTTGCCTTTTCACCTAATTGGGAATTAAATTTAATTAAACATATAAATAATAATACTTGTGTAAGCAGTCGTCTAGTCGAACGAGGTATATTGAGAAGTGGAACATATGGAATCGAACGAAATTTTGGAAATAATTATAATGATTATAATGAGGAGGAGTTTCTTAACTACATACAGCAAATTAAAATAGATAAGGTAGAACGAGGTGGATTATATATGCCATTATTAATAAAAAAGAAACATTTAGAATTAATCGGTTATTATCCAGAAGGAAATATTAGAAAGGATAGTATTGATATTTTCAAACCAATTATCGCAAAAAAAGGAGAATCGTTAACATCAGGTGATGTTGTTTTAATGGAAAAGTTACGAAGAATAAATGTTCACCATATTACATCATTTGATAGCATAATTTATCATTTTCAAGAAGGAGAAATGAGGGAATAATATTATTTACTCATTATTATCTTAAATTGTGACTTATTTTTACAATGACTTTTTCCTCCAATTCCCCACGACGAATCTTCAAATGTTGTAAGATCGTCAGATATAATATATTCATAATTATCGTAGTGTAATTTAGAATTATCATAAAAATTTCCAGATATAATATTATTTTTATATCTTTCCAAAAATAATATTGTACGACCTCTGTTTAACAACCCAATATGTCCGGATGTACTATCTTTATTATCCAATTCATTTGGTGTTGATAAAAATAAAACTCCTCCATCGTTTAATAAACTCAATAACTTATCTATTATTTCATAATGTGAATCTGCTTTAATATGCTCTAATATTTCTAAAAAATAAATAAAATCAAATTTTTTGCTATAATTGCTAGAATCGAATATATCACCATATATATATTTTATATTACTATGATTGTTATATTTATTTGCTAAACTAATAGCATTTTTATCTAAATCTATACCCATTATAGTAGAATTAGGTAAATTCATTGCTAATCGTTTAGTATTATATCCTATACCGCATGCTGCGTCCAATATGTTATAATGCTTATTTTTATTTTCTATGTCAGTTAAAAATCCATTATACATATTCCAATGTTGATGGGACCAATTCGCAAAATTTTTATACTCCGCAATATCTGTATCTAAATTATAATCAGCAATCCATGACGCTCTAACATCATTATTTGTGTAACAAGATTGTTTCAATATTTTTAAAATAGAAATATCATTTAGTTTAGGTAAGTTTGAATCCATAATATATTATATTATATTGTATTATATACTATAATATAATATGAATTCAAACATGCCTAAATCATTTTATCCACCGAATACGGGAGGTCATGAATCAGTCATATTAGATATATTAAAAAAAACATATTGCCATAACTATTTGGAATTAGGTATATACAAGGGTGATATAATATCTAAGGCTGCAACATTTATCACAAAATGCGTAGGCGTTGATATTACCGATCATATAGGACCAAATAAGAACTTCAAGTTTATTAAATTATCTACAGATGATTTTTTTATATCGAATACAGATAAGTTTGATGTCATATTTATCGATGCTGATCATAAATATGAGTCATGTGTAAAAGATCTAGAAAACTCATTAAAGATATTAAATTATAACGGTATTATATTTATTCATGATACAGATCCTATATCAAAAAAATATACAGACTATGGTTATTGTGGTGATTCGTATAAAATTAATAATTATATATATAATAATCATCCAGAGCTAGATTTAATTACATTGCCACTTACTGAAGCCGGATTAACTATTATTAAAAGAAAACATGAAAATAGATATAATTTATATGTATAATGTACATATTTGAACAGAGTCAAAATACAATTAAAGATATAATACTAATATAATTTATAATATGTCAAAAATTATATTAGTAAACGACCATTTACATGGTTTAATGGGTGAAAGAGTTTTATGGGATTTTATGCTTGAAGGTATACCAAATTTAATAAAGATTGACATTGATGTTATAAAACAAGATATTATAATACAAAATATGAATATTTCATTTGAACAAAAGGTTAGCTTATATATTGAAAAGTATCATTCAGATTATAAAGCAATTATTCAAAACGGGTCGTGGTTTTCATTAATTCCATCTTCAAAACCCAGAATAGCGTTGATACAAGACAATTTGCGAAAAATGGGGCGATTTTCAAATATTCAAGAATATAATTTTAAAAATGCCGATTATATTATAACTAATAGTAATGAGGTTGACCATTATTATAATCAGAGACAAACCGTACAAATACCATTAGGAGTGGATAATAAATTGTTTGTCGTTCTAGATAAAAATGAAATGCGCAAAAAATATAAAATTAACGTTGATAAATACAAACACGTTGGTATATTCGTAGGTGCTATGAATGAAGTAAAAGGCTGGTCAAGAGTCAATAAGATTATAACTAGTCATTTAGATACATATTGGATTATTGTATCAAAACATAAAGAGACCATTCAAATACCAAACGGAATCGTATATAACCAAGTAAATCAAACACAATTATGTGAATTATACAATTGTGCCGATTTTTTTATAATTGGCTCACCTTCAGAAACTCAATGTCTCGCTGCTATTGAATGTTGTTTGTGTAATGTGCCAATTATAATGAGAGATACTGGATTTGTAACTAATTTATCGATTGATGAAAAACATGAAATTGGTATTATTGGCGATAAGTTGGAAGAAGCCGTATATACTATTAAAAATAATAAAAATAAGTATACACCTAGAAACATAGCATTAAAGTATTATTCTATTGATGAAATGTGTAATAAATGGATTAATTTTTTAGGTGGTATTTAAACCCTATAAACTTCTTTATATTTTTCTGGATCGCATCGCATCATTCTAATTTTATCTTTTTCTTCGTCAGCTGGATCGTCTGGTCTTTTCACGAAGAATGCCTTCTCCTTTTTATTTAAGTCAGTATATTGCTCACTTACATAAGACAATGTTAAAAAAATGCGTTTTTCACCATTTTTACAAATAACTGGTGTCGGATTTCCATGCCAAGCATAATCATTACACTCAAACAGTACTAATGTGTTAAATGCTGGTAAGATTTTATCACAACATTTCACTATCTTTGCGTCCAGATTACTGGCATTATCTCCAGACCAAATCTCCAAATGACCACCATTTTCTTCCTTCCAATCTTTACTTAAATAAATGCCCACGGTTAATTGTTTCTTTTGCTTCGTATGGGGGTGTAATCCAGCATCTACATGAATATCCAAATGATCACCATCATCATATTTATGTATACCCCACCAATTTTTAGTAGGATCATTCTTTATTTCATATCCCATAATACTAGATAAATAATTGACAAAGTCATTGCTTGTTAACATAGTAAATAATTTACTACATTCCTTTGGCATATTCTCCTTGTTTCTAAGAGTATATTTGTGTTCTAATGGATTTTCATATCTGTCCCATTCATCGTTTGGAATATTTAAAATTTCTCTTTGAATTTGCTTAGCAAATATTTCTTCTAGTACGTTTTCAATTTTTAAATAAGGAAATGGTTTTGTTTTTTTAAATGAAATAGGATCTACATTAAAGTTCAAAATTTGGCTATCTGGTAATTGTATTAAATTAAGTTCATGTAAATATTGTTTCAATTCAAACTTAGTTAGAGGATTAATTTTACTGTTATAATCTTGAACTTCGCAATTAGATATAACATCTTTATATGGTGGTTTAATAAACATATATTCTGTTACCTCGTCTCGTATTAGTCTGAGTGACTGAGTCTCATTAATTAACGACTCTAACATTTTTTCACCGGGTCTTAATGGTATTTTTTTAATTGGTTTATTATACAACTCTGAAAATATTTCCAATAGATCTTTTATATTACATGAAACCAATTTTGGTATAACAATATCGCCGCTTTCACCATTGATAATTGCTTGTTCTATTAGAGATACGCTTTGCTCTAATGTCATAACAAATCTGGTCATCCTATCATCCGTTAATTTAAAATGAGATACGTCTGGATTCTTTCCAAGCTCATGTAACATTGGAATAATACTACCACGCGAGTTTAATACATTACCATAGCGTACTGAAACAAATTTAATAGTATCAATGTATTTTGACTTCTCGACTAATAATGACTCAGAAATTGCTTTTGACATACCATAAATATTTACTGGACTACATGCCTTATCCGTGCTAATAAAACAACAACATTCTAAGTTTGTTAAATCATTTTTAAAATTTTCAATCAAATTTACTAGATTTTGGGGTCCTACAATGTTTGTATTTAAACATTCGTTACTCTCGAATTCACATTTATCAATATGTTTCATAGCAGCCGCATTTATAATCAAATGAAAATTATGTCTTAAGATTGTTTGTTGCATCTTATCCTTGTCGCAAACATTACCTATGATAAATTTCAAGTTTGGGTGATTGTTGTATTGTAACTGCATTGTCCAATGTTTACACTCATCGCGTGAATATACATAAATTTCATTATTTTCTATGTGTTTTTTGATAAACGCATTACCAAGTGAACCAGACCCACCTATTAGCAATATCTTCTTGTTACCTATATTCATCATCTATAAATATATATTATTTATTATTTATATTATTTACATTATACTTTTGTCTGTTATCTTATCTTTTAACATTAAATAATCTTCCCATTTTTAAAATAGACATTGGATTAGGTGTTGTTATTGAATTAGAATTATTATTTCCGTTATTTTGTTTCGCTCTGTTATTTCTTCCAAATACATCGCTTCCATTTATTTTATTGGATCCATATCTCTCTTGATGTGTCAATCTTATTTTACCGCTATTCTCACCAGTTATATCATGATTTTCAAATTTTAATTCTTCTGGACTAGTTTCCGTTATAAAATTGGAAACGTTTATATATTCACCTTCTAATTTACAATTCATACTATGTATAGAATTCAATCCATGCGGATAATTATTATTTAAAAATCCAGCAACTTCTTTTTTATTTATCAATTTGCTAATGCCATCTACAAATTGTAATATCGCACGAGAACCAATCGGATAAAATGTTGATCGGTCTATTCTTATATTGGAAGACAATACACGCTGTTGTATCATATTGTCTTCCATTGACCAGCCCCATAAATTCGGAAATCCATTAATTCGCTCAAAATCTGCCCCCGTAATCGAAAAGATCCCACCTAAAGCAAACTGATATCCATAAAAATGTTTCACCAGCCCATTGACTGTTTCATACGGCAACATATTCTTATTATATGGTAACGTATCTACATCATGAAATACAAATGTAATATTTTTGTATGCCGACGGATATTTATCTCGCATTGCTAAAAACCCAATATTTTTCATGGCGCCTCGGTTAAACGGCAAATCGTTACACTGATGTGAAAAATATATTTCATAATCCTCTTTTTTATAATCCTCCATTATAAATTCCATGTATTTCATGAAAAATTGCTTGTGTTCCTTTCTATCTCTATACGGAACAATAAAAATAATTTTAGGTGGAGATGACATTATAGATAAAAAATATTTTTTATATATAATATAACCGAATTCAAATTATTATTTTATTTACGTTTATAATTTTTTCATTTTCACTTTTACGAATATTTATCTAAAATCGCCTTTGGAATTAATTTATCTTGAATACTTTCCAACTTTTTATAACATTTATTAATTGTCACTTCGCTTATTTCACTCACCTTGTTTATGTCGTGTTTTGATAAATTCAATTTACATGTTTGTCCGATAAAATACACGATTCCGGCCGCTATACTGTGAGGCGTGTTTTCGGGAATCATATTATTCTTCTGTATTCTCATAGCAATAAATTTACAGCATTTTGTCAATTCTTGATTAATATTCAATTTACTACAATATCTATCAATAAAATCTTCTGGTTTTGTCCTACATAGTGAGGTCTTGTCTGTATTTATCATATCACATTCTATTTCATTAATAATAGTAATCGCATTTTTACATCCCTTGGTAGCACTCGTATTATCCAAATTGAATATCGTAGCGATTTCCTTAGCAGTTCTAGGACAGTCATTTGTTCTACACGAAATATAAATAGAAGCCGCTATAATGCCATCACGATTTAATCCCCTAAATGTCTTGTGTTCTGAAATCTTTTTATGATATCTCAACGCTTCATCGATAATTATCTTTGGAATACCAGCATTATGTGCTATTATTGTAATCCGCTGAAACTCGTCGTATTGAGACTTTTCTTTATATGGCATCGATTGCCATTCGGTATATCGTCGTATCTTTCTCATCTCATAAGATGTTGCCCCTTGGCAAATAACTTTACATCCATATGACGACTCTTTTAATAGAGGATTTACGGGCATACCGCATCTGGTCGGATCAGAATTTTGATTATCGTCTGCCCCATAATATCGCCATTCGGCAGATTGATCCAACATGTCTTTATAAATAACACTACATTTAGGATTTGAACATGCCAAAAATCCGTCTTCCGTCATCCGCACAGATGAATTACATATATCGCATTTTTCTCTTTCCCCTTCATTTCGATATATACATTCAATTGGGTCTTTATCTATAAAATTATTCTCGATTTGCGCCCATAAATCCTTTTTAGATTTAGTCGACTTATTTTTCTTAGTTAGACGTTCGCTCATTTAATAATTGAAATATTTTGTTATTAGATTTTAAATTCAATTTTATTTTCTATTATTTTATATTTATCTAACATATATGGGTGCCGGACAATCTACTTCTCAAATGCCACAAAAAAAAACATTATCATCCACCATTGATTATTTGGCAGCAAATTATATATTGACCAGCAATTTTCAAGACTTAAAAAATTTGACTGACCCGCAATATTGTAAAAATTTGGTTATTTTAACGTCTGATGTTATCTCACGCTATTTATCTCAAACGGAATTAGATTATTTAAAACAACGTATGGAAGGTGGTGTCGAAACACTGAAAATGACTGAAACCCCCGAAAAAGTTGCCTATTTTAATAAAAATAGTTTAGATAAAATGGATGTTAAGAGTGATTTAAAAAAGAAACGAATGTGTATTGGTGTTGCTAAATATTATGTTCAAATATTTCATGTATTTAACGCTATAGCGCATACTATTAACCCAGTTTATACATGGAAGGATAAATTTGGTTCTACTGTTACAGTTGATTATGAACATCGCAATCAAGTTCCCAGTGATGTTCAACCTACTATTTCTAAAGTAAATTTATGTAGCTCTAGAATTAATGCCCTTCTGAAAGACAAGACAATGTTAGATGTTACATCGCCCAGTCAAACGATTGATATTAAATCCGGGTTCTGTGGATTAAATTCAAATAATGACGGATCGTCAAAATCACTTACCTCTGAACCGGGAATTCCCGAATTGGAAACATTATATTACGATGTATATGACTATACTATTGGTAAATTTACAACTATGTCGGATGAAATGAAAGCACAATATAACACAGATTTACAAACATTTTATACTCTTTTTACTGGAAAAAAGGAACTACCGGCTGGAATTACTAAATTTGGTCAAATTCCTCTTCGAAATTATAATACGATCAATCAATGTAAAGCGACTGGGGCGTTCACAAAAACCTATAGTGGTACTTTAAAAGATAAGTTGTTTAAGGAATATGTAGACAATCTAAAATTAATGATGAAAAACACGGAAGACAATCAGAATGCCCTATTGGCCATCATTGATCAATTGTTTGTCTTTATTAAAGATCCACAAAATCCTAATAAAAAATTAATCGTCATTAACCCTAAATTAACTAATAAATTGTTGTCCAAGCTTGTAGTTGATTCTAGAGTTGGTATTTTGAAATTATATACTACATGTGAGGCTGATTTCTATAAGGGGCTACAAATTTTCGAAGCTCTTGTAGAGAAACAAATAATTGACACTTCCACTGCTCAAATTAAGAAATTACAGCAAAATGTGGAGGAAACTATATCACTCGATTCTGCTGACGTCGCTGCTCCTATAGTAACGGCTGCTGTAGCCGCTGCTGCTGAAGCTCCAATTATAACTGCTGAACCTATGGTTGAAGCTCCCACTAACCCCATTGAACCGCCCAAAGCTCCCGCTAACCCAGCTATTCCGACAGAGGAACCTATAGCTCCCGCTAACCCAGTCGAAGCTCCTATAGCTCCCACTAACCCAGTTGAAGCTCCTATAGCTCCCACTAACCCAGCTATTCCGACAGAGGCACCACCAGCTATTCCAACTGAACCACCTAAACCAGCTAAACCAGTTGTAACTTTTAGTAATAAGGATTACGAAAATAAAATTATGGGACAGAGTATGAATCAACCTAAAGAGTAAAATACATTTGGTCTATAACCTAGGTAAAATAGTTACATAATATCGTATATCCGTATCGATCACCCATATACATTTTTAATATCACTAGTTAAATATGTATTCTTTCC
>Ga0049082_10000523_pt1 | contig 11082 bp, 5 predicted proteins | sample GreLakmeHU45MSRF_FD_66718 | JGI IMG/M metagenome (GOLD analysis project Ga0049082, IMG submission 66718) | Freshwater lentic microbial communities from great Laurentian Lakes, MI, USA - Great Lakes metaG HU45MSRF | ecosystem: Environmental > Aquatic > Freshwater > Lake | place: Great Lakes... | reverse complement strand
CCCTATTGGCGGCGTATCTACAGCAATAAGCATTTCAAAGTCCATAGTTGCTAATACAATTGCTTCTTCTATAAACAAATTAACAGGCCTTGAAACGACTTCACTCATGCAACTTTCTTTGTCTGGTGGATTGTCAAGAGAAAACAAGTCGGTAAATTCTAATGTTACTCGATCTTTAGGTCAGATTCAAACGTCTTTAACTAGAGCAGAACGAGTGTCAACGGCTGCGCTTGAACCTATCAGTTCGAGAAACGGAAGTAGATTACCTGCAAGTTCTCTTGTGGAAATGAAAGGTGCCTCTCAAGTAGTTAATACTGCATTGGGTGGTGCTAGAAATGCGCTACCTGGTTTGTTTGCAACTGTCCTGGGTAATCCTACATCAGGTGGATTACAGAGCGCAATTGGCGCTGCAAAATCATTATTAAATTCTTCAAAGACCACCGCAGTAAGACAATTAGAACGTTCTTTGGTAAATCAAGTTGTTTCGTTAGGCGGAGGCTCAAAAGGATTTTTAGATAGCCCAGCAAGTCAACATAAAGCAATGTCTGGTTTAATGCAAACCAATTATAAGTCTTTACTTGCTGCTGGCGTTATTACAGAAAATTCACCAAAGAGTACGGTTGCAGGTCTTCTTGCTGTTGCAAACGGTCAGGGTCCTGACCAAGCAATACGTTATGCTAGAGGAGCAAACAAAACTAGTTCTGATGGTAAATCTTCGGAACAGTATTTTAATTCCTCTGCACAATCACCGGGATTATTAAAAAATGATTTGTCAAGTAATCCTTCCGCACCATTAGCATTACCTTCAAATCCCGCAGAATCTCAACCAGCAAAACCAACTATTAAGAATCAACCTTCTAACGAAGGATTGCGTAATACTGATCCTACGGTTGGATTTAAAGATCCTAATAACGTCTATCCTCGCAAGGGCGAAATTGGCAAACCAGATACCAATACACTTGCTGCGGGTATTAATTCTAAGGTGCCTGTAACAGGAAAAAATGAGGTACCAACGGTTGGTGGAAGAAATGCTTCCAAGAAAACAAACGTGCCTGTTAATGGCCGTACAGGTGAAACTTGGGAACAACCAAACTCTCCTTATGCTGCACAGTATCCACACAACCATGTGTTTCAGTCTGAATCTGGCCACACACAAGAGTTTGACGATACACCTAAAGCCGAGCGAGTATCATTAAGTCACAGGTCAGGCACATTCTTTGAAATGTATCCAGACGGCTCACAAGTTGCACAAATTGTTGGTAATGGTTATACCATTATCGACAAGAACGGTTACATCTCAATTGAAGGTGTTGCAAACGTACACGTTGGTGGAACATGTAACGTATTCATAGCAAATGCCTGCAATCTGACGGTTCAAGGTGGAACCAAAATGGATTTCCACAATGATGTTGATATTAGCATTGGTGGTAAATTGTCATTATCGGTTGCTCAGGGTATTTACGTAAGAAATGACGGAGAATTGTCCTATGATGGCGTTGGTGATATTAACGCTAATACATCTGGAGTATTGAATCTTGGTACTGCTGGTGATATTAACGTGACCAGCGCGGCAGGTATTAATGTTGAATCTGCAACTGATATGAATCTTAAATCGGGAGCAAATATTAACGAACAAGCCGTCACAAATATTAACCTAAAATCTACCAAGGTTGTTTCGTCTCCAGTAGATACTGCAACTCTCAATGTGACAACCGCAAATGTTACCACACTGAATGCGGGTACAACAAATCTAAAAGGCACCGACCATACTGGTCCAGAAAATGTTACCGATATTGAGGGCCCAACTACTGCAACGGTCGCTGCTGTTGCGGAAGCAAAAGACCCAACTCCGCCGGATATTACGGTTGTTGACGCACCTGTTGCTCAATTGTCACCAACAGACACCACGTTTGCTCCAACCGATGGACTTTCTGTCGCCGAAAAAACCAATATGGATTACGACGGAGAAGATGGTATAGCAGACGAGGCAACGGCCATAGCAAATGGTGCTGAAGTTGGTGGAACGGCTCCAGACAGTCAGGAAGAAGCGTCCGTTGATTCTGGAAAGATATCAGTAACCGCCTGTAATATTACAAGGAAAAAGGTTACTTTACCAGAAATTAATATCGCAACTGGCGTTAATTACGGAATGAAAATATCGGATTATTTCACGCTCAAGGATGTCATGGTCAGTGGCAAATTGAGAGCCTTTGGTGGATTCTCACAAAGAGATATGATTGCCAATATGCGATGCTTGGCCGTTAACTGTCTAGATCCAATTAAAGACAAATATCCAGGTCTTTTCCTAACGTCAGGATTTAGAGACTACGTACCAAAAGGCGGGTCGCAGACTTCTCAGCACATGTTAGGTCAGGCGGTTGACATGAAATTTAATGGTTTCTCCAAAACCCAGTATTTTGATATTGTAAAATGGATCGGCGCAAACATTCCTCACGACCAGTTAATGAACGAATATCTGGCCAGCGGTGGTTGCTGGATTCATATATCCTTTAAACCTAATGGGCAAGGAAATAAAAGTCAGAATTTCACAATGTATAATCACAAGAGAGTGAGCGAATTTGGAACATTTAAGAAATACTGATATAAATAAGACATGGCACAAGTAACTCGACTTTATAAAGATTTAGACCTAACTTTTAGTCAACATCCGGTTTCGGCTGATGTTGCTAAGAAGCTGGATGTTAATGCCGTAAAACAATCGCTGACAATTTTGTTAAAGACTCAGCACTACGAAAGACATTTTAAACCCGAACTAGGTTCACCCATTTACCGACTACTGTTTGAACCAATGGATCCGATTACGACCAATGTACTCAAGCAAAATATTAGCGAATTAATTCAAAATTTTGAGCCTAGAGTAAGGTTAAATAGTTTGGAAGTTAATGCTAACTACGATCAGAATCAATATGATATCAATATCTATTTTCAAATCGTAGGATTACCAGGGCCAGTAGTTTATTCAACCTTCTTAAAGAGAATGCGATAATGGCAGAATTAAGAGTAACAGAGTTAGATTTTGAGGCGATCAAAGCTAACTTAAAGACGTTTCTAAAGGCACAAGACGAACTAACGGACTACAACTTTGAGGGGTCCGCTCTCAATGTGCTGCTTGACATTCTGGCGTATAACACGCATTACAACGCCATCTTGGCGCATTTGAATGCCAATGAAATGTTTATCGACAGTGCGGTAAAAAGAAACTCGGTTGTTTCTATTGCTAAAACTCTTGGATACATGCCGACTTCTGCTAGGGCCGCTAGAGCAAATGTCTCCGTCACCATAACTCCTCCTGGTGCTTACACCGAGACTACGCTGGATATTACAAGAGATACAATTTTCTCTGCGTCTTTAAATAATACATCGTATACATTTTATCCAAAAGAAGGATACACTGCGGCGCGGAGTTCTCTTTCCAACAATACAACCGGGTTCTTTTTTGAAGATATTGAACTGATTGAAGGCAGACGAGTATTACACCAGTTTATTGTAACAACTGATATTCTTTCCGGTCCTTTTTTGTTGCCAAATGCAAATCTTGATACCACCACATTACGAGTTAGAGTACAAGAATCAACAACCACGGATACTCTGGTAACTTGGAATTATAGTGATTCTGCATTAGGTGTTGCTGGTGATGATACATCGTTTTTTGTTGAAGAGAGTTCAACTGGTCAATATCAAATTGTCTTTGGTGACAACATAATTGGTAAACAACTTAGTGTTGGTAATGTTGTTTATGTTGACTACATCACTTCACATGGCATTGATGGAAATTTTGCTAGTTCATTTACCATTTCGCAAACATTAACGGGCTCGGGTGAGCAAAAAGCAATTGCTACACTATCTAATTCTTATGGTGGGGTTGCTAGAGAAACGCTTGATGGAATTAGATATAATGCTCCTCGTTTTAACGCGACCAAGAATAGAGCAGTTACGGCACAAGATTACAAAACATTAATCTCTGCAAGATTTCCAAACGTAAATTCTATATCTGTTTGGGGTGGTGAAGATAACGATCCGCCAATTTACGGCAAAGTATTCGTGTGTCTTGAAGCGGCAACGGGTTCAATTATTACGCAAGACGATAAAGATATCATTACCACCGAAGTTTTGGGACCTAGAAGTGTTGTTTCAATACAAACCGAATTTGCTGATCCTGAATACACCTACATCGGAGTAAATGCAACTGTAAAGTATGATGCTAAGACAACTTCGACCACTTCTATGCAAATGTCTTCCGCAATTAGATCAAACATTCAAAGTTTCTTTTCAACCAATCTTTCTAAATTGAGAAAAAATTTCTACTATTCTCAGATGACTGGACAAATATTTGATATTTCACCTGCAATTATTTCCGTCTCTGCTGAAATAAGATTGCACAAAAGATGGACTGGTCTAGAGTCAACCACAAGAGATACTGATATTAGTGGTAATTTTAATGCCGAAATCAGACCCGGTACATTAAGATCATCGATTGCAACACTTACAATTGGTGGCGTAAATTATGAATCGTATCTGGTTGATGATTCTGCTGGCACACTTGTTGTCAAATCGGTTTCTGATGATTCTATCATATCGTCAAATTTTGGTACAATTGATTACACCACCGGTGTCGTTTACGTACCGTCTGCACTAATACCTTCTCTAGGTGGTGATGCGCCAAATTTTAGAATTTATGTAACACCGTCCAAAGAGAGTGCAGATATTCTTTCTTCGGTAATTAGAACCGCAACAGTTAGTACAGCCGCGGTGCGCCCTACAGTTTCTAGAAATATAGTTTTAAAACTTGATACCTCGGCATCTGACACAACATATGGTTACGAAACCGGCCTAGCAGTTACCTCTTATCCTCAAATACAAGATCAATAATGTCAGATAAAATTCCATCATTCTATTATTACGTTTCCGCCGTAACAAAAACGGCCGGCGGTAGCGGGTATGGAACCGCGCCGTCCGTTATCTTTTCCGGTGGCGGTGGCACAGGCGCCACGGCCACAGCAGTACTTGGTTTTGGTACTGGCGTAGTTGATTCCATAATTTTAAATACCCCAGGTACAGGTTATACATCAGCACCCACAATTACCTTTCAAAGCAACACTGGTTCAGGTGCAGCAGCAACCGCTTCTGTTGCTATACTGGTAGGCCCACAGTCTACCTCTAAAGACATTAGTTCTATTTTTGTTAATGAGCAACTACCAGATTTCGTAAGAGCAGAATATCCCGCTTTCGTTTCTTTCATAGAAGCGTATTATCGATATCTTGATACAACTTCAAAACCTAACGACCTGCTTTTAAATGCGGCCACTTGGTCTGATATCGATAATACACTTGCCGAATTTCTGCCTGCCTATAAGAAACAGTATCTTGCACAATTTCCAAAAGTAACAGCATCAGCTACTCAAATTGATGAGCGTAGATTAATTAAGCAAGTTCAAGAATTCTTTCGTGCCAAAGGTTCGCCAGAAGCACTAAAGTATTTGTTTAGAGCATTGTATAACGAAGAGATTGAAATTGACTATCCTTCCAAATACGTGTTACGCGCCTCAGATGGTGTGTGGACCGAAGACATTACTTTACGTATTAGTGTTGACGAAACTATTAATGGTGTAGACTACATCAATGATGATGAAGTAAATCCTTTTAATCTTAAAGGTAGACTGACAACAATTGTGTATTACAAGACTCTAGCAGGGTCTTCTGTTTCTGCTGCAACGGAAATAGAATGTTCTGTTAAATCTGTAAAAAAGATTTCGTATAATTTTCCGTCTGTTTATGAACTCATTTTAGGTAACATAAGCAAAACCCAGGAAGTATTTCTACCGGGTTTTGGTGCTACGGCAGATGCTTATCTAGGTCCTACAATTTCTAACACCGATGTTACTTTTACTCAAAGAACAATTTCTGGTACAGCCCTCGCAGGCGTAGTAATTTCTGGTACTGCTGGTCAGTTTACTTGCACCGCCAGTACATTGGCAGTTGGTGACACGATAAAAATTACTGGTACTCTTGGTGGTACCGGCACTATCACAGGTTATACAACAGGAACCTCATATAAGGTTTCTGCAACAAACGGTACAACGACATTTACTCTTCAAACAACATCAAGCGTTGCAATTGTTACAACCGCAGGTACACCAACAGGTCTAACCTATACGAACGCCAATGTGAATATTTCCACCGAAACATTTACTTACGTTTCTCATGGGTTTTCTTCTGGAGATGCCGTAGTCTATTACAACAACGGCGGTACAAGTGTCACAGGATTAACAAGCGGTACTACGTATTATGTAATTTCTGCTGGACTAACTGCTAATACTTTTAGAGTATCTGCAACATCAGGCGGTAGTGCAGTTGATATTACAGGAACAGGTAACGTTGCGCAGTATTTTGAAGCAAGAAAAAATGGACTTATTACCGCAGCTACTCACTCTTTAGTTACCGGCGATAGCGTAGTTTACGATAATACTAATGGCACAAATATTACAGGATTAGTTGACGGTACAACTTATTATGTAATTAGACTAAGTGCCAGTACTTTCAAGTTAGCAACAACTTCACCTAATGCCGTTGCCGGTACTGCTATTGATATAACGGGTAGAGGAACAGGTTCTACTCATACCTTTTTTACCGACAAGGTTGTAAAGATTGCTTTGACTAATGCCGGCGATGGCTATCATGTTGTGCCAGAGGTTACAATTGTAACAGATGTTGCCGGATCAGGCGCAGCCGCCACAGCATTTACCAACGCTGATAATGAGATTGCCAACATTGTAATGACTTCTGCTGGCTCTGGGTACACTACACCACCTGGTGTTGAAATCAATGTTGCGCCGGCAAAACGATCACACATTAAAATTACCGGCGATGCCGATGCCACATTAATTTATGGTATTTTGGTTCGCGTTTTACGATCAGGTACTTTGGGTGCAAAAACAACCGCTGTTGGTGGGGATTACGGGTTTAGAACAAACCAGATTTATAATATCAGCGAAACAAAAACTAGTGGTTTCTATGTTGCCGGTGGACTTAGCCAAACATATTTTGCCGAAAACTATGTTGACTTTGGTATTAATAATAATGCGTCTATTCGCGTTACAAGCGTTAATGCTGATTATTCAATTGCCAAATTTGAATTAATTAACCCAGGTTCCAAATTCAACGCCGAAGACTTTGAAATTACACTAGATTCGCCAAATGGCGGTACTCAAATTATTGCGTTTACGACAGGCGCAATCTATAGTTATCCTGGTCAGTTTGCGGATTCTAGAGGTAAACTATCTGACGTTAATCGTCTGCAAGATAATTACTATTATCAAAACTATTCGTATGTTATTAAATCTGGTATTGCAACAAACACATGGTACAATACTGTAAAGAATGCTGCGCACCCCGCAGGCACTTCGGTATTTGGTGAATTGGTGCTTTCAACAACTCTTGATTTTAGTCAAACCATTGGTACTCCAATTCAGACGATTGTTAAGTATCTGACTAAGATTGAAGTTATTTCAACTTCCGAATTGGTAATAAAAAGTGTATCTAAAGTCTTCTCAGAAAGCAAAACGGTTTCAGAAACAATATCATTAAGACCACAAAAGGTTCTTACTGAAACTCTTATTACGTCGGAAACGTTTAGTTTTGCAACAAACTTGGGTAAATCTGATACGGCAACCACCAGCGAAACACTTGTCAATACTTTTGCAAAAACGCTAAGTGATACTGGAACTTCTTTGGATACTGCGGTGTTGTCGGTTGATGTTGTATTTACGGACAGTATCTCTGGTGCAACCGATACTGCGGTGTTGTCGGCCGGTAAGGTGTTTACAGACAGTACCTCTGGTGCAACCGATACTGCGATACTTAGCCCAACGTTGGTCAAATCTGAGGCACTAACTGCTGCCGAAACAATGATTAGAACGTTCTATAAAGTTATTACTGAAACCGCGACAGCAACAGAATCCGCCAGTATAAATATAAGCAAACCAATTACCGATGCCGCAACTGTTGCTGAAAGTGGTGTTATTACCATTCAAGATTATGCGGTAGATTATTTTTCCGGTGACTATGTTGGGGCAGGTTACTACTTTTAAATAGCATAAATAATAACGAATTGTCAATTAGGAGACAAAAAATGTCAGAATTAGTTAAAGAAAGTGTCAATGCTACCGGTAAGGTCGCTATCGTTGTACGTGATGCGCTAGGTAATATCAAGCAGGAAGTTGTAACTCACAACTTAGTGGTTACGGCTGGTCTTGGTTTTATTGCGTCTCGTATGAAAGATACGGGTTCACCCAATCAAATGAGCCATATGGAAGTTGGTACTTCTAGTACTGCTGCTTCCGCAGGTCAAACCGCCTTGGTTACCGTAGTTGCCTCTTCACGTACAGCATTAACAACTGCTGGTGGTGTCGTTACCGCCGGTGCTGTTGAGTATGTTACAACGTTTGGCGCTGGCGTAGGTACGGGCGCTCTAACAGAAGCGGGTATCTTTAATGCTTCTTCCGCTGGTACAATGCTTTGTCGTACAGTGTTCTCGGTGGTCAATAAGGGTGCATCTGACTCTATGACAATCACTTGGACTGTGACGGTATCGTAATAAACCATGACAGTACTTCTTCGCGATAATGCCCGCGTAGAGATTGCTAGAAGCATTTATCGTGATGTTGCAACTGAAAATGACTTCTTATATTTCTACATTGGGCGCACAATAGAATGGGACGACGAGGAGTCTCCAGAGACTCCTGTTGATTCCGGTTCCTATAACAATGCCGCACATAGAAACACTCTTTTTCTAAAGAGAGTGCAGACTGGCGACATTGTAATGATGGCGCGGAGAATTGATTGGACTGTTGATACTGTTTACGATTCCTATGACGATAATTATTCGTCAGATTACGCTGCATATTCGGGTGCCGAAAAATTAAGTTTAGCGGATTTTTACGTTATCACGGATTCATTTAACGTTTACAAATGCATTTACAATAACGAAGACTCAGACAGTACGGCAAAACCAACAGGCACAAGTTCTTCTTCCATTACGACCGAAGATGGTTATATTTGGAAATACATGTTTACAGTTGGCGCATCTGACCAGCAAAGATTTCTTTCAACCGATTACATTCCAGTAAGAAAAGTTGTTAATGCAGGAGAACCTGCTTTTGATGTTAATGGTGCCCTTGATAGCGTTACTGTAACTACAGGAGGTTCTGGCTATGCGGCAGCGCCGACTGTAGTTGTTTCGGGTGATGGTGTTGGTGCTTCCGCAACCGCTGTATTAACCAGTGGCGTAGTAACGTCAGTAACAGTAAGCAATGCCGGTTCAGGTTATTCCTTTGCAAATATTTCTTTTTCGTCTGGCGCTGCGGCCGCAACAGCAAATTTAGGAGGCACTGAAACCGATACAACACACCAAGCGGTAGAAAACGCAGCAGTTAATGGTACAGTGGACAGAGTTGTCATGCTTGAAATTGGTCTAGATTATATTCAAGATGACGTAACCTGTGTTATTACTGGTGATGGTGAAAATGCTGAAGGCAACGTGCAAGTTAGTGACGACGGGTTAGGAAAAATTAATAGCGTTGAGATAACAAATGTTGGTTCAGGTTATTCTTTTGCCAATATCTCGTTTGTAAATAACGTTGGCAACGGCGTTGGTGCCACAGCGCGAGTTGTTCTTTCACCCTACTCTGGCCATGGCGCTAATTCGCAGAAAGAATTGTTTGCCACGGCAGTTTGTATCTCCACAAACTTAACCAATGAAACATATGATATATTCATCGGCAACGATTTTCGACAAATTGGACTTATAAAAAATCCTATGGTATTTGATACATCCACAAATTTCCAAGCTACAACGGGAACTACTTGTTACGTAATCAATGTTTCCGATCATACTAAATATGCTTTAGATGACAACATAACAACTGACGACGATGGACAGTTTACGGTTATACAAAAAAGAGATTTAGATTCCGATGGAACAGTTGAAAGTATTTACTTGCTACCAATTATTCCTATTATAAGCGGTTCATCAATTTTAACAAACACAACCCAGAACTTTACCAATCTGAGTATAAATAGTGTTACAGAACCAGAAGTAGACAATAAAACCGGTGAAATTCTCTATATCGATAACAAGCGTTATATTACGAGAAGTTCGGACCAAATTGAAAAATTAAAAGCAATCTTGACTTTTTAAGATTATAGGGGTAGAGGTTAATGGCCTTAAATTTAGACGTTTCACCATATTACGACGATTTTGATGGAACGAAAAATTACAACAGAATTCTCTTCAAGCCGGGATATGCAGTCCAGGCTAGAGAATTAACACAACTCCAATCCGCACTTCAGGATCAAATTGGTAAGTTTGGTAATCACATATTCAAAAATGGCGTGATAGTAACCGGTTGCGAAACCACTTTAGATAAAACGTTTCTTTTCATTAAAATTCTCGACACGGATGCCGATGGCGAAACCGTCAGCAATTCAACATTAGAAGATTATATTGGCGCTACCCTAGAAGGTCAAACCTCGGGTATTACGGCGAAAGTCCTAGGAGTTGAAACGGGTCTAGAGGCCAGTACGCCCAATTATAAGACGCTATATCTTCGTTACTTGACCGGTGATGGCTCGGTTGGTGTACACTTTTATGACGAAGAAACTATCACGGTTACGGTCGCAGAAGACGAAACGTTAATCGACAATACCTTTGTTGTTGATAACACTATTGGTGCCGACCTTTCAGACGTTTACTTTGGAGCAGGCCTGCGCGTAAAGGTTGGTTCTGGGGTCTTTTATGTGAATAATAAGTTTGTTTATCACGAAGAAGAAACTCTCTTAATTTCAAAATATACAAGCAATGCAAGTTGCAAAATTGGTTTCACACTAGATGAAGAAGTTGTTGACACAAATGACGATGAAACTCTATTAGATCCTGCTCAGGGTAGTTTTAACTATGCCGCTCCAGGTGCAGACCGCTATCATGCCTCTTTAACATTAGTAGTCTACAATTCAGACGAAACTCCGGACGATAATTTTTATTCCATTTTAGAACTTGTTAACGGC
>Ga0049082_10000522_pt1 | contig 11085 bp, 13 predicted proteins | sample GreLakmeHU45MSRF_FD_66718 | JGI IMG/M metagenome (GOLD analysis project Ga0049082, IMG submission 66718) | Freshwater lentic microbial communities from great Laurentian Lakes, MI, USA - Great Lakes metaG HU45MSRF | ecosystem: Environmental > Aquatic > Freshwater > Lake | place: Great Lakes... | reverse complement strand
TTGACGGAGAGCGAAGCGGAATGTGGCGAGAAATGGCAAGGGTCATTTGCGAAGTACGACCCAAGTACGCATTCATTGAAAACTCACCAATGCTCACTATTCGAGGACTCGACAGAGTTTTGTCAGACCTTGCCAGCATGGGGTTTGATGCGAAATGGGGAGTGTTGGGAGCAGCAGATGTTGGCGCACCCCATCAAAGAAACCGTATTTGGATTCATGCTTCCCACTCCGGTAGCAAGCGATGGAACGACAGGCTCAGTCATTGGCAAGAACGATACGTTTTACACAACCTCGACAGGGATGCCGAGGAAAATGAATCAGAACGGCATAGATGGGAGCGTGGGGTTGGGGAGACTAGTGCAAATGTGGCCTACTCCTGTAACGAGGGATTACAAAGACACAGGAACGAAGGAGTCAATGACTCGGCAACTAAACAAGAGACAATCTCCGGGTTTGGCTTTGGTAGTGGGTGCAGAAACTGGTGGAAAACTGAACCCAACGTGGACAGAGTGGTTGATGGGTTGGCCTCTAGAGTGGACAGAATTAAAGCCATTGGAAACGGACAAGTGCCATTGTGCGCAGCAACCGCTTGGAGAATTTTGAACCCCCGTCAGACCAAGGACGAGTCCCTCTGAGGACAGGTTAGGAACGCTTGGGCAACGTCTCGGTCAGCCCACTAATTCAACAAGGGGATTTAATGAAACATATTTTTGTAGCAACACCGATGTACGGCGGCTTGTGCTATGGCTTTTACGCGCAATCTTCTTTAAAACTGCAAATTCTATGCAAGGAAGCCAATATCAATCTTAGCTATTCTTACCTGTTTAATGAATCGTTGATTCAACGGGCTAGAAACTTACTGGCTAGTCACTTTTTGAAGTCTGACGCTACGCATATGATGTTTATTGATGCGGATATTCACTTCAATCCTAATGACATTATTCCAATGTTAGAAGCCGATAAAGACATTATTTGTGGCATCTATCCAAAGAAAGAAATCAACTGGCAGACCGTTCGTAATGCAATTAATGCCGGTGTACCGGATGACGAGCTAAAACACCATACAGGGGCGTTTGTAGTCAATCTGGTGGATTATAAGAATGAAGTAACAGTGCCAATTAACCAGCCAGTAGAGATTTGGAACGGTGGAACTGGTTTTATGCTGATTAAGCGTCAGGTATTTGAGGATTTAATTGGAAACGTACCGACATACAAAAATAACGTATTGGATTTGAGCAATCCCAATAACGGTGAAACCATCAATGAGTTCTTTGCTACGCAGATAGAGCCAGAATCCAATATCTTGCTTTCTGAGGATTACGACTTTTGTAAGAAAGCACGCAAAATAGGTAAAACGGTATGGGCAGCACCTTGGGTGAAGTTAGCTCACGTTGGCACGTATGCTTTTGAAGGCCAGTTGTTGCAAACACCATGATGCGCGACAAATATGCTCCCCATGTTGATTTTGGGGAGCTGTCAGGTTTACTTGGGAAGGTGTTGCCGTCAAACTTGGATATGGTTTTAGAACGTCGAGGACACTTCCTGTTTGGCGAATGGAAACGAGACGGTGAGAAGATAAGCAAAGGCCAAGAAATCCTCTTAAAAGCCCTTTCAAGGCTACCTAAGACCACTGTCTTGGTTGTTTCTGGAGATACTGAGAACGGGATGCGTGTAGAGCGTTTCTGGCGGGTTTTGCCAAACGGCAGTTATGCCGAATCTGGTAAAGGTCTAATCGCCTTTAAAGACTACATCACCGAATGGTACTTAGTCGCTGACTTTGACTGATTAACGACGGCGTTTTCTAGCCGTCTTTGCTGACCTTGTAAATGCTTTTGCTGTCGGCGCACCCTTGCTACCAATTGCTCTCATGCGCTCACCAGAACCGCGCTTGATGCGCTTGCGCTTGGCGTGAATGTTTGCGTATAGACCGTCACTCATCTGCATCCCCAACGTCTTCTAGCTGCTTTACCACGTACACCCTTCCAGCTCTTAGACCTTGCACAGAAAGACTTGTGTCTTGGTCCTGATTTAGTCGGGGCTTTTAGTTTACTGCCGGTAGCACGATTGTACTTCTTACGACCTTTAGCGGTCAGACCACCGCCAGCCTTAACTGACAGCTTCTCACCCCTGCCGACAGATAGGTTAGTGTCTTTAGACAATGGTCACTCCTGTCTTTAACTGAACTAAAGTCAACCCGCCTGTGTATTGAAAGTGCGGGTATTCCTTAAACCGTTTCCAATCCCCTGCCCACTCTAAACCCTGTGCTTTGCCAAGTTTGCCAATCGTCTGCCAAACCTCATCCTTGACATTCCATGCTGGCTTACCATTGACAAGAGGAACAACGTCAACAGCGCAGCGGTAATTATGGAAAGACTGACCAGCCTTTGCATTGGTGACGATTCTTCCCGCAGTCGTTCTACCCTGCGCGTAAAGAGCGTTCTGGCTCTCATTGTCTCTGTAGGTACTAGTTACTAGCAAATCAATGCCGGAGGCGTCTGCGGCCTTAATAAAGGCTTCTACGCGCTGTTTAACCTGCGGTAACAAGTCATCCAGACTCCGGCTATTTATCATCTGTCAGCAGCAACCACACCAATCAAGCCAGCAATGCCAAGGCCAACAGAAATGATGGCTTCCTGAAGCTGTGGAGCCAACGGCACACCAATAGCCGTCAAAAACAGAATGGCTCCACGCCATGTAGACGGTTCTTTTGCTCTAGCTAAAAAGTAATCTCTCATATTCACTCTCCCGGCACAATTGATTTAATTTCGTCTGACCAATTCATTATTCCCCCTGCATTTGCATTAATATCTTGGCACGTAACTCACGTATCTTCTTTATCACTTCGTCTATATACATGACACCCATAATTGGTAGCGCAATAGCAAGTGTGCCAAGCAACGTATCGACGATAGGAATAATTTCTTTAAGTGCTTCAGACCAAGACATTACAAGCCCTCACCCGGAGTTACGTAAATAGTTGCGTTTCCAGAGGCGGAAATGGCTGACACATACAACACCGCTGTATTTGCTGACTGTTTAGGCGCAGTAAAAATATTCGTTGCATTGTTATGCAAAACAAAACCATAGGCAGGAGTTCCAGCCACAGGAATAACAGCATCATCCGCACTAGAAATTCCTAAACGAACAAATACTTCAGCAGCCGTTCCGTTATGAATTCTTACTTGATTAGCAGGGCTGTCAGACAGAATAGCAACCGTATTTGCTGATGTTGTAACATTTATTCGAGTAGTTTTACCCATCGGTTGAAACGGAATGTTATTAGCCATTAGTACACCTTTTTACCGCCACCAGACGTCTTGCTGATTTTGGTTGAATAGTTTCCGTCTTCAAAACAGAAGATAGAACGGTAGCCACCTTTAGGCATAGTGCCGAGTTCCCACTTAGGTTGACCGCCTTGCGTGTTGTCAGATGGGTTTTGTGGACGAACTGGCTTAGAATACTTTTGTGACCAGTTCAGATTGTCACCACCTTGCGGAACACTACTCTTGCGTTCCAAGTCCTTTGGGTCTTTCATCATTATTCCTTTCTTTCGTTTTTACCAAAAGGTAACTGAATATTACGAATATCGCTAGAGTTGATACCCGTTCCCACATTGGGTTCCACATTGTCCAACCACACATTACGCTTGACGCTACCAACGCCAAAATTGTAATCAAGCGGTCTGAGATGACTCTGAGCGCAATAGTAACGACTTGGATTCCGTCCATATTTATCCCCTAAATAAAAGAGATTCACAGTCTAATCCTTATCGTCCTCATCGTCCATACCAAAGCCAGAACCCCACTCATCATCCGACAGCTTGAGCTTAATAGCTTCCAGCTTTAACGCCCTATCCAAAACCTTTGTCTTGTCTGTAATGGACGCCGTTGGGTCATTCATGACAGCTACCAACATCTGAGCAATAGCACTCTCAAGTTCTGGATTTATCCCCTTTTGTTTCTTAGCCATTATTTGCCTAGCAGCGTTGACATCGTATCAAACGGATTTGTAATGTAAGACAAGCCCCTAGCAGCCTCTCCGGTCACCGCATTGGTTATCAAGCGAGTCAACAGCTTAGTTTTTTGTGGACCATCAACCGTCTGATTAATCCGATTAATTTCTGCTTGCAGGTTAGCTAATTGACGCGCAGACAGTAAGCCCGTAGCTTGTATTGCAGGACGTAAGTCCAAATTAAACCTCTCTATAACCGACCTTGGTGATTTTTCTACAGCGTCAGCCAACACTTGACCTAACGCATCTCCAAACGCCTTCTTAGCCTTGGGGTCAGCCACAATAATAGGAGCAATTTCTTCCAACAAACTACGCTTGCCTTGCATAATTAATTCTTGAATACGTCTTTCAGGATAAGCGTCACCAAGAATACGTTTACTAACTTGCTCACCTTCAGCAGACAGCTTGCCAGCTTGACCGCGCAGCTTTCCAGCCTCGCGCTCTGCCTCTGTCATGGCTTTCTGACCAGCGCGTTCAGCTTCGGTCTCGATACGGCCTTTTTGACGCTCTACAGTTTTTGCTGATGCTTTAGCTTGAGCTTCTGCCCCTGAAATAACGCCAGTAGCTTCACGACCTGCCGCTGTTTCTAACCTTCCAGCTACAGACTCAGGAATCCTTTGTGCTTCTTTACGTAAATCAGACGCTAATGTTTCACGACGTCCACCAATGCGTTCAGATTGAGCCATACGTTCAGCAGCCGACTTTAGCTCGTTCTCAAGCCCCTTAAATTGAGGCAACCAATCACGCCAATCGTTAATCTTTTGAAGTATTTGTTTTGAATTAGCAGACCGTAACTGGTCAGAAACATAGCCTCTAGCAATCTTTTCAGCTTGAGAGGCGTCATCCCCAAGTAAATTAATAAGGTCTTTAACACTTGTTTCAGACTTAAAGAACTTGCTACCAATGGTTGCGGGGTCTGTAGTAAATCTACCCATATCAAAATCTTCTGTATCAACAACGGATTTGCCCAACTTTGTTTTGAAAACCCGTAGAGGTTCAGAGTCTTGACGGTATTGCGACAAAAAGCGGTCAAACGCCGAACTCTCCTCGCCTCTAGCCGCAGCCACCAAAGAAGGGTATCCGGTTGTAAATTCACGCATAACTCCTTCAACCATGTCAGCAAGTTTTCCCGCTTGCTGCTGACCAATTGCGTCATAACCTTCTGCTGGTAATCCATACGAACGGTCACGTAAGAAACGACGTATTAATTCAAGACCTTCAAACGTAACTGGCTTTCCTACAATGACTCCATCAATCTCTTTAACAGGGTCAAGAGCATTTTTAATTTTTTGTAAAGGAGCATTAATATCAGAAAGGGTTGCTGTTCCAATCATTGATTGCAATTCAGCCATGCCTTCTTTGAAAGCCTTTGTATCTTTTGGCAATTGACCTTGAGCTTCTTTCATTGAAGCAAAACTAAAAGCATCGCCTTTGTTTTTCTCAGCGTTTGCAGCGCGAGTTTGTTTTAACTTGTTAAATATCGGCATTACAGCGTCACGAATAGACGTACCTGTTTGGGTAGGTGTTTGTGGCTGACCAATTCTAGTAAGTTGTCCTGTTGCCTGTGCTTCCCTAGCTGTTGCTGTAGTACGGGCTTTGCTTGCTACTTCACGCAAACGGTTAATCTTTTGGCTGGCTTCAGCAACTACTCTGTCGGCTTCAGTCCTAGCGTTCTTCAACATATTCCGAACTTCAACTTCTTGAATCTGTCGTGTTTGTGGGCTAGTAGCTAACTTCCGCATTTCTTCAGCTTTAGCTGTTGCGTTCTTTAATATAGCTTCAGCACGTTGACGTCCTGCATCCGTTAAGTCTTTAGCAGCATTTTCAAATTGGCTTTGCAATGCAGACACTCTATTAAGTGCTTGCTGAGTACGTACCGTGTTAGCTGCTTGTGTAGCATCAATTAAGTTTTGAGCCTGAGACTCAAGAGTAGATGCTTGACGGTTAAACTTATCTACAAGCTGTTCAGCACCCTTCTCTAATGCGCTGTAAACAGTCTTGGCAAAGTCTTCGGTTTTTGCGCCACCGCGAATACGTTGAGCTATTTCTTCAATGTAGGCACGTTGTGACGGGCTAAGGTCTTTAACTTCTATGCCAGAATCTTTAGCAATAGCAGACAACATAGCGTTTAAATCACTTTTGGTAGTAAGGCCGGTCATGCCAACTAATTTGCCAGCAGTGTATTTAACTAAGTTAGATATTTCAGGCGTTAAAGCACCACCGGCTAAACGCCACAGTTCTTCTTTGTATTTAGGCTGGTCATAGGCTTGAGCAGTTTGACCAAATACTTCTTCACCGACTCCAGACAATGCGCCAATAGCACTTTGCGCTAAACGCTGACTTTTCATGCCAGCACCGAGAGCTATCAAAGGAGGGCCAGCAGGAGACGTCAAAGGAAACGCAGACGCAGCCATACCTGCGACTTGAGTTATTTCGGGAGCAAACGCCCCGAGTACACTGCCAGTTAAAGCATTTTCAGCAACGTCTTTAGCTCTGTCAAACAAACCTCTTTTGGGCTTCTCAAACAAATCCATTTTCGGAGCAGAATCGCGTGTAGCACCGGGAGGCAATTGCGGTTCATCGTAGGTTGCACCAGCCGGAAGCGGAGGGTCATCATAAATTGCCCCTTGAGGCAAGGGTGGATTATCGAGAGCCATTATTTAGCATCCTCTCCAGTATCTGAATATACCCACTTGTTATTTCTTACTTCAATCGCTCTACCGTTAAGTTTTGGAGTTCTTGCCGCTGGAGCCGCTGCCGGTGCTTGACCAGTATCAACAGGAAGGTTTACGTTACCTTGAGGTGTAGCCAAGTTCTCAAACTGTTGGTTAATAGTTATTCTTGAATTTCTAGTTGCAGCAAGAACGTCATTAACAGTAAACGGAATGGCTTTATTAACAGCAGAAACATATTTATTAACTTTGCCCGACATTTGTTCATTTGCTCCGGGGTGAGCAGAAAACACATCAGCAAAGATTCCGAGTTCTTGTTTAAACCTAGCAAGAAACAATGCAGACACCGCAGGAGAATCACCTTCTCTTGGTAACTGTTGTTTGTATGCTTCAATAGAATGTTTAGCACCTGAGTTAGCATAGCCACCACCTAAAGTACGAGCCATGTTTTGGTCAAGTCCAGCAACCAATTGAGCAAACATACGTGCGTCTTGGTTTGTCATTGTTCTACCAAAAGCAGCAGATAAACCTTGCTTTAATGAATCGCCCGATTTTCCAGCCAATTCAGCAAAGTTACCCATAACAGTTCCGCTGGGCATATTAGAAACATTGACTAAATCTTGAGCAGCTTGAGAGAAGGCTTCAGCCATATTGAAGGCATAACGTACATTAGCTGCACTACCTTGACCCTTTGGTTGTGATGCTTTAATTGTAGCTAAACGCTCACGTTGAGCCATATCTTCTCTATGACGCTTATCGTTTTGCTTGTCTCGCTTATCATCACGCGCATTTTGGTGAGCGCGAGTAGCAGTATCCCTAGCAACTTGAGCATCAATACGCGCTTGCTCTACAGCTCTCTGAGAAACTATATCTTCAGTGTGAGTTAAATCTTTTTTAAGACCTTTAAGAAATTCAAAGTAGTTTCCAAGACCTTGCTTTTGTAAGATTTGTTTTCCTACTTGACCGCCAAGTTTAGCTGCTGATTGATTAGCCAATGCCATTGCTTCTTCACGGTTATAAGCCAATATTTTATAACCTCGGTCAGCATCTTTATAAGCATCATCAAGAATGGCTTTGGTCTTAGCCATATTCTTATCAAATTCTTCTTTCTCACGCTTCCACATATCAGCGCGACCTTGCTTCCAACCCTTCATCATGCCCGTCATAGCGTTCAACGAACCCATTGCCGACATCCTTCCACCACCCCCCATAGCAACACCAATCATGCCAACCAAACCAAACAAGGTAGCAAGACTCTGCATATTTTCTTGCGTTGGCTTAAATTGTGGGTAAGGGAATTTTTCACGAACAAGGTCTAAACCAGACTCAATGTCTTGAGCTTGCTCACGGGTTTGACTTGCAATAGAAGCCTGAGACTCAGCCAAAAATTCTTTTTCAGCTTGTTGAGCAAGACCAATATCTTCACCTAATTGATTTTGTGACCCCAATATACGGGCTTGTTCAGTAGAAACATCTGTAGATTTTGGAAGAAGTTTTGCACGTTCTTCATACGTTGGCCCTCCCGACGCTCCCGGAATATTTTCAAGTGCGCCTTTTAATCCAGTAATCTCTTTAGCAACAGGCAGAGTAAAAGATTTAGGAGATAGCGCAGTTAATTCTTTGATTTCGTCAGCCATTATTAAGTCCCATACGTAGGAACGCCAGCCGCTAAAGTTCCAAGCTGAGTGTAAAACGCCATATTAGCTTGAGCCAATTGTTGGTCAAGCTGCATACCCGTTCTAATAGCACCCAAAGCAATGTTGTCACCAATTTGAGAAACTCTTAAACCATAGTTATATTGACCTTGCAGCAATTGGTTTTTGAAAGCCTCTGCTTGAGCTACTGCTTGAGCAACGCCAACACCACCCCTAGATTCTGCTCCTTGTGCTAATTGCGCTTTTACCGCTTGGAATTGTTGTACTCCTGCTGGAGTTAATTCACCGCGCTGCGCAGCATCTGTTAATTTTCTTCCTTCATCCTGATACGGTTTAGCAATATCTTTTTGTTGACCAGTAGATTTTCCTATCTGCTCTAATGCTTTTTTCTGCTGTAATGCCCCATAAATACCTAAACCACCACTTAAACCAAGACGAACCATTTGCTCATTAGTTAAAAATGGTTTTTCTTCTGCTCCGATTCTAGCTTTTGCGGCTGCTACTGCTCCTCCAGAAGGAGTGCCTATTATTGTTGGGGCAAAAGTATCTTCTCTACCAGTTGTATAACGAGCATTTTCTCCCGGCTGAATTTCACCATATTGTTGATATTTAATTTCTCCGGGAAATCTGGCGTACGCATCCTCAACCAGTTGCATACCACCTTGCTCAGAACCAGTATAAAACTGAGTTGGTGCTACAGAGCGAGCATCGAATGGAATAATTGGTTGATATGGACTAGCAGGTATGTCAGCCATACCCGTACCTTCTTGATTGTAGTAAAACGATTCTGGAGACTGATACGATGAGGTTCCACCGTCATAACCACCAACACCACCACCGGTACCTGTCCAATCGTAAAATTCTAGCAAGCCCGTATCAGGATTGACTGTTCCGGCACCGCCAGCTTCTTTCAATAAGCCGACTTCTTTAGGCGTTATGTGGGCTAACAAGGTGTCACCACCACGCCCTTTTCCGGCAAGCATTGCAGCAATTGATTTTAAATCGCTGGTTTCTTGAATGTCAGCTCTTAAAAGCCGTGCTAGTTTTTTAGTCATTTTCTTCCCCTACGTCGCCCATGTAACGTAATGATTGAAGGTTCCAACCTGCTCTACGACCTTCTTCGTCTCTACCAAATATCGGTGCGCCAATATCACCGACCCGTAATGCCTGTGCTAATGCTGATGTTCCAAGTCCACCTTGTGTAGTTTTTGTTTTTGTTGTTAGTTGTTTTTTTGTTGGTATGTTAGTTAGCGTCCTATCAAATTTTTTATTTATTAACGACGTTAAAATAGTATCTCTGCGTAATTGTTCTGGTGTTTGTTCTTGTGTAGATTGTTCAGGTGTATCATCTGTTAAAAATTGACTTGTTGATGTAACTGATAAATCTTCTGGAGGAGCAGATTCATCAACATAGTTGTAATCACCATAAACAGTTATTGGACCTAATGACCTAATATCAGTAGCAGATGTTGTTCTAGCTCCCACAGGAGCAGTTCGTATAATATCTAAATCTGATGGTGCCGCAGTGTCTCTAGTTCCATAAACAGTAACTTCAGGAAGTCTATTAGCTCCTGATTCTGTTCCCGTAAATTGACCAAATTGTTTAGCATCAAATGCCGCTGTTTGGTCATATCCTTGACCATACGTTTTAAAAATACCAACTTGCTCCTCACTCAATCCGGCAGTTAGTTGTTTTTGTTTTTGGGCAGCACTTTCTATTTTTGCTGACTGAGCAATATATCCTTCCGTAGCTTTAATTAATGCCTGTTCTTCTGTAAATCCTGCTACTCTATATTGACCAAATTCAGCAACGGCCCTAGAAAGAGCTTGTGATAATTCATTTTTCATTGTTGGACTAATAGTTTTCAAACCTAGTCCAGCCAAATCTGCAATACTTCCTCCAACGAAACCTGCTAACGCATTTGTTGCAACATCTTGTTTTGTTATAAGCGCAGCAATAGCTTGTCTTTCTGCATTAACTAATCCGCTTATAACTGTTGGAGAAATAACTCCGGGAGCTAATTTTGCTATTTCTTTATTTATTTCGCCTATTACTTCTGGAATTTTTTTAGAAGATTCAATTCCGGGTATTCCCTTAACTACAGCGTCAGCAGCGATAGTTGCTATGGCACTTATAAGAACATCTTTTGGTTTTGCTCCTTGCTGAAGTGCCCAACTGGAACTGACAGCAATTTGTAACGGTAGTGATAAAACACTAGTAAGAGCCGCTTGACCAATGCCAAGAGCAACTGAAAATGCCATATTAACTGGGTCTGAAGCTCCTTCAGCATAATTTCTAGCATATTCTTCTTGCTTTTGTGTTGCTCCAGTTAAAACACTTGATTGTATATTTTCACCTGAAATTCCTATAGATGCGGCTCCATTAACAATGGCTTGTAATTGGTCTTTACTTGCTTGTGAATCTACAGGATTTATTGCAAAACCCGAATCAACATAAAGATTGTTGGATTTTACGTAATAACCACCAGCTCCTTCAAGAGCTGTTGTATAAAATCCTGTTGGGTTATTAGCGTAATCTTGAACTCTTGCGGCAGCATCATTTATAAATGGATTAGCAAAATTAAATACACCGGTTTGAGGACCTTTTATTTTTGCATAGTTAATCACGGCTTCTTTAAAACCCGATGGCAAAGAAATGCCAAGGGCAGCCGCTTTGCGAGAAGCCGCCACATCCCAGCTTGGGGCATCTTCACCGGGCGCATTAACAGTAGATGCAATATTAGGCG
>Ga0049082_10000520_pt1 | contig 11102 bp, 8 predicted proteins | sample GreLakmeHU45MSRF_FD_66718 | JGI IMG/M metagenome (GOLD analysis project Ga0049082, IMG submission 66718) | Freshwater lentic microbial communities from great Laurentian Lakes, MI, USA - Great Lakes metaG HU45MSRF | ecosystem: Environmental > Aquatic > Freshwater > Lake | place: Great Lakes... | reverse complement strand
ATTCGCTTTTTAGAAAAACATTTTTGCCAAATGATTTTGATGATAAAATATTTTTGCGCGATTTAATTTCTTCAAGAGCTAAACAAGAAACCCCACGCAATTCGTAAACAATTCGCTCGCCAATTACGCCAATAATTTTTCTAACAAGTTTAGAATCGGCATTACGTAATTCAAGTCCATTAAAGATTCCAATTGAATTTAATTTTTGCGTAAGACCTTTGCCAATTCCCCAAATATCTTCAATTTTAGTTTTTGCTAAAACTTGTAATTGCAATTCTAAATTTTGCAAATCACAAACATGATTAGGCGCTAGATTATCAATATTTTTTTTAGCAATTTTATTAGCAATTTTGGCAAGAGTTTTGGTTGGGGCAATGCCAATTGAAGTTGGAATGCCAAGCCATTTATTAATCTTACAACGAACTTCGCTACATATTTTAAAACTATCGCCAAAAGCAATATTATCAAGGCGCAAAAATGCCTCATCAATTGAATAAATTTCTAAATCAGGAATCATCATAGTTAATGAGTTCATAACACGATTGGAGATATCGCCGTAAAGAGTATAATTGGAAGAAAAAACCGCGACATTTTTTTGTTTAATTAAATCACGAAATTTGAAAAGTGGTGCGCCCATTTCAATGCCCAAATCTTTTGCTTCATTAGAGCGAGCGATAATACAGCCATCATTATTTGATAAAACTATAATTGGTTTATTTGTTAAATGTGGTTGAAAAATTCTTTCACATGAAGCGTAAAAATTATTACAATCAACAAGAGCAAATATTGGCGAATTTAACATAATTATTTACAACGGAAATATTATTTTAAAGTAAAAATAGTTAATTAATTTTTTATTTCTTAACATGCATTACTTTTATTAAAGTTTATGAATAACATTGGTAACCACTCCCCAAATTACATTTTCATTAAAATCATGAATTGGAATTGGTTGATATTTTTTATTTTCAGGCATTAAAAATATTCCTTGTTTATTCTTGCAAAACCTTTTAACCGTAAGCTCTCCATTAATTGAGGCAATCACAATATTATTATTTTTAACTTCTAAGCTACGATCAACTACTAAAATATCTTCGGGATTAATTCCGGCATTAATCATCGAATCGCCAACAACTTTAACTAAAAAAGTTGCGGTTGGATGTTTAATTAGATGTTTATTTAAGTCGATATTTTCACAAATATAATCATCAGCTGCAGAAGGAAAACCAGCACTTACCGCGCAATTATAAAATGGCAAATTATAACCTTTATTTTCGATATATTCACTAATTTTGCCAAGCAAACTTACGGGAACGCGAAGTGGTTTTGTGCTTTCACAATATTTACCTTGACCTTTGGGACGACCTGCGCCGACTCTACAACCACCACTAACCATTTATTCTCCTAAGTATGTTTTAGTTAAAATTTAAATAACTTTTTTAGATTAATGTACATTATTCAAAAACACAAATAATTTTTTTATAATTTAAAATTCCATAACTTAGATTCCTTAATTATTACAACCTAAAATTACAAATTTAAAATATGACATAATTCTTTAAAACAAAATATAACTAATTTTAATGATAAAAAAATTTTTATTTTAACATAATTTAAAAACTTATAATTAGAAATTTAATTATTTTTATTTAAACAAAATAAAAAATTCGTTACTAATCAACAATAAAAAAATGACAAAAAGAACAATAGATGAAAGATCACCGTCACCTCTGGAAGAATGGGAAGCTGGACCGAGAATGCCAGATATAGATGGCGGTGCAGCAACTTCAGAAAGAAATAATGGCGCAGCAACTTCAGAAGGAAATAATGGCGCAGCGGCAGGAGGGTCTCTTCTCAGAAGAGCTGTATATTTTGGCTCACCGACATCTGTAGTTGATGTACTAAATACCAAAGCCCAACAGCGATCCCCTAATGATAATTCTCCTGAGCCACAAGGTCAATTTTTTGAAGATTTTTCTGAACCACAAGGACCTACTCAAGAAAGAAAAAAAGAGAGTCAAGTTGAAAAGATCATGCGTTTTAGACGTCAACTAGATGAAGAAAAAGAAAAAGAAAGACTTGAAAAACTCGAGGAATCCCTTCGTAAAAGAAAGGCTGACGATAAAGAATATGATCGACGGAAATTATTAGCTAAAGAAGCACTGCAAGAAAATCCACCATCTTCTCCTCCTGAGTCAGGATTTTCTATAGCACCACTTCATCTGCCAGGTAGGTTTGGGGGGAATCGCAAACATATGGCGACTGAAGTTGGTGTTGAACCGGACGGTCATCATGAACGTGATGAAAATTTTACAGTGCTGCTAACTAAATTAAATGAAAAAGAAAATGCAGCAGCTAAGCTAAGTTATGAAAAATATAAACAAAGAGAAAAAGAAGAAGAGTTGCAGAGGATGGATAAAAAAAGAAAAGCAGAGGATGATGAAGAAAAAGATGGCAACCAAAAAGATCCGCATCAAGGAAATGGTGGCGATAAAGATCCTGGTCATGGAAATGGTGGAGGATCTAGCAGTAAAGGAAATGGTGGTTACCAAGGCTCGAGTAGTCATGGAAATGGTGGTTACCAAAGAGGTGCTGGCGGTGGTTATAGCCAAGGAAGGTAATATAATCTTAGAAAGTTTAAGATAAATATTTTGTAACCACGCAAAATATTTTATCTTATAAAAATTTGCCTTGAAATTTTACTTTGAAATTTTGCCTTGAAATTTTTTAATCAATTCTAAATTTTGACAATTTGCGCAAGCTTATGAAAAAATATCTAGGAAAAAATCTTCGGTACTTTTTTAATTTGAATTTTTTTCTTTAATCTCTTCTAATTCAAGCCATCTATTTTCAAGTTTTTGAATTTCATTTTGATGCTTAGATATTTCTAGACTAATATTGGCAAAATCGTTGGGGTTGTAGTTGTCACAATTTACTAATTCTTCGCTTAATTGTAAAATATTTTGATTAAGTTTAGTAATTTTTTCATTGATTTTTTCTTGCTCTAAGCCCATTTTATATGAAAAAATAACTGGCTGATTATTTATAAAATTTTTATTTTTTTCGAATATTCTTTGATTGCTTGATGAATTTTTTATTAAAATTTCATTAGCAATTTCATTAAAATTAATATTTAATTTTTTTTGATTTTTTTGTTTAAACTCGATGTAATCAGTATATCCGCCAAGATGTTGATTGATAATTCCATCACCTTCAAAAGCAAGAATGCTGGTAGCAACATTATCTAAAAAATCACGATCATGAGAAACCACGATTAGCGTGCCTTGATAAGCTTCAAGATAATCTTGCAAAATATCTAGCGTATCCATATCAAGATCATTAGTTGGCTCGTCAAGAATCATAAAATTTCCAGGATTTGCTAAGGTTTTAGCTAAGAGTAGACGATTTTGTTGACCTCCCGAAAGGCTTGAAACTAAAGTGTCGCGCTCATCAGGGTTAAAAGCAAAATCCTGCAAATATCCACAAATATGGCGAGTCTTGCCATTAGCTAATTGCACATAATCGCCACCGCTATCGCAAAGAATTTCTTGAATAGTATTTTGCGGTTTAATGGCACTTCTTAATTGATCGAAATAAGAAAATGAAATATCACGAGCCATTTTAATTTTACCAGTAGTTGGAAAAATTTCGCCAATCATTAATTTTAAAAAAGTTGATTTTCCTGCGCCATTACGACCAATAATTCCAATTCTTTCTTGTCTTAATATCTTTAATGATAATTTATTAATAATTACTAACTTTTGTGAATTATTAACTATTTCATAACTAACATTATTAAGATTCATTATTAATTGCGGAGAGTCTTCTTCATAATCACTGACATTAATTTTTATAGATTTTTGATTGGCATTGACAATTTTGCGCTGGTTGGCAAGTTTAGTTTTTAAATCGCCAAGGAGGTGAAGTCTACCAATATTTCTTTTGCGTCTACCGGTAACTCCTGTTTGAAGCCATTGACTTTCCATTTCAACTTTCTTTTGTAAATTTTCGATTGATCTTTGCTCATGTTCAACGATATTTTGGGACCATTCGTCAAAATTTTTATAACCTTGCAAATTGACCTTGATTTGACCAGCGCGAATCCAAAATACTTTGTTAGAAATCTTTTCTAGAAATTTACGATCATGAGAAATTACTACCATTGCGCCATTATAGCTTTGCAAATAATTTTCTAACCATTCGATAACTTCTAAATCAAGATGGTTAGTTGGCTCATCAAGTAATAAAATATCTGGCTCAAGAGCAAGTGCGAATGCGAGATGAACTCTTCGAGCTTGTCCACCAGAAAGATTGTGGGTGAGGGCGGTTTTATCAATTTTTAGATTTTCGCAAATTATGTCGATAAGATATTTTTTATGTTCATCAAGCTTTAAGCCATTGCAAATAAAGTCTTCAATAGAAATATTGCTAGGAAGTTTTTCATTCTGGGTTAAATAGCCTAGAATTGAATTAGGCATTTGAAATCGATTTCCACAATCAATCTCAAAGCGATTGGCAATGGCATTCATAAGGGTAGTTTTGCCAACGCCATTTTTGCCAATCAAACAAATTCGATCTTTTTCAAAGAGATGTAAATCGAGATTTTCAAATAAAACTTTTTTTGCGAATGAAATTGTTGCTTGCCTAAGAGATAAAACTGGGTGTTTACTCATTAAATTTTTTACTTTAGAAATTGAAATTGATATTATATAATATATTAAAAAAATAATTTTATTAAATTCTATGACAAAAAAACAAATTGCCAAGGGCCATTTTAATGCTGAAATTATAACCCTTAATAACGGCTTAAGACTTAGTGTAGACGAAATGCCAGAAGTTGAAACGGTTTCAATTGGAGTATTTGTAAATACAGGTAGTCGTAATGAAAACTTAAAAACCAACGGTATTTCACATTTTCTTGAACATATGGCTTTCAAGGGAACCATAACTCGAAATGCCAAACAAATCGCTGAAGAATTTGAAGGAATTGGTGGACATATTAACGCTTATACTTCTAAGGAAAAAACTGTTTATTACGTAAAAGTATTAAAAAAATATAGCGAATTTGCCATTGAGTTTCTAGCGGATATTTTACAAAATTCAATTTTTGATAAAACCGAATTAGAAAAAGAACGTGGAGTTATTTTGCAAGAAATAGCCATGACCAATGATGCTCCAGACGATATTATTTTTGATTATTTTCAACATACTGCATTTCCAAAACAAGAATTAGGACGGTCAATTTTAGGAGAAATTGATAACGTAAAAAATTTTACGCGTAACGATTTTATTAAATATATAAAAAATCAATATAACTTCTCAAGCATTGCAGTTGTAGCGTCAGGAAATATTAAAAAAGATGATTTATTAAAATGGACAAAAAAATATTTTAATAATTTAAGTGAGAATAAAATTTCCAAACCCAAAGCTGCAAAATATCTTGGAGGTGAATTTCGTAAAGAAAAAAAATTAGAACAAGTTAATATGGTTCTTGGTTTTAAAGGCATATCCTATCACGATAAAAATTATTATAAGGCGCAAACTTTAGCGATGATCTTGGGTGGAGGAATGTCGTCGAGATTATTTCAAGAAGTCCGCGAAAATTTAGGTTTAGCTTATTCGATATATGCTTTTAACAGCTGTTATGATGACACGGGATTATTTGCAATTTATGCAGGAACAACTCCCGAAAAATGTGATCAACTTTTAGAAACAACTAAAAAAGAAATTAGCAAAATTTGTCAAAAAATTACCAAAGAAGAATTGCAAAGAGTAATTACACAATTTCAAGCTAGTTTATTAATGGCTAAGGAAAGCACAAGCTCTAGGATGCAAAGACGTGGAATTGATATAGTTTCATTAAATAAAATTGTCAGCGATGATGAAATTAATAAAGCTTTGCAAGAAATTACACTTAAAAATTTAACTGATTTCGCACAAGAAACTTTCTATAATTCTAAACCAACAATTGCGATGATTGGTAAGGTAAAAAAAATTAAAGATTTTTCAATCTAAATTTAAAAATCTTTAAAAAAGTTACTTGCAAAAATTTTGTTTTTAAGGCAAAAATAAATAATATTTTTTTTAAAACAAATTAGGATTTTATGAATTTAAGCAATAATGCATTATCATTAGAGATTGATAAAAATGGCGTTGCTAATTTAATTTTTGATGCATGCAATCAAAAGGTCAATAAACTTTCTATTCAGGTTTTAGAAGAGTTTGAGAAGTATATTGAGCAAATAAAAAATGATTCCAAAGTAAAAATTTTAATAATTTCATCCGCTAAAAAAGACAATTTTATTGCAGGTGCAGATATCAATGAAATTAAGGCAATTAATGATAAAAAAGATGCTCAGCAAAAAATTTCGCGTGGTCAAAATATTTTAGATAAAATTTCAAATTTAAGAATCCCAACAATTGCAGTTATCCGTGGATCTTGTTTGGGTGGCGGATTGGAATTGGCTCTTGCTTGCCAATATCGCGTAGGAATTATTCATTCAAAAACTATATTTGGATTGCCTGAAGTTAATCTTGGAGTAATACCGGGATTTGGTGGAACACTTCGTTTGCCATCTTTAGTTGGCCTTGAAGAGTCATTAAAAATTATTCTTTCAGGCAAATCAATTGACGTTAACAAAGCTTTGAAAATTGGTTTAATTGATGTTGCATTTCATAATGAATTTATTGAAGAAAAATTGCCAGAATTTACTAAGGAAATTCTTGGCAATCCTTTAAAAAATAATTATTTAAAAGTACGAGCTGATTCTTTAAAAAAACGTATAATTTTTGAAAATTTATTATTAAAAAAACATTTAATTTTTCATTTCGTTAATAAGGATTTATGGGATAAAACTAAGGGTCAATATTTAGCGCCATTTTATGCGTTAGAAGTAATTCGCAAAACCTATGGTAAAAAAGTAAATAAACGAACTTTAGGTATTGAAAGAGAAGCTTTCGTAGAATTGGTAATTGGAGAAATTTCTAAAAATTTAATTGAAATATTTTTTACCAATGAAGCGTTAAAAAAAGATTATATTGGCGAAGATACGAAAAATTTTTCTATACAAAACGTAGCATTACTTGGTGCAGGAATAATGGGCGGAGGAATAGCATGGATATTTGCTAATAATAACATTAAAATTCGTATAAAAGATATTTCACAAAAAGCCATTGCTTTAGGTTATAATCAAGTTTTAAAAAATTTTAATTTCCTTAAAAAAATTAGAAAACTTAATGAATCGCAAGTTAACATGAAGATTGCCAATATAAGCTCTGGACTTGATTTTACTGGGTTTGATAATGTTGATTTAGTAATTGAAGCAGTTATTGAAAATATCGATATTAAAAATCGTACCTTAATTGAAGTTGAAAAATTTGTAAAAAATGAAACAATAATTGTCTCAAATACTTCTTCATTATCTATTTCACAAATGGCCAAATCCCTACAAAACCCTAGTCGTTTCGCCGGTATGCATTTTTTTAATCCTGTAAATCGGATGCCATTAGTTGAAATAATTCGTGGACAAGAAACTAATGAAAAAACAATTTCGCAATTAGTTATGATCGCCAGAAATCTGGGTAAAACACCAATCGTTGTTAAGGATGTTGCGGGATTTTTAGTAAATAGAATTTTATTACCTTATATTCTTGAAGCAACTTATCTTGCGCAAGAAGGTGCTAAAATTGTTGACATAGATTACGCCTTGGAAAGATTTGGCATGCCGATGGGACCTTTTATTCTAGCTGATACTGTAGGAATTGATGTGGGTTTAAAGGTTATGCATTCTTTGTTCGAGGCTTATGGTTCGAGAATGCAAATTTCTCAATTCATGGCTGAATTTGAAAATCATCGCGAGCTTCTCGGAAAAAAAACCCAAAAAGGTTTCTATATTTATGATGAAAAAAAATCTTCCAAAAAACCAATTTACAACATTGCAATAGATAAAATTCTTTCTGATATAAAGCAAAAAAATAATCTAAAAAATACTGATTTTTCTTATAATCAAATACTTGAAAGAGCGATGTTGGTGATGATTAATGAATCATCAAAATGCTTAGAAGAAAATGTTGTAAAAAATTCGGCCTATCTTGATATGGCAATGATTATTGGTGCAGGATTTCCAGCTTTTCGAGGAGGGGTATTACGTTATGCTGATACAATTGGTTCATCAAATATTGTTACAAAATTACAAGCTCTTGAGGATAAGTTTGGCAAGCGTTATAAAGCTAGCGATTTACTAATTAAAATGGCTAACAATAATCAAAAATTTTACCAATGAGAATAATCGGTATCGATCCGGGCCTCACAAAAACAGGAGTTGGCATTATTGATATTAAAAATAATATTGCTTATTATGTTTCGTCAGCAACTATTTATTCCTCACCTTCTCAACAACTTTCAGTAAGACTAAAGCATTTTCACGATAATTTAACAGAAATTATTAAATATTATCAGCCAAATGTTTCGGCGATTGAGGAAATTTTTTTAAATTCAAATCCACTGTCCTCCCTTAAGCTAGGCCATGCTCGTGGATCATTAATTCTTAGTTTAGCATTGGGTAATTTAGAAGTTTACGAATATTCTACTACGCAAATTAAGAAAACTGTTTCTGGAGTTGGAAGGGCTGATAAAAATCAAATAAAAATGATGGTAAAAATAATTTTACCTAATGCCCAATTTAAAACTGAAGATGAGGCAGATGCTTTAGCTGTAGCGCTAACTCATTATCAACATATCGATAAATTTTAAAAATAATATCACGTAACTTCATGTAAAATAATTACCTAGAAAGTTGAATTGGCATTATCTAAGTTGTTCATTATTTTCGTTGATTTTATCATTCATTTGTTGATAGTTTTTAATCGCTGATAAAATATTTTTACCATTTCCTGCTGGACTAGTTTGAACATCGGAATCGTTTAAAGATTGAGTAGTTTCCGTTTTCTTCAGCAATGATTTTTCTTTTGACCCTTTTTTCTTAATCAAGGCAATAACCGCTTTACCTTCAACAACTGAGTTAGATCCTAAGATGAAAGTTTGATTGGGTCTCAATTCAAATTCACTTTCAACTATATTGCTATTCAAATCAACTCTTGGAGCCGTAGTTTCATCTTTTTTTCCAGATAAAATTTTCCATTTACTTAAATTCATTTTCCACCTAATCTTGATGCGATCATTAACAATACTTGAAACATAAATTTCTTTTTGTTCATTATTTGTGGTTGTAGAAATTTTTTGATCATTGAGCCAAATAACCCAATCATTCGGAGCAAAATAAATTACCGAGCCAAGGTAAATATATGATTTTTCATTTTCCTCAACTTCGTTTTCCTCATTTTTTTCTACTTCTTCTGCGGGAGTTATTTTTTCTATTTTATCAAGACCTTCTGGAACATAAATTTGATTATTTTTTAATGAATCAATTGCTCGATTAATATTACCAAGCTCTTTATTATCAAACATCAAAGCCTCGACTTGAGTGCCATTTGGATCGCCAAAAATATTGCTAATTGAGTTAGAAATACTTGCTGCAGATATTTGCCCTAAGCTGTTATTTTGAATCGCAATTGGATTTGGGATTCCAGCTTGCATTGGAGGTTGCGGTGGATTTGTTGATAACGCAGATGCTGTTGGCGATTGCATTGAAGGTTGCGGTGGATTTGCTGGTAATGCAGATGCTGTTGGCGATTGCATTGAAGGTTGTGGATAGTTAGCGATATCGTTTTTAATTGCGCTTGAGTCATTGATAGCCGGTGTTGGTTGGGGTGGTTTTATTGGTGATTGAGCTAGTGACTTTTTGTTTAAAAAAATAACTATTATCAATAAAAAAATAAAAGAAAGTTGGCAAGTCAATTTTAAATTAATTTGATTTTTTTTTAAATAAAATTTCATTGATTAGGTGATGATTCCATTTTAATTATTGATGATTTTCGTGAAGCATTATTTTTAGTTTTATCTTCTTCCTTAAATGCATACCAGTAAAATTCGACTTTAGCAATAATATTGCCATTTCCAGACCCAGCGCTGATGCTTACTAAATTATCCTCACTATATTCCTTATCTTTACGAATATCAAAAATTGTAAGAATTGTAAAACCATTTAATGATTTTAAAAATTCTCTAACAAATAAAAAAACTCGATCATCTGTGTAAGCTCTGAAATTTAGAGTTACAGTTGTTAATAATACTGAAAAAGATTTTAATTTAAATGGCTCATCCTTCAAATTTTCTGGTACTGCAATTTTAATTTCTCGTGAGGTTATGTTATATTTATCACCTATTGTTTTAAGCTTAATATTAATTTCATCCATTTTAATTCCCGAAAAGTTTGTACGTTTTTCTTTGGAAATTTGTGTATATAAATCTTTATATTTTTTTGCTTTTGAAGATTTACCAATGATCGACTGAGTTTTAGATTTTATTAAATCAGTTTCGCTATTAATTTTATTGGTTTGTTCTCTTGATGATTTGATTTGATAGATAGAAAAAAAAATACAGCAAATAAAAATAACTATTGAAACTACTAAAATAATAGAATTTATCACAATGGTTCTCTTTAAAGCGCTAATCTTCATGGAATATTGCGGTTTACATTAAAAGTAACTGGATAACTTGGATATTTCTTAGTAAAATCCATATCTCTAGACATTTCTCGGATTTTAACATCATTGCCTTCATATTCATTTCTCACCGCTGAATTTAGGTCATCAAAACTGGCAAACAAATCATCAATATCGCCGCTTTCATTGATCAATTCTCCAGCAAATAATATTTGATAATTAGGAATTTGCGTAGGAATTTTACTGTTTATTGAACCACCAATTATAGAAAATTTATCTAATTTAACGGAGTAATTTTTAATAAATTTTAATTGGGAATAAAATTCAAAATTTTTATCACGAATATTTCCAAAAATTTCCTGCATTTTTCCAAGATCATCAATGCGCTCTGGGGAGTCAGTGATGGTATCAATATTTTCTTTAGTTTCCATTAAAAATGATTTTTTTATTCGTGATAATTCATTGGACGCAGCGAGTCTATCAGTTTCAAATTTTTCAATTATTTTTTCACCATCATTATGAAAATAAATATTGCTAAT
>Ga0049082_10000519_pt1 | contig 11110 bp, 10 predicted proteins | sample GreLakmeHU45MSRF_FD_66718 | JGI IMG/M metagenome (GOLD analysis project Ga0049082, IMG submission 66718) | Freshwater lentic microbial communities from great Laurentian Lakes, MI, USA - Great Lakes metaG HU45MSRF | ecosystem: Environmental > Aquatic > Freshwater > Lake | place: Great Lakes... | reverse complement strand
TCTCTGGCCAAAAATTAAGTCACTATTTAGGCCAATTTTTGTCAGCGATTGCACGTTTTATTACACGGTCAAGGGTTGCACATAGCTGTAGCTTAATTGAGCGCCATTTTGACCACTGGCACCAGCGCCAACTTGATCAGCACCATCAACGACAGTGACCTTAAAACCCCTTTGGTTCAGTTTGTACGCTGTACTCAAACCAACAATACCTGCCCCCAATACACAGACGTGCATTTCAATGCCTATCGTTGAAACTTTTGATTCTTTGACCTTGCATTCGCCAAACTAAAACACTCAAAAGCAGTGCTGGTAAAAATACCCAGTATTGGGATGGTCGCTGAGGGTTCGGCAATTTGAGTTCTTGAATCTTGTAGCCCTGCTCTAAGCCTAACTTTTTAGCACGGCTACCAAACTTGACGTTAGCAACCTCAAAATCTACACCCAGTTGCATCAAAGTGACGCCGGCATCTCTTAAACGCTCTCGACCCGATGCCCCTTTACCCATAGGAATGGCGACCGTTTTAGTTATCGGATTGCCATCGATATTTTCGCCAGCAATGCCCACAACAAGCCATTCATCTTCCAGCAAAGTGTCCGCCACCTTGTAAATATCGGCAGCTGGAACGCTGACGTATTTTGGCGCGAATTGGTCTATCGCCCAATCGGGTCGAAAGAATAAAAAGGTTGCGACCAACAACAGGCCCACTTCCAGCCACGTACAGCGAGTTCGAAACCATTTCATGGTGGTCGCAGCAAAAAGCAAGGAGGCAATCGTGCCAGTGACACACACCAGGACAACCTCAATCCACGAGCCTACGCCAATCAAAAGAAGTTGAGGATTGAATATAAAAACAAAAGGCAGTACGGTTGTACGCAAGCTGTACCATGTTGCCTGCCAGCCAGTTGCATTGGGGTCATCGCCAGAAATAGCGGCCGCGGCATACGATGCCAAGCCTACGGGGGGCGTGACATCGGCCATGATGCCAAAATAAAAAACGAATAAGTGCACAGCAATCAGGGGAATCACTAAACCGCTGCGAGCGCCTAATTCCACAATCACTGGCGCCATGAGCGTTGCCACCAAAATGTAGTTTGCAGTGGTGGGTACACCAGCGCCAATGAGCAAGCAAATCAAAGCCGTAAGCAACAACATAATTAAGACGTTGCCTGCCGAGACCAGCTCCACAAAATCCGTCATCATGAGGCCCATGCCCGTGAGCGTGATCACCCCCACAATCAGGCCCGCGCTTGCGCAAGCCACCCCAATCCCAATCATATTTCGAGCGGCCAAAACAAAGCCATGCCAAAGATCGAACGCGCCTCTTGTAAAACCCTGCTGAAGGGTTTGAAGCGTTCCATCAGGTCGGAAAATGGCGATCAAGATGGGCTGCACCAAAACCATCACGATCGTTGTGACTGTTGCCCAAAACGCTGAAAGCCCAGGTGATAGCTCCTCTATCATCAGCGCCCAAAGTAGAACGACCACAGGAATAAAAAAATGCAAGCCAGCTCGCACCGTTGGCCAGGGCAACGGAAGCTTGATGTCTTTGCCATTGACATCCATGTCTTGGTCTTTTGGTAAATCAGGATAGCGGGCCGAATACGCCATGAGCATCACATACGAAACGCCCGCAAGTACCGCTAGCGCCCATCCTGTGGCTTCTCCAGCCATGGCTTGAACTGCTTTGATGGCATGGTAAATGACAACACAAGCGAGAGAGGTACCCGATAGTCCTAGTGTCCAACCCAATAAGCGATCGCGCCAAGTTGGCTGCCGTTCACGAACCAAGGGTTGGATGTCATATTTCAAGGCTTCTAGGTGAACGATATAAAAAAGTGCAATGTAAGAAATCAATGCCGGCAAAGCAGCGTGCTTGATGATTTCAGAATAAGGAATTCCAACGTACTCCACCATTAAGAATGCGGCTGCACCCATGACAGGTGGCATGATTTGACCATTGATGGATGACGCTGCTTCAATGGCGCCGGCCTTGACCCCGGAGTAACCCGTCCGCTTCATGAGTGGGATGGTAAAAATTCCACCGGAAACCACATTCGATACAGATGATCCTGAAACGATGCCATTCAAAGCAGATGAAACTACCGCGACTTTTGCAGGTCCGCCGCGTAAATGACCCAAGGTAGCAAGAGAGACTTGCAACATGTAGTTACCAGCACCGGCTTTGTCCAATAAGGTACCAAACAGTACAAAGAGGAAAATAAATTGAACTGAAACACCCAGCGCAACGCCATACACGCCTTCAGTGGTTAACCACATGTGCGATATGAACCGAGAAACTGAAGCACCTCGGTGTTGAACCACTTCGGGCATGTAGGGCCCTAAAAACACAAAGGCCATGAATAGCCCAGTGGTGATCAACATGCCAAAGCCCATTGCGCGGCGAGTTGCTTCGAGCATGATGGCCACGCCAATAACACCCACCACAATGTCCATGCGGGATGGCAAACCGGGTCGCAAGGCCAAGTCTTTGTAATACAGAAACAAATAGGCTGCACAAAATGCACCTATGAAGGCCAACAACCAATCCGTAATGGGGACGACTTTTCGTGATGAGTTTTGAAAAGCTGGATAAGCACAAAACGACAAGAAAACTGCGAATGCCAAATGAATGGCACGAGCCTCGGTATCGTTAAATATGCTTACACCAAATGTGAAGGGCAAAGGTGAGGCATACCAAACTTGAAAAATAGACCAAAGTCCAGCAATCAATGCAAGCAACACGCCAATTTTTCCATCGGGCTCCCGGCCGCCCAAATCGGCCTCTTTGACTATCTGCTCAATTTCTTCAGAGGAGTGTTGCTCTAGTTTATTCACGCCGAACTTTTTTGAGAATTACTTCATCCAACCTTTTTCTTTGTAATAGCGAACGGCCCCCTCGTGCATTGGCGCAGAAAGTCCATCTTTGGCCATGTTGGCTGCCGATAGGTTGGCAAATGCAGGATGCAATTTTTTGAACTCATCCAAGTTATCAAAAACTGCTTTGGTGACTTGGTAAACCACTTCTGGAGGCGTTTTACTTGAAGCCACCAAGGTTGCCAAAACACCATAGGTATTGGTCACTTGGGGATTGTTGGGGTAGAGGCCACCCGGAATGGATGTCTTGGCGTAATAAGGTTTTTCTGCAACAAGTTTGTCAACTGCAGGGCCTGTGATCGAAACGAGTTTGGCGCCGCAAGAGGTTGTCGGGTCTTGAATATTGGCCGAGGGATGGCCAACGCCAAAGATAAAGCCATCAATTTTTCCATCACAAAGTGCTGGGCCGTGTTCATCCGCCTTCAACTCGGAGGCAAGCGAAAAATCACTGATTTTCCAGCTTATGGCCTCCATCAACTCATCCATGGAAGCGCGAGTCCCCGATCCAGGATTACCTACATTGAATCGCTTACCTTTGAAATCGGCCATGCTCCTGATATTGGCTTCTTTGCGCGCTACGACAGTGAACGGCTCAGGATGAACGGAAAAGACTGATCGTAAATCGCTATGTGCGCCACCGTCCTTAAATGCGCCAAGCCCCTTAACCGCGTTGTAGCCCACATCTGACTGAGCAAATCCGAAGTCCAACTCGCCGGCCTTGATGGTGTTGATGTTGAATCCAGATCCTCCTGTGGACTCGACCGAACAACGAATGCCGTGCTTTGCCCGATCTTTGTTCACCAAGCGGCAAATGGCGCCTCCTGCGGCATAGTAAACACCCGTGACCCCGCCGGTGCCAACCGTTACAAATTTTTGCTGCGCCATCACAGGCATAGCAAATGAACTTGCCAGGACTGCTGCACTGACCAAAAGACTCAAATTCAATTTTTTCATTTCAAGGTTCTCCGGTTAAAAGTTAAAAATCAAATGCTTTGAATAGCGCAGGAAATCGATTCAACCAATAAATTAGCCACCTCTTCAATCTGCGCCTCACTGATCACAAAAGGCGGTGCAAGCACCACATGGTCACCATAACGACCATCTACTGTTCCTCCCATGGGATAAACCATGAGGCCCCTTTGCATGGCTTCACGTTTTATACGGGCATGCAGTTGGTGCTTGGGATCAAATGGCTTTTTAGTCAGAGGCGACTGCACAATCTCAACGCCCCAAAATAATCCTCGTCCCCGGAGGTCGCCTAAGTATTGACCTGTGTTAGGCATTGAACTGAATGCATTAGAAAGGGCCTGCTGCAGTTTCATACCTCTTGACTTTACTTGCGTCAAAAGTTGGTGGTCTCGAATGATATTTTGTACGGCCAGTGCTGCAGCGCAAGCTACGGGGTGACCTAAATAGGTATGGCCATGTTGAAAAAAACCACTGCCACCACGCATGGCTTCAACTATTTCATGTGAAGCCAATACAGCACCGATGGGTTGATACCCTCCCCCCAGGCCTTTGGCAATGGCAAGCAAGTCAGGTACAACATCATCTTGTTCACAGGAATGCAATGTCCCTGTTCGCCCCATTCCGCACATCACCTCGTCCAAAATGAGTAAAACACCGTAGCGATCGCAAACCTCGCGCACCGCTTTGAAATAGCCTGGAACTGGCACCAAAACACCCGCCGTTGCGCCACCGACGGTTTCGGCCACAAATGCAATCACAGAATCCGCACCCAATTGAAGAATAGCGCTTTCAAGCTCATCGGCAAGTCTTAGACCATAAGCCTCATCCGTCTCGTCATTCATCTTTTCTCGATAAGGATAGCAAGGAGAAACATGGGTGACATCCATCAACATGGGGGCAAATGGTTCGCGTCGCCAAGCATTTCCGCCGACAGCCAAAGCACCCAAGGTGTTACCGTGATAACTTTGTTTGCGTGCAATGAAATGTTTACGTTGCGGCTTGCCAATTTCAACAAAGTACTGGCGTGCCATCTTTAGCGCGGCTTCTATGGCCTCAGATCCACCGCTGACAAAATAAACATGATCCAGTCCCGCGGGCGCATCGGAAATGAGCCTATCTGCCAACTCTTCAGCCACGTCTGTTGTGAAAAAACTGGTGTGTGCGTAAGTGAGCTTGTCAATCTGGGCATGCATTGCAGCCAATACATCGGGATGCGCATGCCCAAGACATGAGACGGCCGCTCCTCCCGATGCATCAATGTAACGCTTGCCGGCTGAATCCGTGAGATAGACGCCCGAACCACTAACAGCAACGGGGGGGGTTGTTTTCAGAGAGCGATGGAATACGTGTGTCATGGAGTTATCATTTTTTTGAAATCTGTCCAGTAAGCCTTTTGATCTGCCAACTGGACTTGTCGTGTTCGCTGTCCGTCTTCAAATGGTTTGAAACAGGTGGGCTAATTTCTTAAAGGAGAGATTGGTTCATTGGTTAAAGTTTAAACGGATACGAGTTGATTTTGTAGTCGCCTGCTTTGGATAGTCTTTTCTTTGATCCTTCTCCTTTATTCCAGTATCGATTCACCCCTGCCAAAGTACACATCTGCTGGGGTTAGGTTGCTCAGGCTTGTCCGACGTCAGCGTGTGTGACACAAATAGGGGTACTTTAATAAATTAGGTTTCGGGTTCATCTTTCAACTTAAGAAGTGAAGATGAAATCAAATCAACCCAAGGCCTCTGCCGAGCAGGTGGTCAAAGACATCCGAAGAACCACTAGGCGGCATTACTCAACCGAGGACAAGATCCAAATTGTTCTAAGTGGCCTAAGGGGGGAAGTCAGCATTACTGAGTTGTGCCGCAAGCAAGGTATTTCCAGCCTACCCACATTCCTAGATTAACCTACCCGTCCAGATTCTTGACGCCCCGACCCGTATAAATTAGCTCAAGCGTCCAGAGTGCCGGTACCGACCAGTTTAAAATTACTTCAACTTCATAGCTTGGTCTTACATACGCTGACTTCGGACAGGGTCCAATTTAGCCGTACCACTGGCAATGACATCCTCTTTGAAAGTCAGGGTAAAACCCCCGCTCGCATTTTTGGTCCAAGACAAGTTCGCAGCTTGGCTTGAGCAGCATCTATAAACCGACACAAGTAACGCCTAGTGTCTCGCGGATCGATGATGTCCTCAACACCGAACGCTTCAGCAGTTCGAAACGGCGATGTCAGTTCACGCAGTTCTGCTTCCAACTCCTGCTCGCGAAGCTTCGGGTCTGCCGCAGCTGCAATCTCACGTTTATAGGCCGCGGCCACGCCGCCTTCAACCGGTAGTGAACCCCATTCAGCGGATGGCCAGGCAAGTTTTAAACCAATTCCATTCTTGTCAGTTGCAGCCATCCCCGCCATTCCGTAGCACTTGCGAATCACGACTGTAAGTATTGGCACGGTAGCCTGCATTGCCACGTAAACGCTTCGCATACCTTCGCGCAACGTACCAGCTAGCTCCGCATCTTGCCCCACCATAAACCCAGGTACGTCAACTAGGAAGATCAGTGGGATATGGAATGTGTCGCATAGCTGAATAAAGTGAGTTTGCTTAGCCGCAGCCTTCAGGTCCAAGGCACCACCGTAAATCATAGGATTGTTGGCGATGATGCCAACCACCTTGCCATTCATACGTGCCAAAGAAGTAATCACAGCCTTGCCATAACTGGGTTGAATTTCGAAGACTGAGTCTTTGTCCACAACCATTTGAACAAGATCGCGCATGTTGTAGGGCTTACGGCGGTCCTTCGGGACAATAGTGGCTAAGGCTTCATCACGGCGACTTGGCGAGTCAACCGTGTCAACAACGGGCGGGAGCTCCCACACGTTGCTAGGCATATAAGAAAGGTAGCGCCGAATCATAGAAAAGCACTCAGCCTCATCGGCTGCAACGTTGTGAACTAGGCCAGCGATATCAGCTGCAGCTTTGTGTCCGCCGAGTTCCTCTTTGCTTATTCTCTGGCCCAGGGAGCGCTCAACAACCGGCGGACCCGCAGCGAAGATTTGACTGGTGTTCTTAGTCATCACAGACCAGTGCGAAAGTATGGCTCGGCCGGCGGGGCCACCGGCCGCCGTTCCTAGAACAGCACTTACAACGGGCACAATGCCCATCAATTCGACTGAGGTCTCAAAACCGTGAACACCTGGAAAGACAGCGTGCCCTCGACGCTTGTGCGAAGTGACGCTACCACCAGCGCCATCAATTAGGTTTACCAAAGGAATGCGATAGTCCAGAGACAAATCTTCAATAAAACCGCCTTGGCCTCCCTTCTTGCGGTCGCCGCTCCAACTGGAGCCTCCGCGGACGGTAAAGTCCTCGCCGCCAATAGCCACGGGCCGCGCATCGATTTGAGCCAGTCCCATTACATAAGGGGCAGGTGTGACTCCTTGAAGCTTTCCATCAACGTAATGTCCTTGGCCAGTGAGTTTCCCCACTTCTTGAAAACTGTCTGGGTCGGCAAGGCTGCTTATACGTTCGCGGATGGTAAGCCGGCCTGCGTCGTGCTGTCGCGCCACAGATTCAGGTCCGCCCAGATTCGCAGCAAACTCGTGACGACGCTTCAGTTCCTGTAACTCTTCCTCCCAACCTTCACTCGAAATTATGGTACTTGTATCTGTTATTTTTTTTTGCATGGGTTGATGGATTACTTTGAGTATGCTGGGGTTTACTCTGCGCTAATGCCCATTTGAGTCGCCACTTTTCGCCACTTTGCAATGTCCTCTGAAATGAGTTGCGCAAACTGCTCTGGCGACCCCGGTGAAAGTTGTAACCCACCCGTTTTGACCAACTGATTTTGAAGACCAGAATCCTTTAAAGACTCCACGACTTCACGGTTGATTCGCTCAACGATTGGACGAGGCAAACTCTTCGGCCCCATGATCCCAAACATGACCGAGGCATCAAAATTGGCCAAGCCAGCTTCACGGAACGTTGGCACATCGGGTAAGGCCTGAGACCGGGCACTTCCGGTCACTGCCAATGCCCTTACGCGATTGGTCTTGACTGATTGAGCTGCTAAAACAGTCGTATCCATCAACACTTGGATTTCTCCAGCCATTAGTGCTAGCCCGGCCGGCCCATTTCCGCGATACGGAACATGGGTCATGCTCAAACCTAAGGTCTGAGCAAGTAACGCGGCGGCCATGTGCGTGGACCCGCCCGTCCCTGATGAGCCGTAATTCAATTTACCCGGATTTTTTTTGGCGTACTCTACAAACTCCTCAAAATTCCGAACTGGCAATGAATCCGCCACCATTAACACGGTAGGTAGAAAGCCGATGTTAGCGATGGCAACAAGGTCCTTCTCGACATTGAACTTAAGGTTGTTGTAAACCGCAGGCGCGATAGTAATAGCACTAGATACGGTCATCAAGGTATGGCCATCTGCAACCGAACGGACAACAAAGTCCGCTGCAATGGTTGATGCAGCGCCCGTTAAATTCTGGACCACCACTGGCTGATTTAGACGTTCTGACAGTTTGATCCCGACCACCCGCGCCACGACATCAGTAGCGCTCCCAGCTGCAAAGCCACACACCATATTGATAGCCTTGGAAGGGTAAGTTGTTTGCGAATAGGCCGGGGGGATCGCCCCAGGCAGTGAGAGTGCAGTTAAGGTCTTCAGTAGTTCACGACGATTGAGCATTTTTTCCACCTACTTTATAGTTGAAAGACGAGCCTATTTAAATGCGACTCGGACCTCTTACGAGGTCGAAGAACCCAGCTTAGCGCTCTTAGAGATAGCCAAAACAAGTGTTTGTGCCTATTGCAAACAAAGTTCACTGATACGCCTAGGCGGATCTTTACGTCTCGATCTCTGCCAACTCCTGACGCTCCTTGACAAACGCACCCTCATCTACAAACAGCTTGACAAGTCGTCCGCCATTCGGAACTAAGACAGGGATCTCCATCTTCATGGACTCGAGAATCATTATTGACGCATCAGGCTCCAGCAAATCGCCCAACTGGCTTTGGATCTTCCAGACGGTCCCTGTAATTTCCGAATAGATTATTTCAGTCGCCATTGTTATTACGTCTTTGCCCCATTAGATTCGATTAAGTATAGTACTCATCAATAATATTGATAACTACAGCTAAGCCCGCTGCAGAAGAGATACCCTTTGCAAGCGAGGATTCACTGGAAAGTGCAATCCTATTTCCAAGGATTTGATATGAAAGAAACAGCTGCCGCCCCCTCAAGCGGTCCTCTGGTAGGTTATCGAGTATTAGAGCTCGGCTCCACAGTCGCCGGGCCGTTCTGCGGTAGGCTATTTGCCGACTTTGGTGCTGAAGTCATCAAGATCGAACCAGCCGAAGGAGATGCAGTTCGGACCATGGGTAAACGCTACGAAGGTGAATCACTTTATGCAGCTAGCATTTTGCGCAACAAGTCACTTGTCTCATTGAACTTGCGCTCTGATGAAGGGCGTGACATTGTTCGCAGATTGGTCAAAGAATGTGACATCGTGATCGAAAATTTTCGACCAGGTGCTTTGGAAAAATGGGGGCTAGGTTACGAGGATCTTTTACGTATTAATTCCGCCTTGGTGATGGTGCGTATTAGTGGCTTCGGGCAAAGCGGCCCATACCGCGAACGTGCTGGCTACGGTGTAATCGGCGAAGCCATGAGCGGAATCCGGCATGTCACAGGCGACCCTGATCGGCCGCCAAGTCGGGCTGCTGTATCCATGACAGATTGCATTACTGGTCTTTATGCAGCATTCGGTGCAGTGATGGCATTACTGCACCGAAAGGAATCGGGCAAGGGGCAGCTAATTGATGCCGCGCTGTATGAATGTGCTTTCAGCTTCATGGAGCCCCATGTTCCTGCCTATGACAAGCTCGGCTTCATTGCCAATCGCGCTGGGTCAAGGCTTCCGGATAGCACGCCAAACAATCTTTACCCGACTAGGGACAACTCTTACATCCACATCACCGCCATGGGCGAGGCCGTATTCCACCGCTTGGTTGATGCAATGGGACAGCCTGAGTTGGCAGAGCACCCTGACTTTTCTACCAGTATTTGTCGGTCGCTAAACCACGAAGCCCTCGACTTATTGATCAGTCGATGGACTTGCGATTATGAATTACATGAGCTTGAGCGAGTGCTACTAGAAGCCTCAGTACCAGCAACACGTATTTTCACGATGGCTGACATATTTGCAGACCCGCACTTCAAAGCTAGGGAAATGCTACTTAAAGTGCCGCACGACACGCTTGGTAACGTCACATTGCCCGGTATCGTGCCGAAACTGTCGCAAACACCAGGACGTGTTCGCACAAGTGGTGGGGCCGTAGGTCGTGACACTGAAAGCGTGCTCACCGAGTTAGCCGGTCTTTCAGCTGAAGATATTGAACGGCTTTGCGCCCAAGGGGTAATTTTTCAAGCTGATCTGGCACCCAAATAACCAAGTGGCAGGAGGTGGAACCCTTGTTGCCAACTTTTAAAGGAATCAGAAAATGAAAAAAGCCTTCTTATTTAAGTTAACTTACCGGTACTTGCGGCTGTTGCAACAAACAAAGAGTCGCTAGATCTTGAATGGGAAAATATCAAAAGTATTGCTAAGGCTAAAGGGATCTTTGCTGTAGCTTTAGCCTACTCAAACAGCAAAAAGGATCAAAATAAGAAAACCATGAACATATTTGGTGATGCCAAATTTGCAGAAACCATGAAAACCCTTTTTGATAATCAAGTAGCATACCGAACGCGCCTAATTCGCGCAAAGTCGCTAAAGCCTGCATTTGTGTTTGCGGCCAACGTGCATCGCTCACACTGTCCCAGCCCATGCATGCGCTGGCAGCGCAATCACACTGCTTGCTGACTTTTTGATGATGGTGCAGTGTCAATGCTTTCAGCGCATCGGCTCGAATAAAAGCTACTGTCATGGAAAATCGGTTTGTACGCGTGAAAAAAAACAGGGTTATCACCCGCTGCAATGTGATGAGCTCCAAATAGACTAAGACCACGTAACTCAACGCATCAACCTATGACCGACTTTACAACACCCACTCGACGCCAAGCGCTTTCAATGATCGCCGGAACAAGTGCTGGACTGGTTTTGCCGCAATCATTTGCGCAGTCTGGCAAATGGCCTAACAAGCCTATACGGATCGTCGTGGCCTTTCCGCCAGGCGGACTGACAGACGCCTATGCCCGCATGTATGCGGAACAACTCACGGCAAAGTTGGGTGTGACTGCGGTTGTCGACAACAAACCCGGAGCTGGT
>Ga0049082_10000518_pt1 | contig 11112 bp, 12 predicted proteins | sample GreLakmeHU45MSRF_FD_66718 | JGI IMG/M metagenome (GOLD analysis project Ga0049082, IMG submission 66718) | Freshwater lentic microbial communities from great Laurentian Lakes, MI, USA - Great Lakes metaG HU45MSRF | ecosystem: Environmental > Aquatic > Freshwater > Lake | place: Great Lakes... | reverse complement strand
TGGGTCCCATAGGTCTAGATCTCTATAAGAGGCTATTTATTTAAAAAAGCTACTCTTATAAAGACCTATTTAAACAACCTATTGATTTATCTATTACTGAACCTGTTGAGGAGCCACAACAGAAGCTGCCTTTTTGAATGGGCGACCTCGCTTTTTAGCAATCCCACCCTTACGCCTTTGTCTCCTAACCATACTTGGAGTTACTATTTGGCCATTTAGTTCAGATAGTTGAACAGCAATCTCCTTATCTAGCATATTCTGGTTATTTGCAATAAACGCAACATCAGTAGGAGACCATCTTTTATATGTTTTACCCATAAAATTTACCATTATCCTTTGCTTAGTGTAAAATTAAACTATTATATATAGTAAGCCATAATTTTAACAACGCAAGGTGATTTATGTCTAATCCAGAAATTGTCAAAACCCCCACATTTGTAGAATCTATCTTAAAGGTAACAGCTAGGGAAGAGCTAGAACTAGATCTTGATAGTGAATTGGCTAAAGAAAACACAAGTAATAAAACCATAGCCCAATTACTACAAGAAGATAATGATAGCAAAAAAAAGTGATATTTTTAAAAGAAAAAAAGTTAAAGAAGAAGATTTTTTAAATGCGTTAGATATTATTAGTAAAAAACTAATCTATAAGTTTAAATTCGGTTATCACGAAATCGAAGACATGAAACAACAAGCAGCTATATTTGCTCTTGAAGGATTAGAAAATTATGATAATAAAAGACCCTTAGAAAACTTCCTATGGACCCACGTTAGAAATAGACTATTTAATTTTAAAAGAGATAATTATTTTCGCCCAGATAACGTTTGTGTTGGATGTCCCTTTTTTGACCCTTCATGCTCTGTATCAACCAACCAATGCGCCAAGTTTAAAAATAAAAATGACTGTCCCATATTCTCCCAGTCTGAACATAGAAATAGCTTAAAAAAGAGTTTAATGAAACCAGTTAATATTGACCATAATAACCCCACTGATCTTAAAGCCCCCACCGATCTATTATCTTCAATTACCAACTCAGAACTCATAGGCATCATAGAAGACCATATGGAAACCAAATATAGAGAGACTTACTTAAGACTAAAGGGTGGATCCAAAGTCCCCAAGGCCGACCTTATCAAACTTCAAGAACATATTCTAGAAATTCTTAAAATTCACAAACTTAACCCCGAAGACCTATGATACCAAAGAAACGTGGACAACTCAGCTTAGACGAAGAGCAGTTTATTAGGCTAAATGTTAAAAAGTTAACAATAGACCAAATTGCCCAATCTATTAATCGTAAAACCGCCCCCGTAACTAGATTTATTCTAGAGCAAAAGCTATTACAAGACGAGGACGAAGAATCATCTGCTGATACTATAAACTTAAAATATAAGCTACATTGTAAACCCTTCTGGGGAGAGATTAAAAAGCAGTTTGATAATGAGAGTGGAGAATTGGACTATTTTGAAAGTATTTGGATCAATCTACTTCGCCAGTTTAGAGAAGACGTTTTACCAGCAGAAGAACTTCAGATCAAACAGTTTATCACAATAGATATTCTTATTAATAGAAGTATGAAAGAAAGAAAAAGACATATCTCTGAAACTGAAAAGCTACAGAAGCAAGTAGACAATGAATATGAGAAGTTAGAAAGTGATAGGGATATTGCTAGACTAATGAATTTAGAAACCCAATTAAGTTTTGCTCGCAACAGTATTGCTAATTATACAAACGAATATACTAAACTATTAAATGAGCAACAAAAGATTAGTAAGGATCTAAAAGCAACTAGAGAACAAAGAATCAAAAGAATTGAAGATGGAAAAAGTTCTTGGGTGGGATTGATAAGAATGTTAGAAGATGAAGACTTGAGGGAAAAAGAAGGAAGAGAAATGGAAATTATTAGTATGGCAGCTGATAAGGCTAAAAAACTTCTTGAAGAATATCACTCATATGCAGACTCATCAATAGACCAACCACTCCTCACACCAGAAAGCGTTCTATCAAACGATAAAAAGTAATTGGCCATAAAGATCATTAAAATATTTCTATATTATAGGATAGGGTTTATTTTATATGGCTATTATAGGCCCCAAGCTCAAATTGCGGTAATTTGACTTAACATCACATTATATCTTCTTATCTGCATAATCTTATGTTTAGAAACTTTAAAGATCCTCAATATATAGCGTGGAGAAAAGGGGTATATACCAGAGATAAATTTTGTTGTCAATGGCCTAATTGTACTAATCGTACCAAACTCAACGCTCATCATATTAAAAATTGGGCTCAATTCCCAGGATTAAGATTCATTATAGATAATGGAATAACATTATGTAGATATCATCATGGCCAAATTAAAGGTTTGGAAGAGGCTTATGCTGGTATATTTTTAAGGCTAGTAGCGAGTAAGAAATGACCAAAACTAATGTAAACTTTACTATTGTGGTTGATACCAGAGAACAACACCCATGGAAGTTTTCTGAACATACCACTTCTAAAATGAAGCTAGATACTGGCGACTATGGTATTTTAGGACTAGAAAGCACCCTGTGTATTGAGCGTAAAAGCGGCGTTGCCGAAATCGCCAACAATATGATGGAAGATAGATTTGTGGACGTTATTGCAAGAATGAAACAGTATAAGTATTCATATATTTTAATAGAGTGTGACTATAATCAACTGATTAATTATCCCATGGGTTCTGATGTTCCACAAAAGGCTTGGTCTAAAATTAAGATTTCACCAGCATTCATCCTTAAGTTTCTGACAGAATTATCAGTGCATCATAATATACACGTTATGTTTTGTGGGAATCCTGAGTGGGCAGAAAAAACAGCATTATCTATCATGAAAAGGGTTTATAAATTATATGGGACTAATTAAAGACAAGCATATGTTTGACGACGCTTGGTTAGGTCTTGGAGATCTATCCCAAGTTATTATTCCTCAAAACTCAATGATTAATAGGGTCAAGTCTGATATAGAAAACCCAGACCTACATCTAGCTAGACTAATGAGAGATCCCAAATATTTTGGTATGACTGTTAAATTAATGTTTGATATAGAATTACATCCGATGCAAGTGGTTATATTACAAGAATTCTGGAAACGTCCCTTTCCTATGTATATCGCCTCTAGAGGATGGGGTAAGAGTTTTTTACTAGCCTTATACGCAGTATTAAAGTGCGTATTTTGCCCAGGAACAAAGATCGTTGTGGTTGGAGCAGCATTTAGGCAGAGTAAAATTATATTTGAATATATGGAAACAATATGGCGCACTAGTGCGATATTAAGAAGTATTTATAATAATAATGACGACGGGCCAAGAAGAGATGTTGATAGATGCACAATAAGATTGGGCGATAGTTGGACTATTGCAATTCCTCTTGGCGACGGTAGTAAAATTAGAGGGTTAAGAGCACACATTATTATTGCGGATGAGTTTGCTGCCATCTCCCCAGATATTTATGAAACGGTGGTAGCTGGATTTGCTGCTGTTTCAGCAACCCCAATTCAAAACGTTAAAGAAGAAGCTAAAAAACAAGCTATGAAAAAGGCTGGGCTATGGAACGCAGATCTAGAAGCTCTTGAATATAAGATGGGTAATCAGGCTATTATTTCAGGTACGGCAGATTATGCCTTCAAACACTTTGCATCATATTGGAGAAGATATAAGGCAATCATAGAAAGTCAAGGGGAAACTAGAAAGCTAGAAGAGATCTTTAAGGACGAAGTACCAAATAATTTTAATTGGAAAGATTATTCTATCATTAGAATTCCATACGAATTGATTCCTGTTGGCTTTATGGATGATAAACAGGTTGCTAGAGCAAAGGCCACCATTCATAATGGTATCTATAATATGGAGTATGCCGCTTGTTTTACAGCTGATAGTGACGGGTTTTTTAAACGAAGCCTGATAGAAAGCTGTGTTGTGGACGAATCAAAGAATATATCGTTCCCAGAATCTGGTCAGGTGATTTTTGATGCTGCTATCAAGGGGGATCCTGATAAACAGTATATATATGGGGTTGATCCAGCATCAGAACAAGATAACTTTAGTATTATTATTTTAGAACTCCATAAAGACCATACTAGGGTGGTATATTGTTGGACTACTAATAGGACAAATTTTAAAGAAAGACAAAAAACGGGCTTGATTTCAGAGCATGATTTCTACGGATTTTGCGCTAGGAAGATTAGGAGCCTTATGGAAACCTTTCCTCCAGCAAGAATTGGAATGGATGCTCAGGGTGGTGGAGTAGCTATTGAAGAAGCTCTACATGATCCACAAAATTTAAAACAGGGCGAAAAACTAATTTGGCCCATTATTGATTATGAAAAAAGTAAAGATACCGACACTCAACAGGGCTTACACATTCTAGAATTAGTTCAGTTTGCAAAAGCTGATTGGACGGCACAGGCTAATCATGGATTAAGAAAAGACTTAGAAGATAAAGCTTTATTATTTCCTAGGTTCGACAATTTAATCTTAGGCTTAACACTAGAACAAGAGGGGCGAGATATATTAACAGCAGACTTAACTCCCCTATACGATAATTTAAGCGAATGTATATTAGAAATAGAAGAATTAAAAAATGAATTAACAACTATAGTTATGACCCATACTAGTACTGGATCAGGATCTAGAGATCGTTGGGATACTCCTGAAGTTAAAACGTCGAACGGTAGAAAAGGTAGATTACGCAAAGATAGATATAGTTCATTAGTGATAGCTAATATGTTGGCGAGACAAATGAATAGGGTATTGGCCGGTCCAGACTATAATAACATTGGCGGTAATACTAAGCACATCACTAAACATAGTGGCCAATTATATAAAGGGCCAGAGTGGTTTACCTCCGCAGCCAATGAAGAAGGAATATACGGAGGGATATATAAACATTAATGGTGTAATAATTCTGTAATTCAATTACAATCTAATCATCAAAATAATATTAATAATATGGCCAAACGATACCCAAAAAGCGAAGCAATTCATAACGCAGAAACTGAAGGTCAAGAAGCGTATGTTACATGGGGAGATGATCTTGGTAGCAAAGAGAAGGCTCTTAAAGAATCTTCTCAGTCTTTGGCCGAATTTAATGGGATAGAAAGAGCAACAGGAAGAAGAACTCGTTTAGATTTTTCTAATCTAGATACTAATGTTGGCGGTAGGCCAGGATTAACAAGAGGTGATTATGATGCTTTTCGTCCAGAAGAAGCTGTTCCAACCAAGATTAAAGCTATTTTAAGAAAAGCTGATGATATTTATCAAAGGGTGGGGCTAGTCAAAAACGTTATTGATCTTATGGGCGACTTTGCTAGTCAGGGCATTAGGGTTGTTCATCCTAATAAAAGAACTCAAAGGTTTTATGAGGCATGGTTTAAGAAGGTGAGTGGTAAAGATCGTAGTGAAAGATTTTTAAATAATCTATATAGAACTGGCAATATTGTTATCAATAGACAAACGGCTAAGATTAATACTAAAATTATTGACAAGATGTATAAGATCACAGCAGCTGCTGATATCTTAGATCCAACATTCGATAGTGATGTTGCTAAAAAAGAAATACCTTGGAAATATACTTTTATCGATCCTGTTTATGTAGAAGTATTGGGGGGTTCTTTATCTTCATTTGCTAGTAAAAAAATCTATGGCATGATGCTGCCCTCTATTTTAAGAAAAAATATTAATAATCCTAAGAGCGATGCTGAAAGATTTATTGTTAATCAACTACCAGTAGATATTATTGAGGCTTCTAAAACTCGCAAGCCTTATGTCTTAGATCAAGAAAAAACAGTAGTATTTCATTATAAAAAAGACGATTGGCAAGTATGGGCCTATCCCATGATTTATGCTATTATGGATGATGTTACTATTATAGAAAAATTAAAACTAGCAGATATTTGTGCTTTAGATGGTGCGGTTTCTAATTTAAGAATATTTAAGCTGGGTAACTTAGAACACAAGATTGCACCAACAAAAGCGGCAGCTTCAAAACTATCTGCAATATTAAGTAATAATGTGGGTGGTGGTACGATGGATCTAGTGTGGGGTCCAGATATTGAACTCATTGAATCTAAAACTAATGTTCATCAATTTTTAGGAGAAGGTAAATATATACCACATCTTAATAGTATTTATGCTGGCTTAGGCATTCCTCCAACTCTAACGGGAACCTTTGGTGCTGCTGGAACAACCAATAATTTTATCTCATTAAAAACATTAACACAACGACTACAGTATGGTAGAGATGTATTAATATCATTTTGGGAAAAAGAACTAGAGCTTGTGCAGAAGGCTATGGGCTTTAAGTCTGCTGCAAAGATTGAATTTGATACTATGGATCTTAGTAATGAAGACGCTGAAAAAGCTTTATTAATTCAACTAGCAGATAGAAATGTAATTTCTGACGAGCTATTACAAATGAAGTTTGGTATTGATCCTTCTATGGAAAAGTCAAGAATTAATAGAGAAGGTAGAGACAGAGAGGGTGATAGAATGGCTCCAAAGGCTGGTCCTTTTTATGATGGTAATTTTGAAAATGGATTAAAGAAGATCGCTTTACAATTAGGGCTAGCTACTCCAAGTCAAGTTGGATTAGAGCTATTGGCTAAGAAGAGGGGCGAAATGAACACCGTTGAAATGAAAGCACAATTTGCCCCAACACCAAGCACAACGGCCCCAAAGGGAGCGCCCGGCCAAGGCAGACCCTTAACTGTTAAAGATTCTCAAAAGCGTAAAACTAAAAAATTCAAACCACAAACCGGAGCATCTATTGCTATATGGGCTAATGAGGCTCAAGAAACTATTAGTAGCATTATGAATCCACATCTGCTGGCTTTTTATAATAAAGATAATTTAAGAAAGCTCTCAACAGCAGAAGGTAAAGATATTGAGATAATTAAAACCAAACTGCTTTTCAGCCTAAATCCAATGAGTAGCATCAACGAGGATATTTTAGCTAAAACATTTAGCAGTATAGAAATGGACAACGACATTAAAGAATTATATTTGGGGTATCAATATTGGATTAAGCAGATTGGTAGCGAATTGAACCGAACATTGACCTTAGAAGAAAATAAACTAATTAAAGCGTCTTTTTATGCTACGGTGTATGATAATTAACTCTAAGAGGTAATTATGTTAATTTTTAATACTGAAATTCAAGATGGCCTACAAGACATTCTGTCTTCTCATGCCAGCATCTCATATGCATCAGCAGTTGAGCCTTGTTCTTCTACAAAATATAATACTAAAAAGTTTTTTAAGTCTTTAGCATCTTTTGAAGATTCAGACTTATACTATACTCAATCTATTTTAGTTAGTTCTTCATGGAATAAAAACGACGACATCTTTGATAAGTCAGAGGTATGGTTAGCTAAAAATTCTCCAGAAGATAAGCCCACTAATTTGGAACATGATGAGGGTACTATAATAGGCCATATTGTTTCAAACTGGCCAATTACGCCAGAAGGCATCCTGATTGATAATAATACTCCAATGGACAATCTACCAGAGAAATATCATATTTTAACAGGAGCTGTGATTTATAGGGCGTTTACTCAACCTGAACTAAGAGAGCGAACAGAAGCTCTTATAGCAGAAATTGAGAATGGTACTAAGTTTGTTAGTATGGAATGCTTTTTTAAGGGTTTTGATTATGGTTTAATTAATAAAAATACCAATGAGTATAAAGTACTATCTAGGGACGAATCTACGGCCCATTTAACCAAATATCTGAGGGCCTATGGTGGTCTTGGAGAACATGAAGACTACCGAATTGGTAGGGTTTTAAGGAATATTACATTTTCTGGTAAGGGCTATGTAGACAAGCCTGCAAATCCAGATAGTATAATATTTAACAATGACTCTTTTAAGTTTTTGCAAAACCCACAATTAACAAAAAATGACGATATTTTAAAATCAGGTGTAATTATTTCTAAGTCAAGCATTCATTCGGAGAATCAAATTATGAACGAAAATATAGAAGTAGCAACCGTTGTTGATTGTACTGAAGCTACGCTCGCTGCAGAAACTACAATTACTGAGCTTACTACTGAGCTTGAGTCGTCTAGAGTAGCACTAGCTGCTGTTCAGATTGAACTAGATGGCCATCTAGAAGCTGCCAAGAAAAGCAAAGAAATGTTAGACATGGAAGAAGACAAGAAAAATACTGAAATGAAAAAGATGAAAGCTTCAATCTCTGATCTTGAAGCACAACTAATTATAGCTAATGAGCTAGTATCGGCTGCTATGCAGAAAGAAAAGAAAATGGCTCGCAAAGCGTCTTTGATGAATAGTGGTTTTGATAGCGAAAAGGCAGATTCGATTGTTGAAAAGTTTGAATCGCTTAACGATGAAACTTTTGCATCTATGGCTGAATTTTTATCAGCTGGTCTTCCTCCTTGGCTTGAAGAATCAAAGAAAAATAAGAAAAATGATAAATCTACCAAGGGCGAATCGAATAACGATATTACGGAAGTTCTAGAGAATGTTGAAGAAACCGCAACTGTTGATATTACAGTTGGTGGCGAAGATGACAGTCTTGTTGAAAATACCCGTGCTGCTTTAGTAGATTTTGTTTATGCTAGACTCGGTAAAAAACTTAATAAGGGAGAATAATAACATGGCTCTTAAACCAGATCGTATTGAACACCTAACTGATATCTCATTCTTCATGAATACAACTGCCGAAAGAGGCGGAGTTGTTTCAGTAGTGACTAGTGGTGAAGGCGTGAGCATGGATGATGCTAATGCCGTCGTATCTTATGCCGCAGCTGTTTCTGGTGCAAAGCCAGTTGGTATTTTACTGAATGATGTTGTTGATCTTGATCTAACAAGACAGCATATCAATTGGCACAAAGACGAGATGCAGGTTGGTGGTAAGGTAACAGTACTAAGAATTGGCCAAGTTTCGACAAATATGGTAGACGGATCTCCATCTGCTGGTCAACCAGCTTATGTTGGTACGAACGGCCTATTGTCTACTACATCAACCAATGCTGTGCAAATTGGTTCTTTTCTAAGTAGCAAAGATGCAGACGGTTATATTAAATTATCAGTAAATGTTCGCTAATCCAACGGAGAAATAAACAATGTCAGCTAATACTAAGTCCTTTCAAGCCACCCCAGAACTAACTAACCTATTGGTTCGCTCTGGTTCGATGATCAAAGAAGAGGCCCTAGCAGCCAATGCAGAATTTGCTAAAGCTCTAGAACTACCTCTTCGTCAGGGTATTCTTAATGGTAACATTTTGGATAATATTTTTGAGCCCATCGTTCTTGCTCAAAGTGCTACTCCTGAATTTCCATTAGATTTTATTGCTCCTGGTACCGAGAAGGATTTCGTAGCTTATACGATTCCAAACCACGGTTACATTCCAGAGCGACACGTTGAAGGTGACTATGTTATGGTTCCTACCTATGACATTGGTGCATCGATTGATTATCTTCTCAAGTACGCCAGAGATGCCCGTTGGGACGTTGTTGGTCGTGCTATGGAAGTTATGGAAGGCCAGTTTGTTAAGAAGATGAACGACGACGGCTGGCACACGCTGCTAGCTGCTGGTGTTGATCGTAACATCGTGGTTTTCGATAGCGATGCTAGTTCAGGTCTATTTACCAAGCGTCTAGTGAGTTTGATGAAAACAGTTATGCGTCGCAATGGTGGCGGTAATTCAGCATCAAATAATCGTGGGATGCTAACTGACCTTTATGTATCACCAGAAGCGATGGAAGACATTCGTAGCTGGGGCCTAGATCAGATTGACGAAACTACACGTCGTGAAATCTATATTGCTGCTGATGGCACGTTGAATCGTGTGTTCGGTATCAATCTACACGACCGCGATGAGCTTGGTGAGGGTCAGGAATATCAGTTGTTCTACACTGATGTTCTTTCTGGCACTCTACCATCTGGTCACGTTGAGTTGGTAGTTGGTCTAGATCTACGAAAGAGTGATGCGTTTATCATGCCTGTTCGCCAAGAAGTTCAGATCTTTGAGGATGACACACTTCATCGTCAGAAGAGAGCTGGTTTCTACGGCTGGGCAGAGCAGGGTTTCGCAGTACTTGATAACCGTAGAGTACTACTTGGCTCAGTATAATATTAAGAATTATATTTAATTCGGAAAAGGGGGCTGGTAACAACCGGCCCTTTTTTCATATACTTACATAAATTAGAGTTGTCTTTACTTAATAATGATTATGGTGTAAATGTATTCATTTGGAGATATAATATGTCGTGGGAAAACGAAATGACCGTAATGGTTAGAGTTTTTATCAATGATTTAGGACCAACATATCTATATAATGATTCTAGAATACAACAGGCTATAGTAGTAGCTGGACAATATGTACAATTTAATGTGAATTTAGACACTAAATATACTGTTGATATTCTTAACCCAAACTTTACCCCTGATCCAACTCTATCGACTCCTAAAGATGAGATTTTTATTTTCTTGACTATTTTAAAAGCCGCGTGTATTGTTGATCAAAGTACATTTAGAACTAAGGCCGCACTAGAGGGCATCAGGGCATCATTAGGGCCTGCTAGTTTAAGTGTTGGTAATCACTTAGCTGGATATAAAACCATATTAGAATTGGGGCCTTGCGCACTATATGAACAACTAACCGAACATTGGGATGTTGCCAACGCTACTGCTGTTAGGGCAATCTTTAGTCCTTTTGTTGGAAATAATTTTGATCCTCAGAATATCAATAGTGGCTTGGGCTATAGCTCTGAGAGATCAGATACTAGGTCATTTTTTTAAGAGCTTTTAAATATGTCAGCTACTCAGATTCAATTTATAATTTGAGGTTAAATATATGAGTAACTTTACTGGTCTAATTACTGCAGAATTTAAACAAGTATTTACAGATGCTATAGGGTCGTTATTAGAAGATACTGCATTAACTGTTGCTTGTAAGCTAGTATTTGATAATACCAAACTACAAGAATGTCCTAATTGCCTATATGATCCTATTAGTAGAAAATCCAGTAATCAATATCAAATTGGTGGACCTCTATCTTTTGTTAATGGTCAAATCTGTCCGTACTGTGCTGGTTTTGGTAGTCTAACTTTTTCAGCAGAAGAAAC
>Ga0049082_10000517_pt1 | contig 11126 bp, 8 predicted proteins | sample GreLakmeHU45MSRF_FD_66718 | JGI IMG/M metagenome (GOLD analysis project Ga0049082, IMG submission 66718) | Freshwater lentic microbial communities from great Laurentian Lakes, MI, USA - Great Lakes metaG HU45MSRF | ecosystem: Environmental > Aquatic > Freshwater > Lake | place: Great Lakes... | reverse complement strand
AGCTTGCGCGGATTCGAATCGGCGAGTGGCCCGAAAGCCGAGGGCCGCGTGGGCGTCGGCACTGGTGGAATCGAGCGACAGCGCTCGTCGCGCCGCGCGCGCGGCCGCCACCTCGGACGGCGCGAAATCCACATCGGTATTGAAGTTCGGACGAACCAGGTACGCCAGCGCGAGCGCGGCCCAGCCGCGCGCGAACGTACTGTCACGCCGCACCGAGGCCTCGAGATACTTCACCGCACTATCGAGTGGATCGGCGCCTCGCTGGGCCCAGTAGTAACGCCCCTTGAGATACAGATCGTACGCGACTGCATCGGTGGTGCCGCGCGCGGCGACAGTTGGCTGCTCCGTCTGCACGATCCCCCTCGCTGACTGACCAAGCCGAGGCGTCAGTGCCGCGACAATGGCCTTCGTAAACGCATCCTGCACCGCAAACACATCAGCGCCGGTGCGTTCGAAGGCATCACTCCAGAGCACTTGCCCATCGGTCGTGCTGGTGAGTTGCGCCGTGAGACGGATGCGATCGCCAGCGCGGCGCACGGTGCCTTCCACGATGGCGCCCACGCCGAGCGTCCTGCCGACGTCGGGCGCGAGGATCGTCTTGCCCTTGAACGAAAAGCTCGAGCTGCGTCCGGCCACGCGCAGTCCCGGCAGCTTCGACAACGCGTGCGCGAGTTCGTCGGTGAGTCCGTCGCTAAAGTACTCGTCCTTCGCGTCGCCACTGGTGTTCACGAACGGCAACACGGCGAGTGATGACAGCACGGACGAAGTGTCGGTAGCGCGCCGGGCGTTCAGTGCGAAGCCACCAATCACCACCACCGCGAGCAGTGCCATACCGGCGAGCACGCGTGGCCATACACCGCGCGTCCGTGACGGCGAGGGCGTCGGGGCACTCGCCGTACCCGCCCCACTCGCCGCACGCGCCCCGCTTGGCGTGGCCAGCGCATCGAGTGCGGTCAGCAGTTCACGGGCCGACTGCGGGCGATGCGCCGGATCCTTCTCGAGACAGCGCATGACCAGCGCCGCCAGCGGCGGCGACAGCTCGGTGCGCGTGGCGGCTACCGGTATCGGTGCTTCGGTGAGATGCGCCACGAACAGCTTGGCCGGCGAGCGATGGCCGAACGGCGAGGCCCCGGTGAACAGCTCGTAGGCCACGCATCCCCACGCATACAGGTCGGCGCGATGATCGATGCTGGGGTCGGCGCTCACCTGCTCCGGCGCCATGTACGCCGGGGTGCCCAGCGACACACCAGCCGCCGTCATGCCGTCACCCGCGGTGCCCACGGATGATCCATTGGCGAAGGACAGTGCTTTGGCCACGCCGAAGTCGGTCACGACCGCCGCGCCGTCGGCCAAGAGAATGTTGTCCGGCTTGATATCGCGGTGCACGAATCCGCGCTCGTGCGCGAAGGCCAAGGCCTGCGCCACGTCGCGCAAGATCTTCACGGCATCGGCCAGCGGCATCGGTGCGCGCCCGGCCATGCGTGCGCGCAACGAATCCCCGGGCACGTAGGGCATGGTGAAGTACGGCACGCCCGCCGCCTCACCGGCGCTGAGCACCGGCACGATGTGCGGATGCTGCAGCTGCGCGGCGGTGGTGATTTCACGACGGAAGCGCTCAACGGCGGCGTGGCCGCCCTCGATGGGCACCACCTTCACGACGACCTGTCGATTGAGTGCGACCTCGCGCGCAAGGAACACACGCGACATGCCACCACCGCCGAGTTCACGCTCGATCGTGTACGCGGCGCCGAGTGCCGATTGCAGTTGGTCGCGGAGGTCGTCGATCACGAAGTGACGGCGGCCGCGGTCGGATTCTTTATCGACACAGCATACGGTGCGAGGGACGGTCGATCGACACGAGGCGCCCAGTCGGGCAGCATGCCTCGGAGGCCCCGTCGTGGTCTACTCGAACGGTGGCCGTTGAGCATACTGCGCGATCGCCGACCTCGCCAGCGCCTCGTGGCGGGCGGCGGCGTGCCCGCTGACGCGTTCGTGCGCCTCGTCACTCGCCTCATCAACGTGAGCCTCCGACCAGGTGTCCGTCCTGTACCCAGGTGCGATCGCCGATGGTCACTGTCGCGTCGATGAAGAAATTCCAGCGCACGTACCCGCCGCCGACCGTGCCGCCAAGCTCCGTATTGTCGCCGAGGGAAAGCCGAACGACGCCGGCGCCATATCCGTAGTAGGGAATCCAGCGGTCGCCACTGGTCGGGATGGCCAGCAGCGGATTGAACCCGAGGGCAAGCTCACGGAAGGCGCGACCGCCGGGGCCGGCCTGCGACAGCTCCGCCTCGACCGCCTGTCGGCCGGTGCGCGTGGACCATTCGGTGACGCGTCCGTTGACGAAGGTCATGACCAGTCCTTCGACCCGCTCGCGGCCCCACACGGACGGCGGGAAGGCGATGCGACCGTTCACGCTCTCCTCGATTGGCGCGGTGCGAATCGCCCCGGCCGGCAGTTCGATCTCGCGATCGATCAGGTTGCGCGCCGAGCGCATGTGTGCCGCGCTCGCGTCGCCGTCCTGCTTCGTGACCGGCCGGTCGCCGATTCGGAATGTGATGTCCGTGCCCGCCGGTGTGGTGACACGGACCGGTGCCGCGCGCACCGCCCGTTCGAACGCGGCCTGCGCCGCTGCCAGTCCGCGATAGTCGGTGTCGCGCAGGACCGCGCTGTACATCGCCGCGATCGCGGGCGTGATGTCGATCGGCGACCCGTCTATTGAATAGGCCCCTTCCCAATGGAAGTGGATCGTCCGCCCCTTCCCGGTGCGCAGCACGTCCTGCATCGCCGCGTAGGCTGCGTCGGTGACCGTCGCCCCCGGCATCATGATGGCGACGTCGACCGTGGCCAGCCACTTCGCCAACTCCTCGCGCGTTGCGGGCGCGCCCCGCGTGAACTCCGTCGCCCAGGCCGGATCAGCCACGCCGCGCGATGCCAGCGCGCCGAGGTCCGTCGCCCCCGCGGAGCGGATCCGCTCGCGGAGCTCCGGGATCAGCGCATCGGAGCGACCGGGCACCGCCACGAGCAACACGCGCTCACCGGCGCGGAGGTTCAGGCGGGCGACCATCGTCGTCGCGATCAGCTGCGGGTCGACCCCATCCTGGGCCATGGCTACCTGGCTGCTCAAGACGGACCATAAGACGGCGGAGGCGGCGAGGTGTCGGAGCACGCGCATGGAGGTGGGGCTGGAGGCGGCGAACGCTGGTTGCCAGCAACGTGCGCGTCCGGCGGACGACTGTCTACACCGGGACAGGAATTTCAATCGGAGCGGGTCCGGAGGTGGGTGAGTCGTGCCGGGTTCCCCTCGCGTCTACCTGCCGGCAGGAAAGAAGAACGACTCGATCGCATCGAGCATCGCCTTCGGGCGATCCACCATGGGGAAGTGGCCGGCCCCCTCAAGCACGATCAGGCGGCTGCCGGGAATCGACGCCGCCCACTCGCGGGCCGATTCCATCGGGATCGGATCGCCCGACCCGTGCACGATGGCCACCGGCACCGTGGTCGTGGCCAGCAACTGCCGCCAGTCCCACTCTCCCAGGGGGCCGATGGTCCATGCATTCACGCGATTGGACAGTGACGCCGGTGGATCATCGCAGATGTCGCTCTTGAGCAGCTTCATCATCGACGCATCGGCAAAGTAGCCGCGAACGAACAGCCCCCAGTACGCACGACAGGCTGCCACCGGATCGGCCGCGTTGCGCCGCGCCCGTGCGAAGGCGTCGATGCGCGCGAGCGTGGCACTGTCGGCCCACGCCCGCAGGTTGCGCCCGAATTGCGTCATGTACGGCGTGCGTCGCGGCGGGATGCTCGAACCGAGGATGGCCTGGCGCACCGTGCCCGGATGGGCGGCCACGTAGTGCGCCACCAGCCCGGCCCCCCAAGAATGCCCGTAGAGGTTCGCGCGGGCGATGTGAAAGCGCCGGAGCACGGCGTCGAGGTCGGCGACATGCAGCGCCACCGAGACCTGCGTCGAATCGGTGACCAGCGTCGAGCGCCCCGATCCCCGCTGGTCGTACAACACGACGGTGTGACGCGCCGCCACGAAATCGAGATCCCGCTGCAGATAGGCGGAACTGAGCCCCGGCCCACCGTGCACGAGCACGATGGTATCGCGGTGCGCCCCGCCCAGCACATGGTAGTACAACTGGATGCCACCGCCAGCGTCGAGGTGCCCGGTGTCCGCGGGGACAACGGGGGCGGCAAGCGCGAGCGCGAGCAGGAGGGAGAGCATGCCGGTGGTGGTTGGGCGTGAACGAACGTCGTGCGCGCGAAGCTACGCTGAGCGGATCCCCGGCACATCCGGGATAGGAATTTCAATCGGAGCGGGTCGACTCTCCGTCAAGTGTACGACGCGATCGTGCGCCTCGAGGGCCGTACGTAGCGAATCGATACGTTCGCAGCGCCTCCCGCGCGATGTCACCCCGCCAGCGGGAGCGCGCGGATTCCAGACCCGCGGGTGAAGCTCGAGCCCACCGCGCTCACCACCGCTCGTGCCCGTGTGAGCCCGGCCAGCTGGCGAATCCTGTACACCGCCTCCACACCAGTGCAGTGCCCACCGAGCAGGTACACCAGCCCGGCCTCCTTCAATTTCGCGGCGGTCCACGTCAGCTGCGCATCGGTGGCGTTGAAGAGATGAAACCCGCCGATGGCCGCCACCACGGGTGCCATGCGGATGGTAGCGCGCGCATACTCGAGCGTGTTCACGAGGCCCGCATGTCCGCAGCCGGACACCAGCACCAGTCCCTCCGGCGTGTCGATCACGATCGATGCGTCGTCTGGCACGTTGTCTTCCACCTCGCCCTGTGGCGTCCGCACCATTCGCGACCCTGACCAGTTGCGTTCGGGATGCGTCCGCGGCACGGGCCCGGTGAACCACACGCCCGGCATCAGCTCCGCGGTGGTGTCGTGTTCGACGAATGTGCCGCCTGTTCGCTCGAACTCCGCACGCAACCCCGCATTGGGGTCGGCCCCGACCCCGGTGAACGGGCTGCGCGGCCAGAAGAAGCCACGCGCGACATGCACGCGGCTGAGCGCGGCCGGATTCCGTTTCGACAGCTCGCGGCGCAGGGTCAGCAGGCCACCGGTGTGATCGTCGTGATGGTGCGTCAACACGAGCTCCGTCACGGTCGACAGGTCGATCCCGAGCTCAGCGGCATTCCGCAGCACGGTTTCGGGACGCGCCCCGGTGTCGACGAGCAGGGTCCGGCCATCGACTTCCACGAGCGCCGAGTAGCCCCACTCACCGATGCCACGTCCGGGGTCGCCGGCGAGCATGGTCGAGAGCACCGTGACCTTCACCTGCGTGGCGCGATGCCCGGTGCCACGTGCCGGATCTGGTGTCGGAGCATGTAGTAGCGACGCCGACGTGGCGAGTGCGATCAGTAGTGTGGCGCCATTGAACATGCCGAACTCTCCAGTTCTCGTTGATCAGGATAGGAATTTCGATTGGGATCGGTCGCACATTAAGACGTGATCGCCGACCGCGCGAGCACCATCTGGCGGGCATTGGCGTTCCCACCGACTGGTTCGCGCGCGTTGAGGACCGTGGGAACGGCGGTCACCGGCGGGAGCGATGCCGGCGGGGACCAAGCAGTCGTGCCGGTGGGACGGCCGCCCACACCGAAGATTCCCGCGCGGTGGCGCAACAGCCGCCGTGCATCACGCATACGTAAAGGGCTCCGAAGGGAGGGTGACGGGAATTTCGGTCTGGTGGCGCACAGGTTACCTCACCCCGTCCCAGCCGGGGCCGCGCAGCACGGTGCCGGGCTTGGCGCCGGTGTACTTCCCTCCCTCCAGCACCACGATGCCGTTCACCAGCACATGGCTGATCCCCTCGCTGGGGAGCGCCGGCTCGGCGAAGGTGGCGCGATCGCGGATGCGGAGCGGGTCGAACACCACGATGTCAGCGGCCAGCCCGGGTGACAGGCGTCCGCGGTCGTAGGCACCGATCTCGTTGGCCGCCACCGCGGAGGCCTTGTGGACCGCCTCCTCCAAGGTGAGGACGCCGAGCTCACGGACGTAGCGGGCGAAGATTCGCGGGAACGCGCCCCACGCGCGCGGATGCGACGCCACCGACGAGCCCCCCGCCGGGCCGACGTCGGTGTCGAACGACGTGAACGGCTCGCGTATCGCCTTGATCTTATTGGCCTCACTCATGGATTGCGGCATGGCGAACGCCTCGCGCTGCGCGATGTCGAAGAACACCGTCCACGCGTCCTTCCCGGTGCGCTCGGCGATTCCCTGGACCGACAGCCCGTTGTGCGCCTGGTAGTCATCGTGCTGGATGTTCCCCAGCACGATGCGGTTCCAGTCCTTGCCGGCGTGTGCGTACCAGTTCTCCCACCCGCTCTCCGTCTCCATCTCGGCGCGCATGCGCGCACGGACGGCCGGGTCCTTGAGCGATTCCATCAGCGCGCGCTGGCCGCGCTCGGCGTTGCGGGGGTGCAGGAGCGCGCGAATTCCCAGCCCATTGTTGATGTAGGGGTACACGTCCACCGCTACGTCCTGCCCCGCAGCGCGGGCGGCACGGATGCGCGCGATGGCTAGGTCCATCTTCCCCCAGTTCCCCTCGCCTGCGGTCTTCAAGTGGTAGATGTGCACGGGGGTGTTGGCGGCGGCACCGATGCGCAGCGCCTCGTCGATCGCCTCGATGAGGCGGTCCCCCTCGTTGCGCATGTGCGTGTAGTAGCGCCCACCGTGGCGCCCGGCGACGGCGGCCAGGGCGGCGATCTCCCCCTCGCTGGCGAAGATGGCCGGTGGGTAGATAAGCGAGGTGGAGAGCCCGATGGCACCGGCCTGCATGGCCTCTTCCACGTAGGCGCGCATGCGGTCCAGCTCGGCGGGGGTGGCCTGTCGCGCGGAGTCGCCTATGACGAGGCGGCGCAGCTGCGTATGCCCCACGTTCTGCGCCACGTTGAGGGGCATGCCGGCGGCTTCCAGCTTGCGGAAGTACTCGCGCATGGTGCGCCAGCCGCGGAGCTGCGCGGCGCTCCCTTCCAGAGGGGCGGAGGAGCCCCCCTCGCCGGCCTGAATGGTGGTGACCCCCTGGGTGAGGAGGTTGATGGCGGCGTCGCCGCCGCGGTCGATGAACATCTCGCCGCTCTGCCCCATCATATCGATGAAGCCAGGGGCGACGACCTGGCCGGCCACGTTGATGACGCGCTTGGCGCGGGCGGGATTGAGGCGTCCGATGGCGGCGATGCGGCCGTTGGAGATGGCCAGGTCGGCCTGGTAGGAGGGGGCGCCAGTGCCGTCGACGATGCGCCCGCCCTGGAGGATGAGGTCGAAGGCGGGGGTGGGCGCTGGCTGTGCGGCCAGGGGGGCGGCCAGGAGGGCGAGGAGGGCGAGGAGGGCCAGCGGGCGGCCTAGGAAGCGTGGCATGGCGGCAGGAGAAGGGGAGGGGCGCCAATAGCGTATACGAATTCGTATACAATTCTCGTCAAGCTTGCGCGCCAGCGTGCACCCTGTCAACGAACGGGAGGGGATGGCCCTCTGCATCGCGGGGCTTCATCCCGGGCGGTTCTCAAGGCGTTTCGGGTGGTTCGCCATCAATCCACCGCCATGAAGTCGCGGCACGTGCGGGGCCGCGTCGGGCATCCGCGCTCCGGGACCGGGGAGCGCCGAGCAGATGTCCGACTCCGCCACGGACTGTCACCGTTTCGTTGCGCGACGGGCTGTCTCGACGCAACGTCTGGGTGGCGCGGGCCTCACGGTGCTTGCGGCAGACGGGCGACACGGTAGCTCGCTGCGCGCGCGATGATGATGAGCGCCCGCCGCGGAAGCCAGCGTTAGACCGCTTTGACTCCATGAATCGTATCCGCTGTTGCGCATGCATCGCCTGGATCCCGCGAGCTGCACACTTCAGCGTTCCGTCGTCGCATCGACCCCATCCCCACGCACCCATGCGCGCGCTCCGTCACTCCTTCCTCGCCGTGCTGGCCACTCTCTCGGCCACCACCCCTACCACCACCCTCGCCCAGCGCCGCCCCGCGGCGCCTCCCGCCCTCGACGCCCGATTCGACGCCCAGATTGACTCGGTGCTCAAGGCGTGGAAGGTCCCCGGCGTCGGCATCGCCGTTGTCCACAAGGGCAAGGTCATTCTTGCCAAGGGATATGGCTACAAGGACGTCGCGGCCATGGCGCCGGTGACGGCGCAGACCAAGTTCGCCATCGGTTCCGTCACCAAGTCGTTTGTCGTCACCGGGCTCGCTACGCAGGTCAAGCAGGGGGCGCTCGAGTGGGACAAACCGGTGCGCGAGTACCTCACCGACTTCCGCCTCTACGACCCCGTCGCCACCGAGGGCATGACGACGCGTGACCTCGTGAGCCATCGCTCCGGGCTCCCGCGCCACGACCTGCTCTGGGGGCGCGGCGTCTTCACGCGCGAGGAACTCTACCAACGCCTGCGCTACCTCGAGCCTACGCGCCCGTTCCGCAGCTTTTGGCAGTACCAGAACCTGATGTTCACCACGGCCGGGATCCTCTCAGGAAAGCTCAACGGGACGACGTGGGAGCAGGTGATCAAGGACAAGGTCTTCATGCCGTTAGGTATGTCCACCGCTGACCTCTCGGTAGCCGACCTCCAGCGCTCCACCGACTACGCCGTCGGCTACGCGCTCTCCGGCCAGACCGATAAGGACTCGGTGGTGCAGGTTCCCTACCGGAACCTCGATGCTGTCGGCCCCGCCGGCTCCATCAACGCCAGCGTGGAGGAGATGGCGAAGTACCTCACCATGCACATGCAGGGAGGGAGCTACAACGGGACGGAAGTCATCGCCGCCAAGGATGCGCGCGAGATGCAATCGCCGCAGATGTTCATGCCGCGCCCCCCGGCCCCTCCCACCGGTGAATGGACCGAACTGGGCGACGAGAGCTACGGGATGGGGCTCTTCCTGAACAGCTATCGCGGTCACCGCCTCGTGCATCACGGCGGCAACATCGACGGCTTCTCGGCGGAACTGAACTTCCTGCCGAGCGATTCCATCGGCGTCGTCGTCCTGACGAATATGAACGGGACGCAGGTGCGCGACTTCATCCCGTACCTCGTCTACGACCGATTGCTCGGCCTTGCGCCGATCGACTGGAGCAAGCGCTTCAAGGAACGGCAGGCGGCGGCGCAGGCGCGCGCGCGGGAGGCGCTGGCCAAGGAGGACGCGCTGCGGAGCGCCGGGACGCAACCGAGCCACCCGCTCGACGAGTACGCGGGGACGTACACGCACCCGGCGTATGGCCCCGTGACGATCGCCCGGGAAGGCGAGCGGCTGCAATTCGCCTTCATGGGACTCTCGTTCCCCATGGAACACTTCCACTTCGACACCTTCCGCCTTGTTCCGCCGGCGGGGAATCCGTTGCTGGCCGGCTTCCGTTGGAAGGTCACCTTCAGCGCCGACGGCGACGGCGATCTGGTGAGCCTCAATGCGCCGGTGGAGCCGGCGCTCGCGCGCGGCGTCACGTTCGCGCGACCCAAGCCGAAGCGTTAAGTACCACCGCGCCGAGAAAACACCCACCGAACGCGCCGCCTGTCACCGTCCCGTTGCGCGACGGGACGTTCGCGTGACAGGGCGAGCTGGCACGGTGCCACGGTACCCGTTATAATAGATACTGTGATACGCACGTTTGCCGACGCCGCTACGGAAGACCTTTTCAACGGACTCACCAGCCGGCGCGCGCGCCGGGCGTGCCCGGCGACGCTGTGGCCGGCCGTGACGCGGAAGCTGACGCAGCTCAACCGCGTTCGGGAATTGCGGGCGCTGGCGATTCCGCCAGGAAATCGACTGGAGGCGCTGCGTGGCACGCGTCGCGGCCAACACCGTATCCGCATCAACGATCAGTTCCGGATTTGCTTCCGGTGGGAGGACGGCTATGCCGACGACGTCGAAGTCACGGACTACCACTAAACGGCCGCCGGCGCTGGTGCAGCGGCGTCTGCCCACGCATCGCCCGCCCACGCATCCGGGTGAGATGCTATTGGAGGAGTTCCTGCGTCCGCTCGGGATCTCGCAGTCGGCGTTCGCGGTGCAGCTTGGCGTGTCGTTCCCACGACTGAACGAGGTGATTCACGCTAAGCGCGCGGTCACCCCGGATACGGCGCTGCGCTTGGCGCAGGTGACCGGCATGAGCGCGGATTTTTGGCTTGGTCTTCAGCAGGATTGGGACCTGTGGCATGCGCTGCGCTCCGCCGAAGCCGCAGCGATTGCTCGACTGAAGCCCTTGTCGCGCGCCGGCTAGAGGCACGCTGTTGGAGGCGCTGCAGCAGGACGCTGAGGCGTTACGCGGCAGCTCAGCGGGTACGGTGCAACGTCGTGCGTGGTCGGCGATGCGCCGTGTCATCGCGGTCCAATTCTCCCTTCGTGAGGTGGTACTCGATGCACATCGGCTTGATCGGAGGGATCGGCCCCGCCGCAACGGACTTCTACTATCGGCGGTTGATCGCGGCGTTTGCGGCACGCGCGCAGCCGTTGGAGCTGACGATCGTGCATGCGGACACGCCGACGCTGCTCCGGCACCAGGCCGCCGATGATCGGGATGCCCAGGTGGCGATCTATCTGCGCCTTACCAAGCGACTAGCGGCCGTCGGCGCCGAGTGCGTGGTGGTCACGTCGATCGCCGGCCACTTTTGCATCGCCGAGTTCGCGGCCGTCTCGCCGTTGCCGGTGATCAACTTGCTCCCGGTGGTGGACGCGGCGATCCAAGCGCGCGGCTTGACCCGCGTCGGCGTCCTCGGCACGCGCCTCGTGATGGCCACTCGCTTGTACGATGCCGTCCGGACCGCGACGGTGATCCCACCCGCCGGATCCGCGCTCGATGCGGTCCACGATGCGTACGTCCGCATGGCCGCCGCCGGGATCGTGACGGCGGCCGAGCGCGCGGTCTTCGACGCGGCCGTTCGCGAGCTTTTGGACGAGGCGCAGGTCGAGGCCATTCTGCTGGGCGGCACCGATCTCGCGCTCGTCTACCGCGACGGCGAAGCGGCCTTTCCCGTCGTCGATGCCGCGGCACTGCATGTGGACGCGATCGTGGCGCGGGCGTGCCCCTGACGACCAGCGGGGACACGCATTGCATTGACTGAGGGACGCGCGGGGCGCTGACCAGCGCCTCCCGTCGCTGCCCTAGCGATCTATCTGCGC
>Ga0049082_10000515_pt1 | contig 11141 bp, 11 predicted proteins | sample GreLakmeHU45MSRF_FD_66718 | JGI IMG/M metagenome (GOLD analysis project Ga0049082, IMG submission 66718) | Freshwater lentic microbial communities from great Laurentian Lakes, MI, USA - Great Lakes metaG HU45MSRF | ecosystem: Environmental > Aquatic > Freshwater > Lake | place: Great Lakes... | reverse complement strand
ATCTTCATCCTTTTCTAATATCTTGAGTAAATCGTCAATCTTTTTTGTATTTTCAGCATACTGTTTATTAAGTAATGCTCTATATCTATACACACCTAATCGCGAACACTCACGCACAACCTCCGCATTGATGCCGCAGAGCTGCACAACCGCCGACATCTTATCTAATTTATCAAATCTTTATAACTTTGTCTGCAGTAATAACCGGCATGGCCGCTTCTAAAGCGGCCGCGCCTTTTGCCCGATAATTGTATGTGCAAGCATGTTCTTCCGCGTACCGATGAGCATTGCAATAAATATTGCCGCACTTGCATTTAATTGCTGTTAGACTGACCTTGCACTTACAGAGATTGCAAACGGACATTGTTACTATTATGATACATATACATACAGGGTCCCGCACAGGGTTCCGCCCCTGTGAGGCGTCCACTGCGTGGAGCAGCTCCGCTGGAGATTTTTGGGATTGAGGGGATTGGTGGCGGGCGCAATGTCTACCCGCATACTGGCGAGATAACAGAGATTCCTACGCATCTTTTTGAGTATCACAAACAAAGTAATATACTTGGAAAAAGAATTACACTATGTTCAACATACCAAATGAATCAGTAGGAAATCTCTGTTATCTCGCCATGATGCGGGTGAATTCGCGTCCCTATCCGTGTCCCTATCCGCGTCCCCATCCACACCCCCATCAATCCCATCAATCCCATCAATCCCATCAATCCCATCAATCCCCAGCGGAGCTGCTCCACGCAGTGGACGCCGTACTCCGCAGGGTGGGGCGGAACCCTGTACAGAATAACAAACAACCATTAAAGCAGCCGCCCACAGAAGGCCCTGTTGTACATCGTACCGCTATCATATCCCCTAAATTACATAATACGGTGGTTGTAATGGAACTCCCACCAGTATTCTGTAATACAGTGTCAGTTGTTATATTGAAAAGCGCGATATCTCCAACCCCCGTGCTCACTGTCGCCGAAAATACATAGATACCCATCACAGCACATGTAAATACACCTGTTGTTGCATTAAAGCAGTCGCCTACGTTGTAGGTAACTATATCATAAGATACATTGCCACCAGCGGGAACTACAATCCCGGCACCTTTCGCGCTAAAAGCACTGTGCTCTGTCCTAATATAACCATTTACATCCAACGCCTGCTCCGGCGCGGTTGTTCCAATTCCTACATTTGCTATAAGAATGTAGTTCGGACATGATACCTGTTGTGAAACCGAAGACGATTTATGCATGATTCCAGCCATCCTATCCTAACCTACCTAACCTAAGGCTATACTAGCGCGCGATTTTATTTTTGCGGAATAAAATCGCGCCATTTTGGTGCGGATTTATTAATATTTATAATGTAATTATAATGTAATTATAGATGTTCTATGCAAATATATGCCATTTTGCTTGATAAATATGACAATTTAGGCACCATTATAGTGAGACAGCAATCGCACCTATAACCGAATAGTCTCAAAGCCCTCTGGAAGTAGTACGCTGCCTGGCGTGGCCCCACGCGGCTTTCGTAAATCGCAACATAAACAGGAATCTACAATAGGCTTCTTATTACTCCCAACCGACTTCGAGTGCTCCCAAGCCAGCCCCGCAGCAAACCGCTTGCACTCCTCGCTCACTTTGTGAGACAAGGGGACGCGAATAACTACATGCGCCCCGGCGAAGCCCGAAGCGTGAAACCAGAGGTCCCGCACAGATGCTTCTTGCCAGAGTCGGTCATTCTCCCGAGCATTCTTGCCCACGATAACCAGGAGGCCGGCAGGAGTATAGATAGGCAGCGCCATGATGAATATGAACAAAATGGACTCTATTAGTCCATTCGGTTCATTTTTTTGGTTTTGTTTGATTTTTGTTTGTTTTTTGTTTTTTAACGCCCACGGGACCCGAAGAGGTTGCCCGCCTGCTGCCGAAGCAGCTCCTCGCGACGAGAGAGCATATTGGTCAGGTTGAAAGGGACCACGTAGTTCTCGCTGGAGCCATCGAGGAGGCCGCCGGCGTTGTTATCCTCCTCCTCATCGTCTTCATCCTCTTCCTCCTCCTCCTCCTCATCGTCTTCTTCGTCATCGGCCTCGGCATTAGCGCTGCGGCGGTTTGCAAACCAGGTCGCCATCTCCCGCTGCTCGTCCAGGACGCGTGCCGTCTCCTCCTCCGCCGTCGCAACTGCCTCTGCCTCAGCAGTATCTGCAATAAGGAGGAGGTTGGCTTCTGCCCTCACCTCCTGCAGGTGGGCAACCACTGCCTCATCCAAGGTCATATCCTCGTCTTCGTCCTCTTCTTCGTCCTCTTCTTCATCCTCTTCCTCCTCTTCTTCCACCGAGATACGGTGCCAAAGATCCTGTCGGAGGGTTTGGAAGGAAGGATCATCCTCGTCCTCTGCCGCTTCCTCATCTTCCTCAACCGCCTCCATCGCCGCCTGCACCGTCTCCTTCCCGCCCGACAGCACGTGCACGGCAACTCGAATATCGCTATAATCGAAAGGCATCTTGCACAACAGGCATTTGCAGGTCGTCGCCATGGCCGCGGACCCCTTCTTGAAAGCCACCAGCAGACAGGCCTCATGGTAGCGCCCCTGGCAGCACTCCATCTGCCAGTGCGCCTCGCCCAGGTCATCGTGGCAAATCAGACAGTGTCCGTCGTGCTCCCGATCCACGCCACACGGAATCTTCTTGACACAACCCACCGTCACCGTCCATCGCCCCGCCACCATCTCATTCACAATGGTCTGACCGAACCAGGAGCCGAAGGAGCCGAACGGCCCCGATACGAAGGCATCGGCCCCCGGCAAGCAGACCACCCTCCCGCACAGAATATCCGTGCAGACCCGATTGACGTTCAGCATGCTCTCGTAGGGATTCCACTCCTTGACAGAGTTAGCCCCTCGAATCTCCAGCTGCTGGATGACGCCCTCGCTGATGCAGAGGCCGTCGGACTCGAATGCAATCTCCTCCGAATCGTATGAGCCCACCTCGAGGGAATACGCACCATCCCGGATGATATCGATATCATCCGAGAACAGCCGCCAAGAGACCTCGACCATAGGATTTGGTACAAACTTCGACGCCGCCGCAGCATCCGCATCGAAGAGCGAAATCTCATGGCCGTGTGCGGCAGTGCCTTTCATGAAGAAGTGCCGCGATAGAAGCTCGCCCATCACCTCCTCCAAATTCTCCTGGCTGACCCAGACCCGCATAACAGGCGGCGGCTCAATTCCGACCGACCACTTGCCGCGACCATCGAGGGCCCCCTTGCGAACGATGTACTCGCGAACATAAGGCCCCACCACAATGCCGCCCCCAGCATTAACGGCCTTGACAACCTCCTCGGCGAGCTCCCATGCCGATGTCATCTGTTTTGTTTTTGTTTTGTTTATACTTAACTGCGAGTGTAAGCGAGGGAGAGAGAGAGCGATAGTGAGTGTGTTTGGGGCCTTATGACTTTGATTACTTTGTGGATTATTTACCGATAGCGCATTTCAATTTTCCCCAATTTGTCGGAAAATTCCGAATAGCATGTCTGTCACGGCAATACTATTTAAAAAACAATATATTTACATGCATTTTTGGAGTAGGTATACAAAGGATTAGTAATTCACAAAACTCTTTTTTATTTTTATGTTTGTCTTTTTCTTTTCTTTTTCTTTTTCTTTTTCTTTTTCTTTTACTCTCTAATGAGTGAACAGTGTCTCTGTCTCTGAATCCCGGTTTCGCTCACCTTCGCCTATCCAGACTGCCCGCCCTGCGATGATGTCATCGGTGATTCGCCTAACAACCTTCATATTCTCGTAGGGTGGCATCTCACCGAAGGTCGGCTGAATGATGCCCTCATAGATGCAGAGTGAATTACACTCGTAGTCGATATCCTCTACCCGCCCACCAGCCGGTCGCATTTCACCATAGAACGGCCGAAAGGCAATCTTGAATGCCGAGTTCTCCGGCAAGGGGATGTTATGCACAATGGCATTGCGGTCTACGAAGGCTGGAAGGGAATCCCACAATGCCTGCTTCGCCGCTGCGACATCGATGGACCGCAACTGATATATTTCACGCCCATTCTCGTGTGAGATAAGTACGAATTGCACCTGAAGTGCCTCGATGGCGGCCTTGATATCATCGATAACATTGTGGCAAGCCCACACATCGACCGTCTCCGGGACATCGGGCAGCGCATACTTGTCCCAAACACAACCCGGCGCACCATCTGCCTCTGCCTTGTAAGCGATGTAATTGCGCACATAAGGTCCAACTACGACACCTCCTGCATCACAGATTGCCCGGACGACGTTCTCAGCGAAGATATGGCGAGCAATGATGGGTTCCCACGGTGCCATTTGTTTACTTTTGTGGATTGATTATTATCATGCCCATTTCATTTTTTCTCAATTTATTGAAAAACAAAAATCCTAATAGCATCCAAACAGTTTCTTGAGACTAAATGTGGATTTGACCTTTGCTTTTTCATTTGCCTTTGCCTTAGACTCGAGCATTCTATCGAGGCAACCATTACGTTCACTGACAGGCATATTCGCCAACTCCTCTATTTCGGTATCATAGAGTATAACGCGACACTCTTTTTCATCTGAATCCTTTGTTTTAGTAAATTCAATTGTTGTAACGCAATTCTTGCCATGTATCTGAACTTCCAGTTGCTTCGCGATGTGTTCATCGAAACCCATCGTAACCGATTGCACCGACCGTGACCATACCTGCAAATCATACCATTTTACATTACACGCACTACATTGGCACATAAGTGCTACGCTACCATTTGATGAATCCGCCACCAACGATGACCAAACTGCGTTCCGTGTATACTTACTGACGAAAGTACCTTTACAGGCCGGGCATTTTGGTTTTACAATCTCGTACTTATCAACCAAAACCGCGGGACCCACAGGAGTCCTGCGCATTGGGAACATCATCTCAGCAGCGGCAGTTATGGCAGGCACACTAATCATTATAAATTATGATAATTTTATACCTTAAATAGTATATTCCCCGAGCGAATAAATGCCAAAAACCCCGGCAAGGTTTTTAATGTTTTATTTGTAGTTTTTGTTACTAATCACTTCACTTCCCTCTCTCAGTTGACGCGGTTGTCCTTGTTATAGTAGTCCTCAAAGAACGCCTCTTCTTCCGCAACCTCTTTCTTGTATTTTTCTGCGCAGGTGTCCCCGGGATGCGCCTCCTTCTTGCAGCTGGGGCACTCCACGGCCTCTTCCTTCTCTTCAATCCACCCATCTACGTTCGAGAGCTCCTCCCGCCGGGCGCTAGCCGTCCCAATCCACTTGGTCCGGCCCGCCAGAATATCGCCACAGATTCGCGTCACCGCCTGCATATTTTCGTAGGGCGACAGCTGGCCAAAGGTCGGCTGGATAACCCGCTCATAGATGCAGAGCGAATTGCACTCCCAGTTAATTTCCTCCGCCCGCCCCTCGAAGGTCCGCATCTCAGGGTAGCTATCGAACAGAATGAAATCCAGAAGAATCTCCGGGTTCTCCCCGTTATCCGGCAGGAAGTTGCAGCCCTCCACAATCTTCTCGTAGTCGACGAAGTCCGGCAGCATATTCTGCAACACCAGCCGACAGGCATCAACATCGATGAGCGTCACCGTAAAGTGGCCATACTCGTCGGCATTGTCAGACAGGCCGACATTGAGGTCCTTGATGGCCCGCTGAATATCGCCCAGGTCGTCGCGGCAGACCCAGATGGTCACCACCTTCGGCACGTCAATCTCCGTCAGCCGCTTGCCCTTCCAGACACATGCCTGTCCCTCCTGGGCTGCCTTGTAAGCCACATAATTGCGAACATACTCGCCGGCGACGACACCACCCACGTCGCTAACGGCATCGATAACCCGCTCGGCGAGCGACCACCGGGCGTGAACAGCATTGATTTCGGCCTTCGCAGTGGACGCGGCCGCATCAGCCAGGTAACCAAAGCTCGACATGATTGCTGGGGTGAGGAAGGAGGAAGGAGGAAGGAGATGAGAGAAGGACGTTGGTGACTTGGTTTACTTTGAGACCCTTTAACACAAAGGCGGTTTCAATTTTTCCAAAATCTCCGATAAATCTCCTATAATGCCTAAAAACTAACTAAGTACCTACCACGCTACTCTTCTAACTCTACTTGCCCGACTTGAGCCAAGGCCAGTTCGGCATCGCCGCGCCGTGCGTATCGCGCAGCCGCCCCACATCAACATCGGCCGCATCGGCGGCAGCCGCCACAATCGCCTCAGCCTTCTCGAGAGCCGTATCATAATCCCAACACGCCGCCGTGCACTTATGGAAGGACCAGGTGCTGTGCCGGCCATCGAAACCCTCCATAATCCGCAGCGTGTAAGGCCCATCCCAGGCGACATTTGCGCAGATGTGCGGGCGCTGCTTCAGCGCTGTGGCCTCCTGCTCGTAAACCCTTCGGTATTCGGCAACAGCCGCCTCCTTCTCCTGCTTCGTCTCAGGCCGCCATCCTTTCAAGTGGCTCTTGAAGCGGAGATAATCCGCATGGGTCGGCGGAGAGAGGGGCATTTGCAACCCTTTGTTTTTGGTTGTCTTGGTTGCAGTTGCCTTGGCGGCCGAGGCGGTTGCCTTGGCAGAGGCCAGGCGAGCAGTCTGGCCGCGAGTGATAGCCATGGTGATACGAATGTATGCTTTGTGTTGATGTTTGTGTTGTCGATTGCTTTGAGGCTTTTATCGTAAACACAGTTTTCATTTTTTCCAAAATCCTCGATAAATTGGGAATTAAAGAAAAAGAAAAATAAAAACCAACGCCCTCAAGCACGACGCTTTACGGGCGCAGTCGCAGGACGACGCCGCCGCCTTCTTCCACCCCCACCAACGGTTGTCGTGCGAACAACGGTAAATGTTTTGTCTATAAAGTCATTTGGCTCGTCATTATCAAGGCCCGCATGGCCACCTGTTTCAGCTAAAAGGTCGACAGTGATCTCCTTCGGCTTCGGCCTCGCAGCTGCAATCGCCTTTAATAGCTCACTTAATCTCGATGCCACACGAGACCGGATAAAAAGGCGTCCTTTAATAATGCGAAGATATGCTCTTGCTAAACGGGATACCGGGGTCAGCGTAGCCGGCGTGACGGGCCCTGTAAACAGCGCTGGTTCTATGACGCTAAGAGTCGATAAAAGACGGCCGATTATTAAACTCGGAGTACTCTGAATCGGCAGTATATCAGTTTTAAACGCATCTAAGTTGAAAGTGCCCTGCCTCATTCTCTCCTCACGAAGTTCACTCACTTTCGCAACAGTTTCATCAACAATCTTCAAGAAATATTCGCTAATCCTATCAACAGCGACCTTCCTAATTACGGGGTTTTCTATGTCTTTAAGAAAGCCCCCCATTGGTCGGAGTTGACCCTCATCTCTTAGATACCTATTAACAACCGAAATCGCATGGTCTTCATCCGTTTTATTATGCTCTTTTACAACCGCTCTAAATGGCCTTGCAGCTAAACTGAACCGCGCAAGATCCACAGGATTTAGTATCGGTACTCCAGATTGCCGACGGCTCTTTATGATCATATCTAAAACATCCGGAGGCATATCGAGAATACCGATCCCTGGAGTAGGGGGAGGGGCAGAGGCTGGAGGAGCATGCCGACCAGATGGTGCCTTTAGCGCCTGCACCGCCTGTGTAGCAGTTCTTCGAGCATACCGGAGTTCGCGTGGGGTTGGCGAAACCATTCCAAGTATTCTACTATATACAGATGCTATTAACTGCTTAAGAGAAAGAGAGAACAGAAACTACCCCAAAACCTCGAAGTTGCTAGTTATAAAAGGCGGTACTTTTGTATCTCTACGAACTATAAGTGTGACAGTTGGCCGCACCGCTGCCCCCTCCCCCTCACTCAACACTTTTACAACATGGCGCAAAAAGCTCTCAAGTGACGCAAATAAATCAGCATTCTTCGCAGGAACGCCAACCAGCATGTATGCCCTTGCTAAATGTGACAGCGCGTTAATTGAATTCGGCGGACTGGGCTCTAGAAACAGTTGCGGGTTTTGTTCAAGAATCGACGTGAGGACGACAATATTGCTGTTTATCCTTAGTTTGGTCGTGTCTTTTAACTCATTTATTTCAGCCTCCATGGCGCTAAGCCGAGCTTTCTTCTCGCTCTTGCTCTCTTTCTTTGCTCCTACATCATACTTTCCATGAATCCAATATATTCCTTTGAAGCCATAAGTAGGCGCTGTGGCCCTATGAAGTGTCTCTAAAATGTCCTCACTCAGCTTACCAACAGCAAGTTTCATCAAAGCGCTGTTCTGACGCATCTCTTTTATAAACGCTGTTATGTTATTATCGTACCCTGTTATGGCTTCATTTAGTCGGGACTCCGGCAGCCTAGCTCTCTCGCTATGTGTTTTTGCTACTCTTAAGTATCCATTTATCCGCCGCACTGGATAAAGTTTAAGTGTTGCAATATATCTCCTTATGATATCTGCCCCAAAAGGCATCGCGATAGCTAAATTTGCGCGGACCTTATCGCCGGCGACGTCATCGCTTGTTTGTGCAACAATTGCCTCCAATACATCTTTTCCAATCTTGGGGCCGGCCGGAGACGATGGCGCAGGTGCTGGCGCAGGTGCTGGCGCAGGTGCTGGTGATGACACAGGTGCCGAGGGCAGAGGCAGAGGCAGAGGCAGAGGCAGAGGCAGAGGCAGAGCTGGTGCAGGAAGAGGAGTCGCCACTCTAGCAGATGACTTCCTCGGCGAAGCCTTTGGCGTTTGCACTACCGATTCCTTTGGCTTCCTTGAAGCCCTTGGCAACTTTACCTCCTCTTTTGGTGGAGCAACTGGAAATGTTTTGGCAGAGCGCGATCTTAAGCTATACCGAGGGACCGGTTCAGCCATGAGTGAGATGTGTGTTCTAATATATATTAATAGTATTAACTCCACAATCCATAAACCATGACATTTAAGAGGAAACCCGATAACAACAATAACCCAAAACCCAAAACCAAAACCCAAATGCTCGACTACACCCAAATGATAGACTGGAAACTCCAATTCCTATGTCCTCGCTGCCCTCATCGTATACACGACGACCGAAACCGCTGTTGCCCTATCACAGAAGGCCACCTCGACTGTCTCATAACCGCCCATGTCAACGGCCATAAATGGCACCACGCCACCACCAGTTTAGCCGCCGAGAAAGGCCACCTCAATATTATCAAATACGCCTACGAAAACGGCGCCGGCTGGTGCCAAGACACCATGCGAGAAGCCGCCACCAAAGGCTACATCGACATTATTAAATACGCCCATGAAAACGGCTGCCCCTGGTACGGCGGAACCATTGCTGCCGCGAGCGCCGCCACACCAGACCCATCGCCGTCTCATATGGAATGCGTCCTCTACGCCTACGCCAATGGCGCACCCTTTTGCGCCATGTCCGGCCACGTCGTTCCCAAACTGATGCGATTTCGCTATACCCTTGACATCCTTTGGGCCGAACCAAAAGAAACCATCCACGCTCCCAGTTACATGCCCTGGATTACGAACGACTTCTGGTCCGACCCAGCTCCCGTCAGATGGCAAACCCTCTTCGAAAACGGCCTCTGCCCTCCCAGCGGCCACGAGGCCACCCAGCATTGGCGCACCTTTATAAGCAATCGCCACAATGCATACAAAGAGGAATTGCTGCAGCGCGCATGGAATCCCCAACGTCCTTTCGTCGAATGGGCGCTGGAGGATGAGTTCGGAGATAAGAAACAACCACCAATAAATTTGTAAAAACCCCAAGCAGAACCTTCCAATCTATGCGGTTTCTGCGACAAACCCACAGATTATGCTTACTAAAATGGTGCGACAACTACTCGAAAACCGTCGCAGAAACCGCATAGATTAGCGGGGTTTAAGAACAGCAGCATATTCGTATAAAGAAAATGGCTAACAACACATCAGCCATTCATATAGATGCTGATGGCCTATATTCCCTCATTTACCCTCCGCCACGGGGTACTACAATGGTCGCAGCAGAGAGCCGCCGGCGTCGGTACCCGACCTCGTTGAGCCCCGTCGTGTCTTGGCTGGTTGCTTTAATTCCAAGACACACTGAAGAAGCTACGAAGAACCCAGGTGAACCCTTTATCATACCAAGAGCAGGCGATGTCTTGAAAGAAATCCATATCTTCGGACACTTCACCAAAGCCCGCCTATATCAATACGATTGGACGGGTGGCAATAAGATTATTTACGATACCCTTGAATGCACAAAAGACGACGATAGCAAAATGATTCCCTTCGGCACTTCAGGGCTTCCACTTATTTGCATTGGGAAAACATTGTATTTGGACGTTGATGATGCACAAGCCAATATTACTGTTGAGTGTGTGTTTGGCTTCCTTTCTGATGAAGACCGAATGACACTCGCACGTTTTAAAAGCGGCAATTCTGATCATGGAATCAAAGTGATGCACAACGATGGGAGCATCTATCAAGTAATTGGCATGAATAACGTGGGTCATTCCCCAAATTACCTGCAAAAATTATAACTACATATCTAAGCGCCCTATTCGCACATATTAATAAACGCGCTTTCACTATGACAAAGCCTCTTGATTGGCGTACATGATCCGCATATGCACGAATTTGTTTTTAAGTTTAACTTGTACTTATGCCAGGGCTCCTTAGAGACCGTGTTACAAGTATCACATTTAATTTGCGAAATACAGTCGGAACATAATTTGGTTGAGATATCTATCTTTGTTTTATCGTTATAAATTTCCATGAATGGATCCAATTTGACAGAGTTATTAACATGGCATTTATTGCATTTTTGACAATCATGACATTGACTTATGGCTGCATTATCCTCAAGTTGATAATATTTATGCGACGTAGTCGAGCTACACGAGATGCACTTAATTTGGTTATCCATTATTGTGTGTTGTATTGTTATTAGTTTTAATCATTCCATTTCATTTTTTACAACAACTAGTCCCAACGAAAAAAGAAAAGAAAAGCAATGCCATGAGTAGTCGTGTGGATCCGCTATGCGCGATTTTTGAACCCAGAGTTTATCACCGCCATCAGGGCCGGGGTAAATTTATGTCTCGCAATTACATTCTTAACATCATCTGATAGTTCATCATCATTTTCAGGGAT
>Ga0049082_10000513_pt1 | contig 11144 bp, 4 predicted proteins | sample GreLakmeHU45MSRF_FD_66718 | JGI IMG/M metagenome (GOLD analysis project Ga0049082, IMG submission 66718) | Freshwater lentic microbial communities from great Laurentian Lakes, MI, USA - Great Lakes metaG HU45MSRF | ecosystem: Environmental > Aquatic > Freshwater > Lake | place: Great Lakes... | reverse complement strand
AATTGGTATTGTTCAGAGAGCTTGGTATGGTTAGGGAATTGTTGGGTATTGTTGCCAAGGCGGGTTTCACCGGGTATCATATAGATGCCTTCCGGGGGTGGATTCGCACTTTTTAGATTTTGGGAGACGAGCACATGGGCTTCAGGCTCCACGGGAATATTGCGCCAAGGTGCGTTTAAGGGGGCTTCTGCACCAACATATAAACCCCCATTGGGTAGCCGCGGTGGTATTCCAAAGGGTTCTTCTTTTTCAATGTAGCTATAAGAGAGAGACATTCTGTTTAAACTTAAAGAATAAAATTATATTAGTAATAAAGGATGAAACGTACTGAACCAGAGCCCGAAACCCAACCCATCTCTTCCGATGAAATTATTGCCATTGTAGAAGATATTGCCGCAGCGGGCGGCGTTACATTGAAAGATAGACAACGCATCTATCGTAATAAATATCCTGAATTCGCAGAGAATTACCCCGTCCTATTTGAAATGAGCACCCAAGATAGTTTTGATCTCCCTCGCCTCAAGTTTATGATTCGCCTTAGAGACAAAATTGATAAATCAGAGATTACCCAATACGATGCCTCGGCTGCCGTGGGACAAAACCTATACAATACATATGTTCATGATAAGATTAAAGATGTGCCGCCAACTAAATAATAAAAATTGAAATATATTAAAGCCATACCTATTATTACTATCAACCACTCTCCGAAACCTTATATCCAATGGCTCAATTCTATCCCAAGCTCTCTGCTCTGCTCCAGGAGGTGCATGCTCTGAAACAGGATGTTAGTGCCGTGGATGCGAAAGCCCTTCTCATGGATCTTCTCGTAAAGAAGCACTACTGGCCTTATCTACAGATTAAATACTTTGGCAATGAAAGCTCTCTCATTCTGCTGCATAATGTGTATCGCCAAAATGTGCCCATATCAGATATGGAACTCTACGATGAGTGCCGCAGTGTGGTGCTGGATATGAATGCGCCTGAGGGAGAGAATATTATCCTATCGCTGTCTAAGAAAATTCCGATTCGGATGGACGTAGAAAAGTTTGAGGAGATTCCTTGCGATACGATTCGCATGTATGAAATGGGCTATGAGGGAACCATGATTTACGTCTATTACCACCTAGATAAATGGTATATGAGCACGAGCACATGTCCTTCTGTGGATCGCTCTCGTTATTTTAACCCAAACAAGTCTCATGGTGAGATGATGGATGAGGTGCTTCAAAATCTATTTCCTGAGATTGAGCAATCCGAGGAGCAGATGTACATGGAGCATTCTAAAGACCTTCGTGACAAACTATGCGCTAATCTGGATACCAGTCAGACCTATAACTTCCTACTTGTCCATCATGAGAATGGTTGTCTCATGAATGCAAACTATACAGAGCTCTTTGGTGCCAACTATAGCATGCTCTTTCATCTGAGCAGTCGTAATCGTCAAACGATGACGGAGACCTTTGAGCCCGTTCCAGCTCTAGAGGCACTGGGTATTAAATATACGGTAAAGTTTCCTACGAAAGCCATCATGAATGTTTATATTCGTGATACGCAGCCCGGTATTTATGCGGTCATTGCACATACGGACAGCATTCTCTATAAAGTAAGCTCTCGGGAGATTCTAGAAAAAGAAGAGCAGACACATGGTCACCCGAACCCATGGGTCAATCTCATCTGGATTTATATGCAGAACAAGCCTCATCTGCGTATGGAGGATTATATTCAGAACAACCCAACGGAGCTGCAGAAGGTGGCCGATTCTGCAGGTGCGCTTATTTCTCCCGCGCGCGTTGTAGCAAAGGTGATGACGACGATTCGTGATATTCTCTTCTCACTCTATCGCACCACTACCTTCTATTATAAATCAACCAATACCTATCGCATGAATCGCGAGCTGGATCAGACGCTTCCACCGATTCTACGATTCCATCTGGCTCAGCTGCGCCATCTACAGATTACCTACCACAATACACAGCCTCTGACTCGTCATGCGATCCACCACTATCTCTGCCATCATCAGACCATGAAGAATATTCGGCTACTGGTTGATGCCTTTACCAACAACCACTCCATCTGCCCAATGGATACGCAGTCGGCCGATTGTTTCACGATTCTATACCGCTCACTTCGCGGTCGTCAGTAGCGTTCTGGTTTCACGGCATATATTCTTAGTCTGAGCGTCTGTCCATGCTTTTAATTCAGTGGGTAACTTAATCCGCACACCTTTATCAAACAACATCTTAATCCGTTTCACCAAACCAGTGCTGGTGCATTTATCAGCTTCGTCTAATAAATTACTGGGAATAATACCATATAAATGATCATAAAATATCTTTTTCACTTTATTTTTTGTAAATTGATATCCGAAAGATACCTGAATGTATTTACTTTGTTCAATAAATTCACTTTGGAAAGCATCGTCTAGTTCTTCCACATCACTTGTTAGAATGACGACCATCCAGTCTAATATGGCCTCTATCTTCTTACGAGCCGGAGAAGAAGAGAGTTCTTCCAAGGCGCTCCGCCATTTTTCTATTTGGGCTTTTCTAGTGGCCGTATATTTACCTATCTGCTTTACGTCTCCTGTAATCTCATCGTATAACTCATTTACCTTTTCACTAATAGCGGCAAGTTTTAGCTTTTCATCTGGGGAAATCTTCGTCGGTTTTGGCTTCTTTTTATTTTTCTTGTCACTAGAACTGATGCGACGTGGTGGTGTGCGCGAAATGCTAATTGCATCGTCTTCATTACCCTCACCCTCTTTACCTTCTTCTACGCCATGAATCTTCTTCTCCAATGATCCGATCCGTTCTATCCGCTTGGAAGCTTCTTGTTGGGCTTCACTCTTATCTAAGACAGCCTCATAATTTTGAGGTAATTGATATGCATATCGGCACCCAGTGTAATAATAGATTCCAATACCAATATCTTCCATGATATTCATCAGGGGAAAACTGCGACCTTCTAAATCGCGGTAGGATTTGCCCTTGCTTGCCGTCGGATAAATATTACCTAAGAAGACTTGTTTATGCACTGCATTGGTATAGTCTCTTGGTGTATCAATAACACCCGAATATTTGAAGCATTTGTCACTTCCTAGATTAAAACGCGCTGTACCTTCTTTAAAAACGGTGCGATCCATGGGTGGGAATGAACGAAAGACGCCTGATTTCGCAATAATAACCTTCTCCTTGTCAAAGTTTAAGAAGAGATTGGTGGTTAAATTTGGCACATACTCACCTGGTAAATAGATACGAATGCTATGTCCCAATATCTTTTCAATCTCCTGTCTATGTTTGATTGGATTGCGTAATAGTTCACGCTTTTTCGGGTTTGAGAAGATGTCTTGGAATGCACAAGATGTGGTTAGATAATTATAACGACCACATTCTGGGAAGACAACCAATATTTTATCTTTTGGCATAACAACTCGTTTCTCAAAACCCGTCACTGTCTCAGAACCATGACCCGATATCAAATAGAGTTTCTCATCATTCACTCCCTCACCTTCTATATCTAGCTCGTCGTTAATGGAGGCATCGTTTCTTAACATTTCTTTATAGGCCGGAACCACATTTTTCGTTTTTAAGCATTTCTCCAAACCAGAACGTTGGCTCACATCGGACTCTATTTGGAGCTGTAATTGGGTATTCTTTTCTGCCAACGTTTCGCGGAAACCTTTGACACGATTCTCAGCATGTTGAAGACGTTCTGTCGCACTTTTATGGTGTTCTTCCATGCGCTTATCAATCGTTTTCACATTTTCAGATTTTAAGGTCTTAAATTCTTCTTTGAGCACATCGCATTTCGCTACCATACGAATCTTTTTCTCACCCATTGCAAGTGTTTTACTCTCAAACTCTTGATGAGCATCCTTTTCACATTGCACCACATCAATGTCTTTATTGCAATCTTGTAAATCATAATCCTTGTCTATATCCAAATTAGCGAGCTTAATCTTGTATTCTGCTTTTAATGCTTTCTTCTCTTCAGCTGTTGCCTGCTTAGCAAGGTCTTTTAATTCGGCACGTAGTGCTTTCCCATAGTCCTTGTATTCTTTTTGGAGCCGTTTTTTACAATCCGCCTTGGAATCCATGCATTTTTTAAGCAGCTTTTGTAAATAGGTTTTTAATTCTGCAAATTCTTCTTTCATTTGACTTTTCTTAACACACTCATCAATAGCCTTTTCTTTTTCCTTATATATTATATTATACACTTCTTCTAATATGCGGCGATGTTTAATCGCGTCTATCTTCACATAGTTTGCGTCATTTTCATAATCCTTTATCTTACTTGTGACAACCTGTTTATAGTCTAAATAATCCGCGATGGTATCTTTAAATTCATAATCGGACATTGCTACACGAATTTCATGGAAGACTGGATATGCAAAGGAACGGATATCTTTCTCACGGTTTAGATAACTAACGGAACCCTCCATTTGTGCCCGAAACTTAACCAATCCTGCAGCGGAGAATTTACCCTCTTCGTTTAAGAACTCGGTGGAGAACTGGTCAAAGTCCTCAGGGAGGGGTTTCTTTAGAATTAAATTCATGACCCGAATCATGTCCATTGCGTCCGATGTATAAGGCGTTGCCGTCATCATCAGCACCTTCACGCTATCTTTTCCAGAAGTTGCGTAGGAATGTTGTAGGGCCTTCTTGATGACGTCAATATCCGCCTTCTCCTGACCTTCAACGTCTGCCGCAAATAACTTATGGGCTTCGTCTATAATCAAGAGGGTTTTGTGTAGCGGATCCTTTTTGCCATTGTTTTTTACTAAGATATCGTGTAGCTTATTCTTGCCATCCAATGTATTACTTAATTGACGATAAGACATGGGTTCCATCCATTTCTTAGAAATGAGGCGCACCCGGGCAGCATGACTCTCTGGTAGCTTTTTATTCTTCCGTAGATAATCTTGCACGACCACACTGCATACTTGACCAAACATGTTCTTCCAAACATCTGGCTTTAATGTATAACGTGTAACATACATAATGGAGTAATCTTCGGCTTCAAAAGAGGAACTCGCTGTCGCAATGGCTGTACAGGTTTTGCCAGTGCCAATGGAATGGAACAAGAGCATGCCATGCAGAGGATTGGCAGGCGTAAAGTATTCCCGAATAAAGTTCTGGGTCGGACTAAACGTTACCACTTGACCAGCGGGTTGTGCGGTGGCGGCGGCCTTACCAGGAGCAGGTGCGATTTCTGATACCGACGCAGACGCAGATGCAGAACGAGAACCAGAAGAGGCCGGTGCCGCAGCAGCATCCAGACAGAGATTCTCAACCTTTACGGGTGGCCAAATATAGTCTTTCTTGCTGCCGCGGCCTCCGCCACCACCGGCAACTTTGAATTCATGCAGCGCTTTGGTATATTCTTTATCCACGGCGTTATCAATCGCAACACGCTCTAATTCATTGGAAAAAGCAATCTTCTTGGGGTCAATATTGCTGAATTTTAAAAACATTTGAAAGAAATCGTCGGCAGGCGCAATCTCTGGCAATTGTTTCTCTAAATACTCTTTGATTTCTGCTGGGACAGTTGTCTCATAACGAAATACATGCAGTGGCCAACCACGCACAGGGTCAAATTTTAGACCTTTTTGCCCACAGAAACGCGTAGCACGACCAACGGCTTGCTTCTGGTCATTCAAGGTAGTAATGGGTTCAACCACATGCACATACTTGATATCAAATAAATCTAGACCTTCACGAAAGCCAGAGTCTAGCACCATAATGCGAATCTTTTCGCCATAGATATTACTGGGACGGTCATTAAACGTTTTTAATAATTCGCGGCGAAAGGTAACACCAATGGGCTTTTCAAAGAAAGCGACCGATGTTAAAATGGCAAAGGTTTTAAAGGCGTCTTTCTTTTTTAAATCCAGGGCAAAGGACATACCACGGGTGGTCTTTTTCAGACGATAGGCATGTTCAAAATCATGCGCTTGGAGAATAGACGCAATTAGTTTGGCACCATAGCCCGACTTAATATCCGAATAAATAAAATGCTTATAGACCCGTCCATGCTCTTTCATATCTTTCGCATCCAGCTCTTTAATCTTCTGAACAAGGGTATGTAATTTTGGCGAAGCGCTGGCCAATAAAGCTCTAACCTTATCGGGATTGTATAGTTCTGAATCAAATCTTAGCTCTTTGGTAAGGGCAGAACCCCAGTTACCTCTTTCTTTGATGCACGAAGCGATCTTCTCCATATTTGAATAAGACAAAATAAAATAAAAATAAACCGAACACTTCCATCATACTCTATTTTTCACAGCTATATAATAGTTTAATTTTGTTCTTCCACCTTGCGAAAGATAGCCCAACGATTTAGGAAACTAAAGCGCGTCTGCTCTGGGTCATTGCTCAGGGCACGCAGGGCAGTGTCTAGGAACTTGTTACGCGTAGGGTCATTCTCGTCCATGCGGGTTTTCAACATTTGGTAGGTATCACTAAAGAACCCTTCTTCCACAACTTCAAGGTTATACTCTTTGGCCTTCTCTTTTAGGTAATCAAAGTGCACTAGGTATTCTGGAATAAAGTGGTTGGTGTTTTCCAGATATACGTCAATCATGCGACCATAGACGTTGGCCTTGGTAAAAGACTTGTATTGTTTTTGAATACACCAGACGGTATTGCCCTCTTTGACACCCTTGGCATGACCTTCTTTGTTAATCAGCTGATGTACCTTTTGTCCGTCCATAAAGGTGGTAATGAACTTACCATTCGGGCGCAGATTAAAGCTGACATTGCGTAGGAATCCTTCCAGCCGGTCTTGGGATTTGAAGAAATAGTGGATAGCGAACTGGCAAGAGACCACATCAAATTTACGAGAGGCGCGACCTGGAATGCGGTATTGGTTGAGGAAACTATATTTCTCAGTGACTTTACCCATATACAAGAGCTTGAGGAGGGCTTCGGAATCGTAATCTTTGCCTTTAGCGGCGGCACCCGATTCCAGTGGGAGCGAACAATCACCTATTAGGAAGATTGCCTGTGGGTAATGCAGACGTTGAACGTTGCGTTGCTTTTTCATAAACTCATTGCGTTGATAGAGATAGCGGCCATACGAACCTTGGGGGCTCTCAATGTTATTTTTAACCAGATCTATGCCAAGGATAAAGTTATACCGGTTGTCACGCCAACGGGGTAGATCGCCTGCCATACCACACGCCAGTTCTAGAATACTATCTTTATATTCTGGGCGGGAATAGAGATAGGATTTAATGCCATAGTTGTGGAAGTTCAACATATGCACCGACAACATGTGATTGCGAGGGATATCACGGGCATAATACACATCGTTTGTTCCCAGTAGGCGCTCTTCAATATCAGTGGGAATCTGGTCTGGATTGACAGAGAACTGGCCAATAATATGCTCATAGGTGACTGGGTCGTGAATATTGTGCCAAATGCTATTAGCAACACTAAGGTCATTTGCCGTTTTACTGATATTACCTGTCATCCGTAGCGAACGCGTTTTATCCTCACGCAGGCGATTGGCTTTCCATCTCATAGAAGGATGTCCCTTACCAGTGAGGTCATATGCGAATTCAACAATCATATTGTCTGTAATAATGCTGCGATCTTCGGTCACCGCTTGTCCCGCGGCATTGACAGGGACAAAGGCGACGCTTACGGAGGCGCTATAGTTTTCAATTGGCTTGAATGCTTTGGCTTGGTATTCTTCGTCTTTCATGAGGCTCTTATCTTTGTAAAAGGCGGTTTGGACACCTTTCCAAACGGGAATGTCCTCCCATTGCGAGGCGTTGTATCCTGTAAATAGCTTGAAACGTTTGTAGCGTTTGTTGGTTTGCGTATCCACGAAAAATTCTTCCTGTTCTTTCACGAGGAAATCAATGGTGTTTTGATCAGCCGGCTTCCATTTTAGCACACGATCCCACGAGACACTCTTGCCAGTAAGCTTCTTAAACTGATTGGGGTAATAGCCAAAGACGGGTAGATCAATGGGGGTGAAGATTAGGCCATCAATCTCATAACGGCGTTTCTTATTTTCTAGAATATCCTTGCATTTTTGGAAGATTTCCTTGCCATTGGCGTGGTAATGCTCTTTCATTTCTACTTGGAAAGAAGAGTCCTCGGTATCCCAATAATCTGCTTGAATAGAGAGCTGCATTTTCATATACCGATTGGGTTTGCCGCCTTCCAAGCTCATGAGCGGTAGATTCATCACACTCTCTTGGTTCAGGTAATACACATCAAAGATGGCAAAGATGTCTTTGTCACTGCCATCGTGTAGCATATATTTTGGAATATACTCCCCGTCAAAGAGCGACTGATGTAGGTTATTGGAAGTGACCGTGATACCGGTTTTACGCACATTGAAGGTATTGTTAATGAGATAGACGTCTCCTTGCTCATCTACATAGAGCAGCATGCGTTCGCCATCGGCTTTATCGGTTACCGCATAATTACGCTGAATGCTCACGACACCATAGGTAACGTCGGGATCCACGAGATTTTTCTTTTCCAGGGTGCTAGGTTTAGGTGCGAGGAAATAATTAGAAGGTGCTTGTTTTTCATATCGGTTGAGTTCCCGCACCGAATTAATCAGGCGATGGTATTTTTGTATAATGCTCTTTTGTTCCTCAATGGTAAGCAGATAGGGGTCTTGGGTGATTTCTTTCATCATGAAAAATAGATTCTGAATTAGAAACATAATACGGTTGGTGGGTGGATCTACGGTATGGTTAAACTGGAGATAGACCTGGATAGAGGATTGTTGGCTAGCGAGATCTGCGTCACGCATAGCGGCATAAGATTCAGGGTTTTCACGTAGATATTCAAATACGATAAAGAACCCTTGCTTATGACGATACGACATACGCTTATATTGGCGATAGACCTTGGGAATATCTAGCCACTGCAGCGTGGATTCGTCCAACTCAATGGTGCGCTCCGTATAGAGCGTACTGTTGATATCAATAGAGTAGTGTTTATGGATGGCGCGCTCCGAAAGAACCATACGCTCTTTCCACTCATGTGGCACCGTTTCAAAGTATTCGTTTTGACAGTATTCTGAGATATGTTGGATACCATTGACGTTGAGGATAATGTGACCATCTACGGTTTCCACTTCCAGAATATCTTGTTCCATGTTAAACTCAAGGTCTTTGTATGAATTTAATTGTTTCATCCATATTTCAACGTCTTTAGATGTCCAAGAGCGGTCTGGTGCGGCGACCTGAACCTTCCAATGCCAAGGGTCTTCTTTTCTTAGATGTTCCTCCTGTTCTTCAAATATGCGAAGAACATTTTCTCTGGAGACATTCATTCCTGTATTATTATAACAAGTTTTCTTTAATAAAGAACATCATTTTTTATCTGCCTCATCATACCAAATTCCCTTCGGATTTCTTAGGAGGAAAATGGGTCGTGCTTCCGCTGGGACCGCACCATACTGAATCACCTCTCCCTCAATATGCACGATGCGGTTCAGCAAATAGGAGAATAGAAAGCCAATGCCCTTATAATGGTTCTTGGTGCATTCACACCGGGGATGGTCTAGCAATTGTAGCAGTGGATACATACGACGTCCAGTAAAAAGTCGGCGCACATCTGGTTGTGTCATAAACTCTTTTAGCTTACTGATAAGGTAGCGACGACTTTCTATTTGATAAGATCTAGGAGTTAGACTATAGTTTTCATCTACATAGCTACAAAGCACCGCCCAAAGGCTATCATTATGAGAGAGGTGTGACTTCTGTGCGCCAGAGGCCGTGGCGGGCGCAAAAGGCAGATATATCCGCTCAATCTTCTTCAGGATTGGCTCCTTTACCCGATAGTGAGCGGATTGCTCCCATTTTGCGGGATAATCAATTGGTGTATTGTTATTTTGGGGCAGTTTCTGAATATATGCTTCCAGTGTCGTAGTCATGGTTGCTTCTAATGATAAATATAGCTATCTGTTTATGTAAGATGTCAAATTTTATCTGTATTAACAATAGATATAATTATGAAAGCGATAGAAAAAGTGGCGAAATTAAATTGTCAGGATTTCTTTGATAAATATCCGAAACAGAGTGGGGATAAATCCGCATTACGTCAATTTGAATCCAAATTCGGTTATCTAAATGATGGTTCTGAAGAATTAAAACTATTTAATAAAAAAGAAACAGACTGTCGTAAAAAGAGAGCTATAGCTACATCCAAACGTGCTCCTACGGCAAAGCCGGGTCCAAGTCGGCCCACTGTAAGTAGCGTTCCAATAACTCCTAGACGGAGTCCCCAAGAACCTCTCGTCAAAGAAGAGGTGCCTATTCAATTAGAATTACCACCAGTCAAACGTCAGAGCCAAGAAGTTAAAGAAGCGCTGGCTCTGGATGATTCGTTTTCGTCATTTATAAGTAGGTTAGACAATACCTCTTCACTGGTATTTAACAAAATACTAGATGGACTCTCCTCAAAAAAACTATTGGATTTAATCAATGAAGATAAATTAGAAAATAATAAAAAAGATAAATTAATTAGAAAAAGATTAACTACAATACATAATAGAATTTTAAACGATTATCTGGCGAATCATTATCAGATTAAACTGCATAAACGTCCCGAGGTGCCCCCTGCGGAGGGTGAGCCACATCCTGCCCCTTATTACGATTACGAATGTATGATAGATGGGACACGGTTTAAAGCCGTATTGGCACCAAATTACCCCAGAATAGGACGCCAATCACATAGAGAAGATTTCGCCTTTAAATTCGTCTTTGAACCCATACAAATCAATGAACCTATCTTTAACATTACGCTACTTATTAATCTACAAAAAGGAAATTGGCCACCTTCTATTCAGATTGAGACTATCTACAAAGATAGTTGGAATGGCCCTTATACTGTGCAAGTGCCCACATTTCAATCCCTGCTTCGTATTACCTACATTACCTTTATGATGTATTGGAAAACAACTATTAAAAAAGAAAAATACTATAAGCGTGTTACAAATCATATGATCACTGACCAAATCTATAATACGGGTTCTCTACGCTTTGCTCCCATCTTTAGACGTCATTATTCGGTCGCATTAAAAGATACGCCTTTTCCACAAACGAACGATGTATTGCGAACCACTGGGCTTGATTTACAGTTAATCTATGCAAATAAGCCAAATCCACT
>Ga0049082_10000510_pt1 | contig 11162 bp, 24 predicted proteins | sample GreLakmeHU45MSRF_FD_66718 | JGI IMG/M metagenome (GOLD analysis project Ga0049082, IMG submission 66718) | Freshwater lentic microbial communities from great Laurentian Lakes, MI, USA - Great Lakes metaG HU45MSRF | ecosystem: Environmental > Aquatic > Freshwater > Lake | place: Great Lakes... | reverse complement strand
GATTCTACTAGAGCTACAAGAATTGCGTATAAAAATGCTGGTAGGTGATTCTACCAATGATATTTGGTGGATTTGCGTATAAAAAATAGTTTTGCGCTCGAATCATTGATCTGTTATAATAATAGTAAGACAACAAAATGGAGATCAAAATATGATAAGAAAATTCGGAGCTAAACAATTAAAGGAGATCACGGTCGGTAATACGACCACACTAGTATCGTATAAAACACCCGTGGTGGTATTAGTCGGTGACGCTCTATTCGTTACGGATGCAAAATACAGTAAGACTACTACTCGGCACATTAATTATTACATATCGAATCATTTAAAAATGATCACAGATATCAACCACGTAGATCAGTCAGTTATATATAATCTGGCCGCCGTGACGGGGTGGGCTTTATAGCGCCGCCGTCGGTCGGCTGGTTGCGGTCGGTCGGTTGGCCGTGGTCGGTCGGCTGGTTGCGGTCGGTCGGCTGGTTGCGGTCGGTCGGCTGGTTGCGGTCGGTCGGCTGGTTGCATATTATTCAACACGATCCAAAATAATGTTTGCATAATCGTATTGGATCAACTATAATAAGATAAGACAACAAAATGGAGATCAAAATATGAGCAACAACGTAGACGCAAACATTCTTGCAATATTAGAGCGCCACCCCGATTTTAACGTGGAGGATTTTATGAGTGGGCGATCTGTTATTAGTCAGGCACTATTCAGAGAACTATATCTCACACACTACGAGACAGCACACATTCCGAGTAAAACAATCCACGGAAAATTTGATCTGATAACTGAACTACTTGCGGAAGAATTTGGCGGTGGTGGAGCAGGTGAGACTTGTATTTTTCTGGATCGGCGCAACAGATTCAACTACTAAGACTGCTAGTGGATTCTAGTAGAGATACTAGAATCCACTAGAGCTACGAGATTCTACTAGAGCTACGAGATTCTACTAGAGCTACGAGATTCTACTAGAGCTACGAGAATTGCGTATAAAATGCTGGTAGGTGATTCTACCAATGATATTTGGTGGATTTGCGTATAAAATGCTGGTAGGTGATTCTACCAATGATATTTGGTGGATTTGCGTATAAAAAATAGTTTTGCGCTAGTCTCATTGATCTGATATAATAGGATAAGACAACAAAATGGAGATTATATGCTAACATTAAACGCCGACACAATTAAAAAAGAGCGATCCGCTGCTTATGCTGCTGCTTATGCTGCTGCCGACGCTGCTGCTTATGCTGCTGCTGCCGACGCTGCTGCTTATGCTGCTGCTGCTGCTTATGTTGCTGCTGCTTATGCTGCTGCCGACGCTGCTGCTGCCGACGCTGCTGCTGCCGACGCTGCTGCCGATGCTGCTGCTGCTGCTGCCGACGCTGCTGCCGATGCTGCTGCTGCTGCTTATACTGCTGCCGACGCTGCTGCTGCCGCTGCTTATACTGCTGCCGACGCTGCTGCTTATGTTGCTGGTGCGTGATTCTACCAATGATATTTGGTGGATTTGCGTATAAAAATAGTTTTGCGCTAGTCTCATTGATCTGATATAATAGGATAAGACAACAAAATGGAGATTATATGCTAACATTAAACGCCGACACAATTAAAAAAATTAAAACACTAGTTGGATATAACGGACGAAAAGTAAGAGAGGACGAATTCGGTGACAAACCCGTGCAAGTAAATTCGTATTGGGAGGGAGGGGATAGGGATTTTTGGTTCGTGATCAATATTGTAACAGGATCGTGCCGTGCGATTAGACAAAATGGCACGATGTTTGATAGGTTAAATTTGTCCGTTGATTCGTTGGCATCGGGCGAGGTTTTAGTATTAAAACCATATTGCCGTGGTAAAGTATCATCGATAACAATATATTCGTAAAAAATTATTATTCAGCATCCAGATAGTGTTTGCAATAGCTATCTGGATGCGATATAATAAGATAAGACAACAAAATAAAGGGCAGAATATGAAAATGAACGAACAAACACCGATACAATTGGAGGTTAGGAATCTGGCACTCTGGATTAAAACCGCAGATCAGATTGATCTAATATGCCTACAGTCTACTTTTCAGATGTTAAACGTGCCGAATAATTTTCTCGACCGTGAGGTTGGCAAGGAAGTTGCTATACGTATGGCGAAAGATGAAAAGCTTAGACGTGCTATGTTAGAATAAAACAGATCAAGAATCATGCCAACTATTCGGCATGATTCTTGATCCCCTACTTGGCACGATCCTTGCATCGGTCGGCTGGTTGCGGTCGGTCGGCTGGTTGCGTATTATTCCAACACGATCCAAATAGTGTTTGCGCTATTGGATTGGATGCGATATAATGAGGGAAGACAACAAAATGGAGAATAAAAAATGAATAATAATAATGAGGGTCTATCTTTAGTGGAAATAGAGTTTCTTGCGACCGCAACACCAAACGAATTGAGAATCAAGGAAATGAGAATTGACAAAATGCTACGGGACATGAAAATTTGGTTCCCGCCTCCCTCCCCGTTTATGCGGCGACTAGCCGAGGAAATAGAAAAGCGAAAATGTAAGTAGTCTACTCTAGTGGATTCTAGTAGAGATACTAGAATCCACTAGAGCTACGAGATTCTACTAGAGCTACGAGATTCTACTAGAGCTACGAGATTCTACTAGAGCTAGTTGATTCTACTAGAGCTACGAGATTCTACTAGAGCTACGAGATTCTACTAGAGCTAGTTGATTCTACTAGAGCTACGAGATTCTACTAGAGCTACGAGATTCTACTAGAGCTACGAGATTCTACTAGAGCTACGAGATTCTACTAGAGCTACGAGATTCTACTAGAGCTACGAGATTCTACTAGAGCTACAAGAATTGCGTATAAAAATGCTGGTAGGTGATTCTACCAATGATATTTGGTGGATTTGCGTATAAAAAATAGTTTTGCGCTAGGCTAATTGATCTGATATAATAGAATAACAGGCAACACAATAAGGGTATAATATGAAACACCGACCGACACACCAACAAATAGGAATAATTACCTACACACCGATGACTACACCAGAGCAGGCCGAAAAAATGTTCACATTGGATCTGGTGAACTACTCAAGAATGTTCCGAAAGTATGGAGAGGAGAATAGCGAGCAATGTAAAAATATTGAGGCCGAGATATATCGAAGGGTAATGGGTACAGATAGAGGAGATAAATAATATGATACAACCATATACAGCCCCCCCCCTAAACTATAAAACATGGAACGTATACCTTGATGGCATTTTGATTCAAACCGTCGACTATATCGACGGGTTAGATCGACATGATGTTAAGCTGGACTTGATATACTACAGTGGATTAGATCCAAAGATAACCCTAAGACTGAAAGCTTCTGGTGATGAACGAACATGCGATGTTTATCTGAAAAATGAACTAATAGCTACATTATCCGAGCTGGGGGGGTTATCCCTTACAGAGGTACGAGCGATCATGTTTGAAAATATAAGACTAGTGGAACATGTTTGTATAACAAAATTTAGAGGAGATAAATAACATGCAACCATACACCACGATAACTATTAGCTATAAGACCTGGAACGTATACCTTGATGGTATTTTGATTCAAACCGTCGACTATATCGACGATCTAGATCGGCACGATGTCAAACTGGATTTGATATACTTTGAGGGATTAGATCGAAGAATAGTAGTGGAGAGGGTGTTTTGATACTTGCGGTATAGTATTTTGATATGGTACAATAATAACAGGCAACAAAACAAGGGTATACTATGAAACACAAAATTATGCTTGATCAGATATTTAGCAGGACGTTTATTAAGGACGCTAGCCTATTAGATCTAGTGTGCTTGAATACGTTACTTGGTAAGATGCATCCAGCCAATAAACCTAACGGCATGGTGGATTCTATTAGGAAGGAAGTTCAAGACCGTTACAAAATAACACACGATGCTAAAAGATTGCAGCGATATATAGGGAAGTAATTCAAGAACCATGCCGGCATGGTTCTTGATTCAATCAAAGATCGTGCCGGCATGATCCTTGCATATAGTTCCAATAAAAAACTTAACATGCTCCAGAACAATAACTGAGCCGCTCCCACCAAAATTACTTCCCCCATCTTTCAACATCTTTCAACATCTTTCAACATCTTTCAACATCTTTCAAAACCACTCAAAACGACTTCCCCCAACTTTCCCTAAAAATTCCGCCCGAAAAAAATTCGCCGCCCCATCTTTTTATGATTGACAACCCTCTCTATGTGCTGTAATATGAGTAATATGATGGCAACTAAAATTACAGTAAACCGAGCAAAGTGCCTAAAGTGTAACGACGTCGTCGAAAGCAATAGCCGACACGATTTCGTAATGTGCTCGTGCGAAAGCATGTTCGTAGACGGCGGAACAGACTATATGAGGCGCGGCGGAGATCCAAAGTTTATACAAGATTTAAGTGAATATGAGGAGACAATACAAAATGAGCGAAAACTCTAACAGCCGAAAGGACGTCTTTTTACAAGTCGCTCTTGCACAACTATCGATTCGAACATATAACTTGCTACGAAGCGACGCGAAAGATTCGTTGTATTTGTGTCCAGGTTTTCTAAAATCGGTGGAAACAATTACCGACGCCATCTTGACCGCAAGCGACGAGTTCGCAGCAAAACTGGATCAGAATGATGCAGTAAAGTTACCAATGTTACTGAAGGAGACTGTATGACCGACGGAACAATTTTGATGTGTGCGTTTAGATACGCTCTTGGAAGATCTACCCACGTTGTTAATACAATAGTGAGGGAGGTGCATAAGCAGTGGGATAACCTCTGCGACGTGGACAAGGCGCTAATGACACGCGAGATCCAAGATTATAAGAATAGGCATGGCAAGATCGGCCATGCTTGCGATGAACACGAATGGATGACAATCGTGAACAGATATGATAATGTAGAACAAGGTGATGAAACATTATAGAGGAGATACACATGGATCTAGATATATTGGTTTCTGTGTTTCTTTCTGCACTGTGGACAGTCGCCGTACTTTTGGTGTGGATTCGTTAAACTTTTTAGGGAAGTGATATGCGATATCTATCAGACGTGGTTTCGTGGATTGCGTTTAGAACCACTCGACGATATAATATAATTAAGCTGCGTGGACTAGAACCAAACTATTGGGATAAAGACACTATGCTGCTCCAGGCAATTATGCAGCTAATAGTAGACTTTGTTGAGGTTGAGTGTGCGCTTATGTCCAGGGAGGAGCCCGCAACTCGTCGAGAGCGTCTAATTGGATTGCTTCCCTGGGCACTAAGAGTAGACGAGTGGTCACGCAACGCCGCTAGGGGGGTTGTATATCTTCAGGAACAGACAACACTAGACGATGTTAATACCCCAGAAAATTATCGTAACCCGCCCCAAGCACGTGCCGCCAGGGAAATTTTAGCTGTTTATAGGTGGTGGAAAGAGGTTAGACCAAACAGATTAAATCCATTCGTGGAGGACGACTATGGAAAAATGTTTACTGCAAAAAAATTCATGAAAATGTCTAGCCAAAATAACAAAGAAGATGCTAAGATGATGAAACGTATTATTGATATTAGGGAGTACTTATGGACATGAATCTAGTCGATCTGCCAGAACAAAACGAAATATGTTCAAAGATGTGCGACCACGAATTGTTGGAATATTACACAGATATTCTATTAACTCTGTCTACGGTTGTGTCTAATATGTCAGACTTTAACAACCCAGACGTCGAGGTGACTGTGGCGGGATCTTCTAGCGTTATGTTGAGCGGACGTATGCTAATGGCACACCTCAAAACCCAAGAAGATTTTTTTCACAGAATGTTGTCGCACGTACAAAACAGAATCGCTCGCAACGAGCAGGAATCGGTGTAATATGGTGTATCAAATTAAGCCGCGACCGCCTGCTGCGCCCGTTGCGCCACCCCAGGCAGTGCCACCACCCTCTAACGGCGGTTCGATCTTACAGAACGTTAACACGTGGTATAATGGTGGTTTGATGCTACCAGAGGAGCCGATGGAGAGTTTGGAGGAAGCACTAGAACCCGCCATGATATTCTACGACGACGATAGTAGCCGTGATGTAATTTTTACTATCAAGGCGTCGGGTATGTATTATAACAAAGAAAAGTTTCCCAACCACACCTATAAAATGGCAGCGAAGCGACTAGCCGCTTGCATAAACGGTTCTTATGGTGGTGCTATAAATATAGTAATGTTCGAATACAAAGACTCTACGGCAAAGCATTTTAAGCTAACCGCCGATGGCGTGAAACATAACTATGAACTCGATACGTGGCATTGGTGGATGATAGAAACATTTACCCAGCTCATGAAAAAGACATAGAACAAAATTATATGACCAATAAAATCCCACCGGCACTAACACAACAAGATCTGGGTCTCGTTCTTTCGTGGATTGAGAGGAAGCACTGTGAGATGGACAACACAGATGATATGGACGAGACAAGATTAACACGCAGAATTTTTCGGATGCTTCTAGTGTTAGTTAGAGAGCGCATGAATTCTATTTTAGCAGAGATTCCTATGGTCCCCTCTCGTCTATACCCGATGCAATTGGAGGAAACAATATGTCAGGAATGTAAAGACCAGAACCCCTCCGACGCCCGATGTATTCACCGCACGTTTGCTACTATTCCATAGGAAGATATGAAAATTATACCAAACCCAGAAATTCTAGCCAATATCAGACTCGCCATTAAACACACAAGAGAGTCACTGAACGAAAATCGAACGCAGAGAAAGGAACTGGCAGTTCAGATCCGAGGAGCCAAAATTGGCGTTAAAGAAAGAGAGTCTCTGTGTTCGAAGATGGTCAACGCATCGATACCAGAGGAATTACCAAGACACGACTTGGTTGGTCAACGGCGGCAACTATATAATCTCAGACAGAACCTAGTTGCATCCGATATATATAGAAGCATTGAGCTTGCTAAGTTTCATGTGTTACACGACCACCTAGATCGATTTGGTGAGCCGTTCACCACAGATACGCCCAGAAAAAATAAAGAGGTTGTTGCGTAATTAAAAACTGATGGGGATAATTATATGGCAGACGCGATAGATTTAAAAGCAATATTAAACGAATATTTGGTACAAGACGACGACGATTTTGGATTCTCTGCTGTCAGCGAAGAGGATTATAACTCAGTAAAAAACGAATCTGAGCAAACAGTGGAATCGTACAAGGAGAAAATTAAAGAATTAGAAAAACTCATCGTTCCGTTCTTGGTCAAGTTAGTCAAAACATCCGATAAGGAATATATCTATTGGCCGAACAGAAAGGCTCCGATTGAAAAACAGATCACTAGAATATTAAATATAACAAGGAGTTAGCATATGCCAAAGAAAACAAAAACAGACGCGGCAGTAACAGCAATCTCCGGCGAAAACGAATACCCATCTGGGACGCATGAGGAGTTCTTAGATACCAATAACGTGAGCGTGGTTGAGCAGGTTGTAAATATGATTACAGCGCAGCGCGCACACGAGGATTTATCTAAGGGTATTGCTGCAACAGATGCGCCGGTAACAGAAGATATAAGTGATGTATTGCAGATGTGGGATGTACGTAATGAAATTCACGACTTAGTAAAGCTTAGGGCTGCATTATCGTTCGGAACAAAAACAGGAACAAAGGACAAAGCAGAGAGCGTACTAAGCAGAGCAATCAATAAGAGGGTGGGCAAGCTGGGCGAGATGTGTATAAAAAAATTCGATGACAAAAATCGATAGGAACTTTATATGACCGTTGATCCGAAAACTACATTTTTAGCCAACTCTTCTATTGTTAAGGCAGAGCTTCAGTCTATAGCACTACAGATCACAGAAGCATCCGCTAGTCTATCACCCACCGCACTGTCTGATAGTGTGTTGGCTTCTTGGAGGGCACAGGGGGTCGTATCAGAAGCGGACTCTGTTAGTATAAGGGCATCGGTGGCTGCCGCTATCCCTCCTGGCGCATCGGGTGCTGCCCCTGTTATAAACTTCCAAGCAATTGTAGATATGATTGCCGCGCTGGAATTAATATTATCGGCACCCCCAGCAACACCCAGTTCAGGTTTATCTGCGATTGATGCTAGTGTTGCCAGCAACATACCAGTGTCTGTGACACATGCGGGCAATCCAGGCCAATTTTACATTGACGGCACATCGGCGTTTTGGTTATGTGTTAGTGCTAGTAGGTGGGTTCGTTTGTTGATGTAAGAAGATAACTTTGTTCTTATTGGGTATTTTGTGGTAGATATTGACCGAAAATCGGAAAATAATTATAGAACCGGCGTCGCTTCCCTGTCTGATGCCGATCTAGACAGAGAAATCTGGTCATTGGATGAACACATAAAATATCGCAATTCGCCGCATAACGCCGACACTATATGGCTGATATCATTACTAAAAATAGCCATATCGGAAAGGGACAGCAGGTGCGTGAAAATGTCATGAAAACACTAAATGATTTTGATTTAGTTGTACTGTCCAGGCATTTTTTTCGGGGATTGAATAGTGTAATTGGAACCGCAAGATTTTGGATTGGGTCCAGAATATTGCCGAAAGACGTAACCAACCTTACTCACTTGATTTTATCCAAGTTATCCGACGATATTCAGAAAATGGAACCAGATAAAATAAAAAAGATCACCTCTATTAGGGTTGACTTCGAATTCAGAGAATGATATAATAAAAGTATGATAGCAAATACTTATATAAGCGTAATTTAATATGGGATGTGATATCCACGCATATATTGAGTCCTATTCACAATCAGAATACATGACAAATCCCGGAAAATATTCGGCTAGATGTCTTGCTGAGAACATAGGTTTTGGTAGAGACTACGCGCTATTCGGTCTGTTAGCTAATGTTAGAACATTCCCCAGTAGGCCACAGAGCAACCCAAAAGGAATACCAACCTCGCCAGAGATGTCCTATGAGTGTGCTGGTCGATATTACATGTCTGTGTGTGATTCCGATATCTGCCCCAACACTAACTGCCATGACTATACTACTAGTATAACTAGGAAATTGGCGGAACAATACATCGATAGTGGAACATCAAAATACACAGATAGTACCAAGACCTCAATCAAAGATCCATATCTACATTCTGCAACCCATCTAACGCTGGATGAAATGATGAGTATCCGCAAAGAATATCTAATAGATATTATCACACAGGAATCTGAAATTTCTAGTGCTATAAGAAAGAAAAATAAAAAGTTGTTAGCCTTTATTGACACAAAAGACCCATCGGTGTTAATGCGATATTCTTTCCCTGACAGCGAAAGCAGTGCGTTATATGCCACAATAAAAATGATGCAAGCCGCAGAGCACTGTTCGAGTGGCGGAGATATTAAAACTAGATTTGTTTGTTGGTTTGATTCTTAAAGGAGAAAAAAATTATGAGAACTATTAGATTTGGCTCTGTGTTGATAAAAGAAGCAAAAGTTGTTTTCCCACGCGACACAGAATTGCATGAAATGATGCGAATTGGAGATAGAAAGGCACTAGATTACGTGCAAATTAGGGTTGGTTTTACCGTAGACGAAGATGATATCATACGAGCCTTCCGAAATAAGAATGAGCACAAACTACTTGATATTGCTCGGCGATCAAAGGCTATAAGGGATCTATACCAAAAAATATTTTTTATGATCGACGAGCAAGATGATAAATCGGCAGAGAAACTCTCACATATGGATTGTATCTAGTATGGATAACATTAATTCCAAGAGAGTCATTGATGCCTGCCCATCTCTATTCGAAACACAGGAGGGCGTTGAGCTTTCTATGCACACAAGTTCCATTGGTATGTTCGGGTTTGAATGTGGGGATGGGTGGACAGAGATATTGGTCACCCTATGTGAAAAAATACAAGACCATTTAGCCACACTTCCCCCTGAAGTATCAAAAGATATAGTGGTCCTTCAAGTAAAAGAAAAATATGGAACCCTTCGGTTTTACTTATCATCACATGACGAAGTAATTGACCAATATGTAGACGATGCAGAGACCTCCTCTGCAAATACATGCGAGAGGTGTGGAAAACCAGGGAAGGTCCGTGGGCGTAATTGGGTATATTCCGCTTGCGAAGAGCACACAAGGGAAGAAGATTTGCGAGCTGCGCCCGACGCAGAACTTTTGTAATAATTCTGTGATAAATACATCATATATGCTATGAAATTCGTGTATTTTTTATGGATTCAAAATTCTTAGGTAAAGATCAGTTTATATGGTGGCAAGGCGTAGTAGAGGATAGAAAAGATCCTATTATGCTGGGACGAGCCCGCGTAAGAATATTCGGCTGGCACTCTGAGGATAGACTATTGATACCCACTGCCGAGTTGCCGTGGGCTATGCCCAGCATTCCACTTGATAATGGAAGAAATTCCGTTGGACTCAAGGAAGGTGATTGGGTATGGGGGTTTTTCGCCGATGGAGCAGAGGCACAGCGGCCTATAGTAGTTGGCTATATTCCTGGCATCGACGAGAAGGCATCGAATATAAACATGGGGTTCGGTGATCCAACTCGACCCGAAGACATTGGCCCAAAAACACACCCAAGACCCCCCGATCTGGCAGCACAAGCCGCCAGTAATACTCTTGAAGAGGCAGATGATGACAAAAAACCCAAACCAGCGCCGAAAAAAACTTCCATGTTTTTTGATAAAAGCAAAGTTCCTGGATCGTCTAGTGTATTTGGTGATTTAGCTAAAAAATTTGATCCCAAAAACTACAAACTCGATTTAAACAAAGACGGGTTATATGATGCGGGCGACGCCGGTCTTATAATAACAAACTCTATTGCATTATTCAAAGCTTCGCTGTTCGGCGCAGGCTCTTTGCTTCTATTAAAAACCATTGGTATACCCACAGACTGGTTTTTTGGCTTGTTCAACCCAAACGGCACTAAGAAAAAGCCCATCGCGTCTAAGATAGCGATTCAGGGATCTCCATATCCGCTACAAGATAGATTAATGGAACCAACCACATCTCGGTTGGCAAGAAACGAAAAAACAGAGGATACCATAGTCTCGGTTAAAAAATCTAAACTAGAAACAATGGAAACCGCTGGGTATGACTCGTCGGGTGTGGGCGTGGGCAGCCCATCTCCACC
>Ga0049082_10000502_pt1 | contig 11211 bp, 21 predicted proteins | sample GreLakmeHU45MSRF_FD_66718 | JGI IMG/M metagenome (GOLD analysis project Ga0049082, IMG submission 66718) | Freshwater lentic microbial communities from great Laurentian Lakes, MI, USA - Great Lakes metaG HU45MSRF | ecosystem: Environmental > Aquatic > Freshwater > Lake | place: Great Lakes... | reverse complement strand
GAACTCGACTCTGTGCTTTCTGACTTGGAAGCGTCGGGCTACGAAGTCGAATGCTTCCATCTGGGAGCTTGCAGCGTCGATGCCCGCCACCGAAGGATGCGCGTTTGGATCATCGGGCGTCGGCTACTTTGTTCCGACACCGGACGCGACCAACGCGCCGAATCAAAACGCCAACACGAACGGGCCAAAGTCGGTGGCGGAAGTGGCACGAACGAATTGGACGCCGGGGCAGATGTGGCCCACGCCGACAGTGGACGAGGCGAGCAACGTGACAAGAACGAGCGGAGCCTTTCAAAGCCTGACTCGGAGTGTGCAGGAATCGGTGAAGATGTGGCCCACGCCGACGGCGCATCTGCACAAGGAAACCAACGCACCGAGCGAGGCGCATCGCAACGAACCATCGCTGGTGAGCATTGTGAGTGGCGGGACGAAGGCGAATGGCTCGCTGAATCTGGGTTGGGTCGAGTGGCTCATGGGATACCCAATCGGGCACACCGTCTGCGCGGGCTGGGTAACGCGATTGTCCCGCAAGTCGCCGAAGAAATCATCCGAGCAATCGCCAGCCTAAGATGAGCAAGCCACCCCCCTTTCCCCGCCGTGCCGTGACAGCCAATGAAAACCCGTCGAGAGTCGGGGTGTCACCGGAGTATTCTGCACGAGCCGCCCCTATCAAGGGCAGCGGCGGGGTTTCTTTTCCAAGCGGCAGCTTGCGCGACTCACCATCTTCAGGGGAAACCTTGTCGAAGTCGCACTGGCAGAGCGCGGGATCTCGCCGCCGCGTTTGCGGGTCGGCGAGACAATTTAACTGACCATCCAAAGAACCGTTGACAGTAAATCTGTAAAGGTTACTTTCTTACCATGTTTGTGAAGCTCTACTCCCGAATCACGGAATCCTCGCTTATGGAGCAGTCGGTCGAGGTTCGCTACACGTTCCTCATGCTGCTTGCCATTGCAGACCCTACGGGCCGGGTTGTCGGCACCGACATCGCCATTGCCCGACGGTTGAACGTGCCGGTAGATGACTTTGTAAAGTCTGTAAAAACCCTTGGGGAGCCGGACGCGGATTCAAACTCAAAGGAGGAAGAAGGGCGAAGAGTGATGCCGAGTGACGGTGAGCGGGGCTACCAACTGGTGAACTTCCTCAAGTATCGCAACCTCAAAGATGAGGACGAAAAGCGCGAATACATGAGGGAATACATGAGAAAACGCCGCGCTGTGAAGTCCGACGTAAAGGACTGTAAAACCGAGTTAAACGTGTTAGCCAAAGTAACACAAGCAGAGGCAACAGCAGAGGCAACAGCAGATAAAGAAGAACAGCCTTCGGCTTCGGTTGCTTCTAAGAAAGCAGAGATACAAACACAAGAGGCGGAATTCTTGGCAACTTGGAACGGGCTTGATGGACTTCCCAAGTGTTTGCTGTTCTCGCCTGAGCGCAAACGCAAGCTCGCAACCAGGCTCAAGGATGGTTTCTTTTCTGAAAACTGGAGGGCTGCAATGGCGAAGGTTCACGCCTCTGTTTTTTGTCGTGGTGAAGGTTCATCCGGATGGAAAGCTGATTTCGACTGGCTGCTTCGGCCGGGAACTTGCGTGAAAATAATGGAGGGGAAATACGACGGAAAACTGAGCGGTGGCGTTGCGGCTGGCGGGCTTTCGGTTTGGAAGCGCGTGGAACACCTTGAGGAGGAGGAGAAGTCACTTGCTGGCAGGTTGCACCAGTTCTTCGACCGCGAGGCTGACCCGGCTGGCGTTGCGAGGCTGACCGCCGTGAGGCTGGAGCTTTCCAAGCTAAAGACATGACCGACCAACTGCCACCCCACTCCACCGAGGCTGAGACATCCTTCATTGGATGCCTTCTTGCAGGAGAGGCTGAACATCTAAACGCTGCCTTGAGCGAGGCAAGGGAGGAGATGTTCTACGATATTCGCCACGTCTCCATCTTCAACTGCATCACCAAGATGGTTGCTGATGGTGTTCCGGTTGGTATGATTACCGTTTGCACACGTTTACAGGCGTCAGGGATGTTGGCCCAGGTTGGCAGTGCAGCATACGTCGCTTCGTGCCTTGACGCTTGCCCATCACCCTCGCTGTGGTTTCACTTCTTTGAGATCATCCGGCAGAAGCATCAACTCCGAAAGCTGTCCTCCATCTGCGCCTCTATTGCGGCAGGAATCCATGAGACTTCCGACACCGATGCGTTGATTGACCTAGCCGAGCGTCAGGTGTTGACCGTTCGCGGGTCCGAGGTGAAGGGCGAGGCGACCATGAAAGATTTGGTGCTGGCCGTCACAGACGCGATGCAGCGCGACATGGACGGGGCGCACCTTCGCGGACTCCCCACCAACCTCCGAACTCTGGACTCTTGGACTCGCGGCTTGAAACCACAGAACCTTATCGTCATCGCGGCCCGTCCGTCTGTTGGCAAGTCAGCTCTCGCCATGCAGTTCGCTGCTCACGTCGCCCTCGAAGCCAAACTGCCGGTGGCAATCTTCTCGTTAGAAATGTCAGGCCAAGAGCTTACCGAGCGGGTCATCAAGCAGCGATCCCGTGTCGAGGACACCAGGCACATGACCAATGACGAACTCCGTGCGCTGACAATCGCTTCTGCTGCAATCGCTGCCTCGCCCATGTTCATTCTGGATGATGGAGCCGTGACCATCGGGCAGATACAAGCCCGTGCCCGCCGATTACACCAACGCCACACGCTCGCCCTGATTGTGGTGGATTACATCCAGCTCGTCCGAGGGTCAGGTCGGAAAGAGAACCGAACCGTCGAGATTGGAGAGGTGAGCATGGGCCTTAAAGCCTTAGCCAAGGAGTTGAATGTGCCAGTCCTTGTGCTTGCCCAGTTGAACCGGGACTGTGAGAGGGACAACCGCCCACCCCGGCTATCAGACCTCCGCGAGTCTGGGTCCATCGAACAAGACGCCGACATCGTGCTTCTCCTGCATATCAAGGAGGACAATGGCAATACCCGCTTGGTCGAGCTGCGCGTCGAGAAGAACCGTGGCAGTCGGCGTGGGCTAATCAACTTGGTCTTTAACGGGCCGCTTACCGAGTTTCGTGAGGCTGAAATCATCGAGCGCGAAGACCAGCCAAGGCGACAGCACAACGACTGATGTTTAACCGAGGCCAGAAAGTAGTCTGCGTTGATGACCAGTTTGCTGGCCCGTTGCGCCGTGTCATAGCGGAGTTTCCGGTTAAAGGCAGGAGCTACACGGTGAGGGAGGTTCAACCAGGAAGGTCTTCGCTGCATCCAATCGCCGCAACTTCTAAGGTTATTCCAAGCGTCCTGCTCGAAGAACTGATGAACCCACCCGATCCAAGGAACAGGGATGGCCGAGAGATCGGATTTAGGGCCGACAGATTTAGGCCAATCGAGCCTCCGCTAGAAGACTCTAATTACGAATCCGAGGAGGAGCGAAGATACGAAGGCGTTCCACTATAAATGCACCCGTCATTCATAACCCCAAACGTCCGCATGGTTGACAAGAAATTCCACAATCCCGGCGTGCGCGTGACCGTCATCGGGGATGGGCCGCGCTACCTCGTCGCAACCCGAACCTGGTCGGTGCAGTTGGAGGAGTTGGCCGGGGAGACAGGCCGCTTCCACGCATTCTCCGAGACGCGCAAGCAATGCCCGCAGTGCCACGCCAAGTTCAACCGCAAGCTCGCCGTGGAATGCCCCGGCTGCAAGGTGGAGCTGGAGCCAATGGCTTACCTCGTGGATTGCACAGCCAACGCGGGGCGGACAAAGTGCGCCTGCGAAAGCTACACCTGTAACCGGCGAGACGACGAAACCCTGGACGCCATCGGATGCTGCAAACACGGTGCGGCGGCGTTAGTGTTGCTGGGGTATTTTACCGCTGTTGCCATCGCTCAAAAAGAACAGGCTTTACAAAATCGCTGCGGCGGACGATGAAGCCATTCCTCGCCCCAGTTAAGCCCGTCGAGCCAAAGCTGGGTGAGGAGTGGTTTCCTTGCACCGACCTTCCGTTAGAGTTGGCAAAGCACCGGGCTGCTGGGTTGCGGGTCTTCGCAATGAACACTAAGCGGGTTAAGTCCTGCGTGTTCTACCACTTGGAGGTCGGCTGAGGCCGCGCTCTTTCGGCACACGTCAAACTCTTCAGCCACGCGCTTTAACTCGTCCGTCAAGCTCAAGGCGAGCTTGGGATTCTTCCTGGCCCGTCGCCACACTCGCCACATCACCTCTGCGGATTCGGGTCCACTCAGCGCACCCAGCGCGGCAGCGGATGGGGGTCGCCCATAAAGTATGCACTCGCACACTACGTTGCACTTCTGCTGCGTCGTCAACCCGTCAATCGTTCCGTGAGGTCGGCGGACACTAACAAGCGGCTCTTCTTGTGTCATAAATGGATGCTTTTATTTTGTCGATTTGCTTCCGCTGCAATTCCATTTCTTGCGAGACAGATTGTTTGGGGAGTTGGGGTCGCTTTTCCAGTCGCCCTTTATAGCGGCTGACCGAGCGCAATAAGCGTCGCCCTTCGCTGTGCCGGGGCGGATTCGATCTCCGCCGTCCTTTGCTTTACCGGCTTGGCCAAACTTGACCGTCTTGGTCCGGCCCGTCAGTCGATTTCTGATGACTTTAGTGAATCGTTTTTTCATAGTTTATGATTGCGGATGGTGCGCCAAATTTGGCGGGAGTCCAGCTTGAAATCAGGCTGCTTTGTCGGCTTTGCGTAGTTTCTTTAGCTCCTTGGCGTAGTCCCGCTCCACCGCTTCTATTGCGGGTGGGCTTAACTGACCAAGTTTGATGCGGTTGAGGATGATGCGGGCGCGTCGCTCCCGTGCGACATGGTTGGAGTGATACGAGTTGTTATTTATCTCGGTGAACTTGCCTTGCAGCTTTTTGTTTGAGAAGTGGCCACCCGTCCAGTCGGGAAGCTCTCCGATTTTGAGGCCGCTCATAGGTCGAACATGGTGATCTGCCGCTTGTCACCTCCGTCCGGGTCATGCATGGGGCGTTGAATGATGCGGCAACCCGTCCCGCGTGCCGCCCGCTCAACCTCGCGGCGAGTGCTGGCTCCCCACAACTGCCTTCCATTTGGCCAGATTGCCGCCCAATAATATCCTTTGCGGATGCGTGTTCTCACTTGTCACCCCCAGCCTTGGCGATGGCGGCAATCAGTTCCCGAATCGTCAGTGCCACTGGATTTTCGTCGTCGTCCCAGTCCTCGCGGCTGTAACTTCCTTCCATGTCCGCTAGCGCACATCGGCACGCTGCCAGAAGGTCCGGCGCGGCGGAGATGAGGCGGGCGTTGGCTTTTCGTTCATCGGTTGGCGTTTTTACGTTTGCCCACAAGTTAAGGGCTTCGCCCACAAGGCCGTCGTTTTCGTTTCGGACGTAATCGCCCGTGACGTGCCAAGGGCCGGGAGTGTGTTGTGTTCTCACTTGTCGCCTCCAGCCTTGGCGATGGCGGCGCGAGCCTCTCGTATCGGAAGCGGCGGGCCACCAAGAAACTTCCCGCCCATCCCCTCGCCGCTCTCAACTCTCGCCAAGATAGCCTTTAGGGCGGCGAGCAGTTCCGGTGCGGCGGCGATGAGCGTGGCGTCGGCAGGGTGGACTGCACAGATGACATTGTGCTTACGGAGCTGCTTGTTTGTGGAGTAAACCAAACCGTCCTCGTTCGCCACCCAAGGGCCGGGAGTGTGTTGTGCTTTCATTTTTGTTCTTTCGTTTGCCTGCCCATAATCGGGCAGGGCGGGAGTCCCGCCTAGACCAGCACCGGAACCTCCGGCCCGGTCTAGGCGAGACTCTACGCCGCCAACGGCGCGAGGCCGGGAGTGACGAACAAATGCTCGCGGAGGCGGACGATAAACGGACCAACCTCGCGCTCCGTCCATTCTCCACGATTAAGCCACTCCTCACCGCTCCCACTGGGACGGTAGAAGACACGGCTCACACCACACGCCTCCAGCCACCGACCCATCTCATCGGCAGCGTCGGCAGCGTTGCCCCGCGTCATATACTGGTCCGCCTGCCGCTTCGCCACCATCTTCATGGCGTCGTGCGCGTGCTTGTAGTCGTCGAGCTTCCCGTAGTTGATCTCAGGCCCACTGGCGGAGAACATATTCCCCCTCAAGTCGCCGGGAAGATGATACGTCGCGCTGCTCGCCCATATGCGAGCAAAGCAGCCACCCGCATTCGCGCCCTTCTCGTCGTATTCTCGGCGATAGTTGCGCGGTTTGCCGTCGTCGCCCAGCGTGCAAATCACAAGCTGGATTTCGGGCATCGAACCATACCCGACTGCCTCCGTCAGCTTGCACCACTTCTCCACCATCGCTATCATTTGTGTTTTCATTTTGTTACTTTCTCCCCTCACAGGGTTTTGTGTTGTTGAATGGAATCACCACCAGGACTTTGTAATCGTCGTATTTCGTGCGCGTGCAGTTCGCCGTCATCCGCCACTCCACGACTTGCTGAACCAACTCGTAAGCCTCCCCGTAAGTCGGCATTAGGATGTGGAAGCAATCATGCTGCCGATGGATTTGAGCGGCAGGGATGCCCAGCCGAATCAACTCAAGGCCGATGGCTAGGCTGGTCATTTTGCCACCTCGCCGTCTTCGATTCCAAGCAACCGCTTCTGTTCAGCGGTGAGTTGTAGCTTGCTCAAGAGAGTTGCTTTTGCAGTTTTGCGTTCAGCTTCCAAAACTGCCGCTTCGTATGTGGACTCAATCCAGTTGCGATGACTGGTCACAAAATCCAACACGCACGACGACTCCCGCCGCGCACTAGCCTTCAACGGCATCACCTTGCCAAGCACATAGTCGGGTTTTATGTTGATATGGACAGCGAGTGTGTCTGAAGCTGCTACCAGTTCACGATGCGCGGCGACAACGGCCTCTGCGAGTGCTAGAGATTCCACCCAAAACTCTGAAGGTTTGGTTTTCACAGGGCAAAACCCTCCTCGGTGAACTCGTATTCGTTGGCGATAATGTTCTCGTCAACCTGCGCGTCTGCGTTGTCCCAGTCGTAGGCCGCTTCGAGTGCCTTGTAAATCCAGCGCATAAAGTCCTTAGCTGCCTCTTCAAGCGCGTCCTCCGCCTCAATGATAGCATCCTCGCTTGGCCCCTGATCGTCGCCTTCGCCAGCGCACAACTCGAAGCTGAAGTCAGTGCAGTTCTCGTGAGAGTAGCGACCGGAGTGCTTCACACTGAAGTAGCCAGTGGGGAAAGCCTTCGCCACCTCCTCAAACTCCTTGGCGATCCGGTGCAACTCGGCATCTTGCGGAGCGTAGCACTTCACGCCGCCAACCTTCACGTTGTCAGCCCGCCAAGTCCCCTCGAAGCAAGCCCCGTCGCCCTGCGAGCAGAACCCACGGTAGAAGATACTCGGCTCCATGCGAAAGCCGCCACCCATTAGCTTGGCCCGCCGCTGCCGGATGTCCAAGCCCATCACCTCCGCGATTTGCGCTGCGTCCTCGTAAACCGACTCTGCGAAGTGGGGATCACTTTCGCTGCCGCGACGATACCACTCCCGCGCCGTATCTTTTGCCGAGTCCGACAGTTCGCTGAACTGGAATATGTTTATCTGGATGGTTTTCATTTTAGTTTGTTGATGTTTGCAATTTCAGTTTTTGTGGTGAGGTTGAAGACGAAGATTAGGTCTTTGCGATTATAGGACCGCTCGGACCCGTCCCAGAAAAGCACAACCCGCTTGATTGCGTTGTCCGAGCCGTCGTATTTCGGCACAAGCGCAAAGTCATGGTCAATGGTGTTGGCCTTGTTGATCGCTTCGTTGATGGTGTGCGCTTCCACGTCAACGTAGTAAGGCACTCCCTTCTGCTTGAACTGGAACTCGTATAGGTGTGGAGTTTTCACAGGTCAAAGCCCTCCGCTTCCTTCACCAGGCTCGCCGCGAGCGTGAAGTCATTGTCTAGCTTCTCGTATTCCGGCGAGTCCGGATGTTGATCAAGGCATTCAAGTTCCGCCTCAATCTTCTCTGCCTTGGCCTGCAACTCGGAAATGAACTCCTGCTTGGCCTTCTCCGCATCTCGGCGGTCGTAGTAATTCCCGTCCACCTCGGCCCACACTTCGCGCTGGCTGAAGGCGGTGTAGTCGGAGAACCCGCAGCGGTAGGCCGTCGGGTCAACCTCGCAAAGCACCTTGCTCGCGCTCATGTAGGCAAATGGCCCGCCCACAGATTCGAGACTGTAAATCTCGTCCAACATATCGTCGTATGCCTGATCCGTGTCTATCGCCGACAGTTCGCTTGTGATGTGTTCAATTAGTGCTTTCATGTGTGTTGTGTTGTTTGTTTACCGCATTCCAAACCCGAATCTGAAGAGCCTTTGCAGCGCGTCGCATATCTTCGCCTCCCGGCCCCTTGTCCGTGATCCAATTGCACCCGTTAAGGTTGGCAAGGTAGCTCAGGCAGCGTTCAAGCTCGGCGAGCAGTTCGGGCGCGGATGCAATCAAAGCCGCATTTGCCGCAGCCGTTTCCAGCGTCCCGCGATGCGTCAACCCCTGCCCGTCCGTCGTCACGATTTGACAGACCGCAACGCCTCCCGCCACAGGTCCGACGGCGAGGCTGTCAGAATCCGAATCCGGCCACTTTACCCACGGCCCCGGCGTATGTGCTTGTGTGTTTATTTTCATGTGTGTTTGTTAATGTTTGCCGCCCAAAGTTAGTCGCAGCACCCGCAGCAAGGCGCATCCTCGCAGCGTCCGCGTCCGTGATAAGTGCGCGGCGTGTAACGGCGAGGCGTGTAGGTCGAAGGCCCAGCCCCGGCCACAATTACCCGCGCCGTCTCCGCCTTGTCGTCTGGCACGTTCCAGCCTTGCGCCGTCTTGTTCCACGTCCCGCCAAGAGCCTTGATCTGCTCCTTCACGGGGTAGGTGTTTCCTGTTATGATTGTCATGTGTGTGTTTGTTTGTTTACCGCATTACCGCATTGCCGAAATTACTCGCCGGGAATACGCCAGCGTAGCGTTTTTGCTCCCACCCCTCGGGCCTCCATTCCACACCCTCGCGCAGGTAATCCAGTCCTCGGCACTAAGAGCGCGTGGAGCGTATCTCTGGAGATAGGCCCGCAAAACGGTAGTGGCAACGGCGAGGTCAGCTACGTCCTCATACCGTCCACCGACTCGGCTGTCCTGCCAGCAGCCGCGATGAATCTGGAGCGGCCCCAAGGCTCTGTTTTGGTCGCCGATGATTGCCCCCACCCGTCCACCAGATTCGACCTGATGCACGGCGCGGACGAATGCCGCATAATCGGCGGCTGGCGCGGCCACAGGAAGCGCGAGGGCGAGGAGGATGGTTAGTGGTTGCATAAGTCCCAAGCCTGTTCACTGTTTCGCATCCCAACGATGGTGTCCACGCCAGCCGGGAGCGGTTTGGAGAATACGATTTTGCAGATGGTATTCACGAAGCCATGCCGGACGATGCCGACCAGTGGCGTGTTCCAGTCATTCTCCCCGTGGTAGATGGTGGCGAATCGCCCTTCCTCCAATGCCGCCGTCCACTCGGCAGGCGTGACAGAGCAGGCGAGGCGCACCGGCCCGCAGTCGCGGAGAAAGGTGCTGAAGCGGATGGTCTTCATTGTGCATCCTCCTTTGAAAGTTCCACCACCAACCAAGCCGGACGCGGTGTGTCGCAGATGGCGTAGAAATCATCCACGAACTCGAAAACGCCTCGGCGATTGTCCGGCCATGCCATTGTCCCGTCGCCCAAATACTGCACAAACCAAGTCCGGCGGAACGGTGTTAGCACGCCCGCGATTTGTTTCGGGCTGCGGATATAGGAGAACTCGAATTGTCCGTCTGGGGTTATCACAGTTCCACCTCGCCAATGAAAAAGCGTTTGCCGTTCAGCGTTTGCCCGTCGGCATGGGTCAGGCCGACACACCACCCCGTAGGGAGGAAGCTGATGAGCCACTGTTCCTCGCCACCCTTGAAGACGTGCCGCCGCACGACATAGCCGCCCCCCGGCTGTCCTTCGTGAACCGTCGCCCCGGCCCGCACAGCCGTCTTGATGCGATCCGCCTTTGATTCTAGATTCACAGCGCACCCCCAGCGAACACATGGGCGTAACCCCCGCAAACCATTCCGCCGCACACCCGCGCACGCTCCCAAGGGTTGCGCTCGTCCTCATATTGCGCCCAATCCTCCCGCACGAACTTCGCCACCAGCGCGTCTGCCGCCGCGATGTGAGCGGCCTCGCCGCTCAATTCGTGAGGGTAGCTGATGGTGATGCTGCCGCGCTCGCAGATGGCTTTGATTCTTGAACCGCGCACGTTAGTAGCTGGGAGGTATTTTGTTGTGATGGCTTGCATGATTTGTTGTTTGTTGTTTGTTGTTTGTTGTTTGATACCGATTGCTGCCCCCCCCCCGCGAGAGGAGCGGAGTCGAAATCAGATACAGACCGAAGTTTCCCGCATCCACGCTCGGTTGATCGCGGCTTTCACGCGCTCCGGTTCTGCCGTGGAAAATTTACCCAACCGCGCTGCGCTCACAGAAAACAGGTGTCCTCCGGCGACGATCTCCTCGCGAGTGATCCCTAATCGATGCTCTGCGAACCGCAGCGTTCCCTCAACGCAGTTGCCCGATTTGCGCGAATCGTCGAGCGTCACACGCACGCTGCCGATTTCGCGGGCCATGATTGCCGCCTCCTGCGCGAGTCGCGCAGCCGCCCGCTTCGCCTCGCGGCGGACGAGGAAATTCGCAGCCATGATCTCGCGAATTCTCCCGGCGAAATTGCGGCTGCGGAGGTCGTCAGCGGTGGGGTGGTACTCCATGCCGTCCGATTTTCGCACCAGCCGCAGGCCCAACGAGTCGTGGCCAAACCGCATCCCCGCAGGCGCGGGAATCGTGCGGCATCCCGTCGCACCCCAGCGGTAGCACACTCCGATGCCCCCGAACGCGATCACCGCCCACGATGCATAGAGCGGGGTATGGGAAATTTTCGTGTATGTGCAGCGGGAGGAGTAGCGACCCTCGTCCTGATTACGGTACTCGCCGAGGCTGGCGCGGCGGGCAACGGGCTGCGCGATCTTCCAGTTGCTGATCCTGCGGTTGACCACCTCGCTCGCTGCGCGGGCGGCTGACCCCAACTCACCGCAGCGCAGCCGGAGGACTATCCGCTGAAGCCGCTTTGCCGGGGGCTTTTCGAGGTTGAGCTTGGCGATGATCGCGCTCGCCAGCGGGCCTGCGGCTTGCGGGCTATGTCCGTGCAATTTGAGCCATTTGCGCCACT
>Ga0049082_10000501_pt1 | contig 11235 bp, 16 predicted proteins | sample GreLakmeHU45MSRF_FD_66718 | JGI IMG/M metagenome (GOLD analysis project Ga0049082, IMG submission 66718) | Freshwater lentic microbial communities from great Laurentian Lakes, MI, USA - Great Lakes metaG HU45MSRF | ecosystem: Environmental > Aquatic > Freshwater > Lake | place: Great Lakes... | reverse complement strand
TAATCTTGCCATTTATTATATACCTTTTTGTTTATAAGAAAAAATATAAATAAAGTTTTAAGAAAAAAAAAGAGACTAATCACTTAGTCTCTTTTTAGTATTTTTATTACTGATTATTTTCCTTTAGTATCTTCAGTAAGTGGAATTAATGATGGCTCTAACATTTGTGTTAAGTAATCAGATAATTTCAACATACCTTCAGTTGCAGGTAATTGTTCAGCATGTACTTTTACATTATACTTAGCCGAGTTATCAGTGCTTCTTGTGTTTTCTTTGTGAGTAGAAACTTTACCAGCCATAGAAACTGAATATTTCATTCCCCAGAATCCACCAGATGCTGAAACTGAAGCCGAAGTTTCTGTATCAGTGCTTGATTTATCAACTTCTGAAGTTTTTACTTCCATTGTAAATTCAATATCAGCTGAAGTAATAGCTAATGAAGGAAGTGGAACCAAAGGTAACATAGGAACTTTAGAATACAAAGTTTGCACTGTTTGTTCACCTGTTGCACCATCAGTAACAACTCTATTCATTTCTACATCTAAAGATCTTGCTGATGTTTTTCCGTCTTTGTCTGTTACGAAAGCAACTTCAGAAATGTATTTCCAAGTCACATCGTTTAATTTTGCTTGTCCTTTTGCCATACCAACTATCGGAGAAACTATTAAGTCCTCAATCGGTAATCCAGCGAATTGTTGTGCGATATCTGCCATATTTAATTTTTTATTTTTATATATCATATAAAAAAAATGAAAAATCCTCTAAAATTTATAAAATTTAGAGGATTCCCTTACAGAGTAAGGCTTTTACTGAATATTACTAATTTATTAATATTTATAATTTTTCGAAGATTTTCGGCATTTTATTTGACTTCTAACATTATTCAACTCAGAAGTTCCCATTTCAAGTTTAGCATTCTTACGTTTCATAACTAATCCCTCCAGCATATCAATTGTAGTTAACTTATCAAATAAATCTTTAAATCCGTTTAAGTAAGATTTAACTCGATAAACATTTTCAGAACTTTTATAAAGATATTCTTTTTCAGAATCTACTTTGCCATATAAGGCATCTAACAATTGAACTCTTTCTTCAAATGTTTTACCAACTAAATAATCACCATCATAAGCAAGAATATCAAAAATAACAAACTTATGGTTAAACGGTTGATTAGTTTCATCAGATTTATTCTTATTAAGATATTCACCATTCAAAACAATCCATCCACCTTCACCTCGGTACATATTTTTAACTTCTTCATCACTTATACGGAAGTTAGTTAATCTCTGATTGTGTCGGTTCATAACAACAGACTTTTCACCATTTGTGAAAATAAGACAATTAGAACCATTTAACTTTGGTTGAGCAAGTAATGAACCATTGTCCCAGAAATCCAATTCAGAATCAGGAATAGCGTTCTTTGGACGAGGCGGGAAGATATAACGATAATTGAGGTACTTTGCCATAAAACAAAGATAGTTAAATTAATTCACCTTTCAAAGATAATTAAGAGAATTTAGTATTTTTATTAAATGTTTTTTGATAAACATCTTTGATAGCTTGTTTTCCATTTGATTTAATTTCTCTTGTTCCAATACCAGCAAAGTTTTGGAAATCAATAGTAGGAACCTCTTTCATTTCAACGAATTGAAGTGTTGAGTAAGACCATCTAAACCATTTATCTCTAATTTGGTCGAAAACAAAAACTTCCTTTTTATTATTGATAGCCATCATAACAGCATATCCGGTTCCACCATCAACCATGTCATACTTACCCTTATTGTAATAACCTTTATTATTCTTATTACCTGGTTTAATAATTGTACTAATAGCAAAAATTTGTTCAGAATATTTGACTTGTGCCCAATTTCGAGCCAAAAGATTCATATACTTATGTATTCCATAACGATTAAGCCACTTATTAGCCCTATTAACTTCTACGACACCTTCTTTATAATCATCATCCGAAATTTCAATTTTATTAGGTGATATATGTTTAGATGTTTTATAAGAATAAGCTCTGGTGGTAACACCATATGTAGTACCATCATTTTCCCAATCAGTATCTGCGCCAGGAGCACCACCAGAATGACAAATAGTTTTTGTCAAATCAATTGGTTTTTTATCAAATATATCTATCATTGTTCTAATATTTTTCTTAGTATAAATTCTCTATTTAGTCTGATGTCTTCTTCAAAATTTAAGTTAATACTTGTATCATGATTAAATTTATAAAATATATTAATTTTATATTTAACGTTTTTATATAAATCATCTAAATGTTTTATTATTAAAAATCTAGCATCATCAATTGATGTTATTTTTTTACCAATTTTAATTGGAAAAGATTCGATTAAATCTTTGTTCTCACCATAATAAATATTAACAATTATTTTTTGATTTAAAGACATATTTTATTTTTGTATTTTATTGTACTATTTCAACATTTAAAAGTTTAATTTAAAAATTTATTTTAAAATTTTAATTAATCTTCTCCGTGCCGGTCAACAGCTGATATGTTTTTTCTAACCATTAAACCTTTAACTTTCTCATAAGAGATAGGCGTATAATCGATTACGTTACATCCAACATCCATTACTTTTCTTTTGTAATATTCTTGTTGACTTTTCATTAAAGCGCCATGAGAGTGACCATGAAGATGCCAGCTTCCGTGATGTGCTTTGTTCCAACTTAAAATAGGATAATGAGACATTATGATTTTTTGATATCCTTGAGAACCTCTTGATTCTAAAGAGTCTGTATCTAAAATACCAATCTCAGTGCCGTACTCATGCACAGACTCCCATCTACCAAATTTAACAATGTTTTTCATCTTATCATGGTTTCCCAAAATAAAGTGAATCTTACCTTGTAAGGAATAAATAAACCATTTAGTCAATTCATCACGAGAAAATGATAAATCACCTAAGAAATAAACCGTATCATCTGGACCAACTACTGAGTTCCATCTTTTTATCATCTCTACATGCATTTCATCAACATCAGCAAAAGGACGATTATCAAATTTGATAACGTTATTGTGACCAACGTGCAAATCACTTATAAAGAATATGTTTTGTTTTTCATGTCTCATATTACAAAGGTATGAAATAATTTTTAAAAACCTCATTTATTTTCAAATAAACTTACATTATACTAATATATAAAACATAAAATAATTATTCTAAATGTCAAATCTATCTAAAACCGTTGGTCAAACTCCTTTAATAAAAATTTCAGAAAGAATATTCGCAAAGTTTGAAGGTCAAAATCCAAGTGGTTCAATAAAAGATAGAATGGCTTCCTATATAATAAATAATGCTGAAGAAAATGGGCTAATCAAAAAAGGTGATACAATCATTGAAGCAACATCAGGTAACTCAGGAATCGCCTTTGCTTTCTTGTCAGCAGAAAGAGGTTATAAATGTATTATTATTATGCCCTCTAATATGAGTGAAGAAAGAAAACAAATGTTAAGACTTTACGGAGCTGAACTTATTGAAGTAGCCGACGGTAAATTTGATGATGCAATTGCTTTAAGAGACAAAATGGCTCAAGAAAATGGATACTTTAATCCTAATCAATTTCACAATCCTCTAAATATACAAGCTCATTATGAGGGAACCGGTGTTGAGATTTTACACCAACACACAGAGAAAATTGCAGCATTTGTAGATGGAACAGGAACTGGAGGTACTATTATGGGAATTTCTCAACTCTTAAAGATGTATCATCCATGGATAAAGATTGTTGCTGTTGAGCCGGCAGAATCACCAGTTATGTCAGGTGGTGAACCAGGACTTCATGGAATTCAAGGAATTGGTGATGGTTCTAAATTTTTAGTTGACTTAAATGAAATTGATGATATTATTATTATCTCAACAGAAGAAGCTAAGGAAAGAGCAAGAAGATTGTCTAAAGAACAAGGTTTATTTGTAGGTATTAGTTCAGGTGCAAATATTTTAGCATCAGAAAGATTGTTAGAGAAATATCCAGAAATGGAAGGTAATATTATTACTATATTATGTGATAGAGGAGAAAGATACCTTTCTTGTTTCTAAAAATAATATATAGTGTATGAAACATTTAAAAAATTTCAATGAATCTATATACGAAAGAGAAGTAGTATTCACTAATAAAAGAAATCCAAGATTAGTAATTACAATTAAGAAGAATCCCGATGGTAGGATTACTGAAATTGAAAATGAAACTGGAATGAGATTTCCTTTCTCAGTTGGTCAAATTCTAAACAGAACAGCTGAAGTTTGGGCTTGTAATAACAACTTCTTAATGGACGGTAAAGATACTTGTCCTGATAAAAAAATATTTGGTGTAAAAGCTAAAGATGTTCCACAGGGTCATGAATGGAGACATATTTTCCCTAATAAATTTTAATATATAAACTATGAAATATTTAAAAAGATTTAATGAGTCACATTCAAAATCAATAAAACTTAACGACGATGAAGTTAATTTATTTAACAGTGAGCCACTTCTACAAAAACTTATAACAGATAAAAAGATTAGTTTATTCAACAATGAAGTTAAATATGACGAATCTGATATTCAAACTAAAGAAATATTAGACCAATATTTAGAATTACCTGGTAAAATTGAAGAAAAAATTAGAGACTTTCAAAAAATTAAAAACTATAAACTATTTTTAGAAAGTCTAAGTGATAATGATGAATTTAAAAAACAAGTTAAGAACTTAAAATCAACATTATATTTTTTATTAAAACCCATATTTTATGCGGAAAAAATATTAAGAGTAAATAAAAATATCAAAGAATTAGAATCTACAGCAGATTCATTAATTGAACTTTTATTTGACATGTTTATATCTTCTGTAAATACTAATGAAGACGTAGATGATGAATTTAAAGATTTACTTCTCAATAAATTTGAGATTTCACTAAAATCGTCAAGACCAATTTTTATTGAATTATCATATGAAGAAGGTATTGACCAATCTATTAAATCTTTTATTGAATTTTTAGAAGTTATCAAAAAAGATAAAGATTCTGAAGAAGAAGAAGAATGGAAAAAATCTAAAGAAGTTGATTATGAAGATATGTCTAAATCTGAAATAAATGATTTAATTGATCAAGCACTTGATGCTAGAGATTTTGATAAAGTTAAATTCTTATCTCAATATCTTAAAGAAGGTAAAAATGGTCCTGCATATAGAAGACCTGAAGGATATGATGATGCATCTGATAGCTACACAGATAGAAAATCATTTGAAATAACTGATGATATGAAAGCCGGTATTCAAAATTTCTGTGATACTTTAGTTAGCTTTATTGTTAAAAACTATTACGTTCTTTAAGTTTTCCCAAAGTATTTTATAAATATTGTCGAATTGATTATATCTAATTCTAATTGAATCAATATAATTATCTTCACAATAATCTTTTTTCATTTTATCTATATCTTTAATTAGATAATGATCTTTACTTAGATATTCGATTATAGTTCTTTTATTCGATAAGTAAAATTGAAATATATTATTATCCATGTTTTTATTTATTTCAAAATCAATTTTATATTTAATTAAAAACTCTTTTATTTCTTTTATACCTTCTTCATCAGCCTGACTAACTTTATCTCTTAGTAAACTTTCTTCATTGCTTCTAAATTCTGGAGCTAATCTCAATAGATGAGAACTAGCTCTTTGTTCATAAACAATTCCATTATAAACTATCTTAATATTATTTAAGGCACCGGTATATTCAGTTAAAGAATAATCATATTTATCTCTCCAAATTTCTTTAGCCTCTAAAATAAAATCTTCAGTTGTCTTTCTTTTAATAGACTTCTCTGGACATCTACCCATTAAATGTTTAGAAATAGATTGACTATAAACTTCACCATTATATTCAATTTTAATTCTATCATTTAAGGTAATTTTATCTGATAAATTTAGATAATTATATTTATAACCGTGAGTATTCCTAGCTTTTTCTAAAAATTCCAATCTTTTCATATACTATATATAAAAAATCCTTACCCTCTTTCAACATTTTTGTAATTTTTCTTGAAAGGGGGAGTGAGTTTCTTAATATATAAAGTATAAAAATAATTAAATAAAATGGCAAAACAATCAGGCAAAGAAGTAAAAAAATTCGAATTTAGTAAGGTAGGAACTATATTAGATAATATAGCAAAATCAACTCCGATTTTAATCGAAAAAGAACTGAAAGAAAGAAATTATATTTCAACTGGAAATTATCTTTTAGATGCGGCTCTTTCTGCAAAATTAGTAGGAGGTGGTATTTTAGGAGGTAGAATATTCGGACTTTTAGGAGAATCTGGTGCAGGTAAGTCATTTATCGCTTACTCTATATGTAAATCAGCTCAAAGAAAGCAAGACTATAGTGTTATATACATTGATACTGAGAACTCCATAGATATTGAAGGTATCTCTAAAATGGGTATTGATAACTCACCAGAAAAATTCAGATTAATTAGATCTAATAAAGTTGAAGATATAAATATTACATTAACACAATTATTAGATGAATTAAAAAATCAAAAAATGGCAGGATATGAAATTCCAAAGATTCTAATAGTATTAGACTCTATTGGTATGATGTCTTCTAACAAAGAAAAAGCGGATTTACTAAAAGGTGATATGAAACAAGATATGACTAGAGCTAAACAACTAAATGCTCTTTTTAGAAGTATTAGTTCAGACCTTGGATATTTAGATATCCCAATGGTATGCTGCAACCACACATACTTAACACAAGATTTATTTCCAAGAGAAATCAGTAAGGGAGGTATGGGTCTAGTTTATTCGGCATCAGTTTTAGGGTTTCTATCTAAATCAAAATTGAAAACAGGAGATGAGGATGATATGGACTTAGGCCAATCAGGTATCTCGGTTCTTTTCAAAACTCAAAAGAACCGTTTAGCTAAACCTAAGAAAATTAGATTTGATATCTCTTTTCTAAATGGTTTAAATCCTTACACTGGATTAGATGCTTTCTGTCGTCCAGAATATTTTGAACAAATTGGAATTGCAAAAGGTAAAATGGATGTTGATAAGAAAACAGGTGAAATGACTTTCACCCCAGGTGGTATCAGATGGTATGTTAATCACTTAAATAAATCAGTTACAACAAAACAATTATTCTCATCTAATATATTTACTGAAGAAGTTCTTGAAAAAATGGCACCAATTGTAAATGATTATTTCAGATTTAAATCATTGGATGAAATTGAAGATGTTGAAAAACAATTTAATAGTGTAATTGGAGATGATGATGAAGACGAATCAAATGGATTTACAGATGCCACAGACGCAGATGATATCTTTGGATAAGATATAAATAAAAGTTTAAGAGTACTTTAACTCTAAAAAATAAATGATGAAAAAATGAAAAATGAAATTTTTGAACAATTAAAACAACTATGGGCTGAATTTGACGCTAATCACAATGCTACTAGCAAAGTGTCTGATTCAAGAGCTCGTAAAGCTTTAGGTGAAATTAAGAAATTAGTTACATCTTACAGAACAGCTTCTACTGAAGAAGGTAAAGCAAAGTAATAAAAATAACAATTCATTCAGATGAAAAATATGATTAACTCTCTTTTATTAGAAAGAAATGTGGAAAGAAAAAACTTTTCTGATGAAATCTTATATAAAATTGGAATGGAGAATGTTAGAAATAACATTGAATTTTATTCAGATAAAACATTTACTTGTGAATCTGTAATAAAAGAGTTATTTATTCGAGGTATAATTAATTATATTGAGAGAAGTAAGTTTCCTTGTTTAGAAAAATAAGGTGGTGGAATCTGAACGGTTTCGAACCCGGTCGGCCCTAATGAAAAAACCTCTGAAGAAATTCAGAGGTTTTTTTATTTTATATTACATATAAATTCTTCAAACTTATAATTAGGGAAATCATCTACATATTTAATGATTACATTGATATCAAATCCAATTTGTTTTCTAACAACTTTAATTAAATCTAACTCTCTCTCATTTAATGATTCACAGATAATACTTAATTCTAATTCATCAACTTTAGTTTGAATCATTTTAAACCTTTTAATTCCAAAAGACTCATATTCTAAAGATCCAATTAAAGGCCATTTTTTATCACCATTAGATAATATCATCATATTTCTCACACGACCATGTATTTTCTCTATAGTCTGTAACTTACGACCACAAGGACACTCACCTAATTCAATATGGTCTCCGTGTTTATATCTTCTTATATACTTATTACTTTTTGTTGTTATGATTAAAGCACCATCAGAATCTACTTCAACTATTTGATTTTCCATAACGTGATAAACATCTGGATTATCAGGACACAGAAGAGCAATTATACCACACTCTTCAGAAGAATAAGCTTTTCCTCCAACTTCACCAGTTCCTTTCCAGTCTATAAAGTTTGAAATTTTAGTTACATCTATTTGTTTAAAAACTGATGGAAAACAGTGTATATAATGAGGATTTTTCTCTTCTAACCACTTTTGTAATTCTGATATCGGTAATAAGTCATTTTTATATGATATACCCTGATTAGGCTCAATTGAATAAGGTATTCCCCATCCGCTGACATCTTCAATTTTATTACGAGCTTTGATTATCGCTATATTTTTTGTAACATCCCATTTTAACCATCTAAACTCTCTTATAGAAGAAACAATAAACCAAATATAATCTCTGTAAGATTTACCAACTGTTACTGGTTCACCGGTGGAACCCGAGGTTTTAGATATTCCGATATTATTCTTTATTTCACATTTTCTTAAATCATCTCTGGTCATTATATTTAAACCATCAATAAGATTAAAATCTATCTCATGATTCCATTGAGCATTTTCTATAAAGTCTAATAAATACTTAACATCTCTGTTGATATTTTCTTGTGTTAAAAGTGCCATATTTTACTTTTTAAATTCAAATTGAATCAAACCCCAATCTACTTCAATACCATTTTCAGTAGATTTTATTCCTAATATATCACGAATTCCATCATAAATAATATTTTCATTAGCTTTATCTAACCCAAAGAAAAACGAGAAAAAACAAATCATTTCAGATTTATCTTTAAACACAAACGGATACTGATTATATTGTGTTCTTATAATCTTTTCTTGTAATAATGGAAATTCATTAAATGAATTCTCTGTAAAGAAAACTCCATTATGACCTAATGAATTATATTTATTGACAAATTCATTTAAGAAAAAGTCAACTGGGCTATCTCTTTTTACATCAGAAAAGATAAACGAACCATTCTCTTTCAAAATTCTCAAACATTCGTGTACAAATTTAGGAACATCATTCAAATGATGTAGTCCACTTAAAGAAAGAACTAAGTCAAATGAATTATCAGAATATGAAAATTGTGTAGGATTCACAAGTTGTATGTTTTCATTTGTAAAACCTTCTGAAAAGTCAGCAGAGATAAGTTCAATATTTTTAGGAAGATATTTTTTTAAATATCCACCACCAGATGGAATATCTAAAACTTTCTTAACGCTTGAAAAGTCGGGCGTCGATATTAAACTTTCAAATTCATAAGAACGAACATCTGGATATTTCTGCATCGCATAATGATAATCATTTGCTCTTTTTATAAAAATTTTTTGGTAGTCGTTCATTTACTTTACTTTTATCAAATAAAACAAAGAATGTTTATTTTTTTATTGACATAAGTCTATGTCTATATATCATCAACAACCAATAACTAACTAAATATAAACTGTAGATAGGACTAAACCATTTAATATGAAATATTATCTTTAATGTAATGTCAAAAAATACTAGAATTACTAAAGAAAAAAGTAAGTATTTAGTAAGTTTATCATATTTTTCAGAAAATAAAAAAAACTTGAATTTATTTAATTTAGATAATTTACTATAACCAACTATTCCATCTAACTTTTCATCACGCTGACAAGCCGTACAAATTTGATAATTAGTTTTATTGTTTATTATATTGTACATGACATCATTTCTATCCAATTTAATCTTACCTTTACAACAATAACACATTTCACCATTTCTCAAATCTATAGCAACATACTTAGTTTTTCTAAGCATAATAATATAATAGATTATGAAAATAAATGGTATTAAAGAAAATATAAGTGACATATTATCCTAGTTAATTGTTATACAAATATAAGGCAAATATTTAAATTGTCAAATAAAAAGGTGGAAAACATGAATTGTTACTATATACTTTCATGAATATTGTCGCAATTGACCCATCACTTATCTCTACCGCACTTGTAGTTACTTCTGGTGATACTTTCAAGATGTTTAACTATTGTAGAGAATCATCAGCATTTGGTAAGACCGGAATTAAAAAATGGTTCAAACTGGCTGAACAATATGTAACCTATAAGTTTATTGAATACAGAGAATTTGAAGATTACTCAGAAGGAGAACTTATAAAGTTAAAAGATTATGATAGAATCACTGATGATATTATTAAAGATATTTTAGATAATATTGACCCTACTAAACCAACTAAGATTGGAATTGAAGGTTACTCATTTTCATCAACAGCTGGAGATATTATTGACTTAGTTACATTTTCAACACTTTTAAGAAAGAAACTATTTGATAAAGTATCTGAGGATATAACAGTTCTTTCACCATCAACACTTAAATTAGAATCTTGTAAATTAACTTACCCACCTATTATTAAAGAGATTGGTGGTAAGAAACCAAGACAAGAGTTTATTTGGAGAAATACAATGGGTATATCTGGCGGAAAATTCCAGAAAACTGAGATGTTCAAAGCTATCACTGATAATAATAATTTGAATGATTTCTGGGCAACACATTGTAAGTTATCAAAGACAGATGTTTTATCTATCTCGGTTATACCTAAACCTTATGAAGATGTTAATGACGCTTATTTAATCTATAAAGTATTAGAAAAACAAAATCCACTTAATTAAGTGGATTTTTTGTTATACGTCACCGTGTTCTTTAATTTTATCTTCAAGATAAGCAATTGTAATCGCTTTCTTGTCATCTGGAATTTTTCTACTATGTTTCAACCAAGCTAAAGCCGCTTTGAATCCTGTTTTAACACCCTTTTCAAGCATATAATCAATAAAGTTTAATCTACCATATTCAGCCGCCCATTTAATAGCCATATTTCTACCACCTTCGTCAGCCAATTTAGCACCATACTTAACAAGTAATTGGAATACATCATAGTAACCTTCACCAATATCGTCTTTAGT
>Ga0049082_10000499_pt1 | contig 11267 bp, 12 predicted proteins | sample GreLakmeHU45MSRF_FD_66718 | JGI IMG/M metagenome (GOLD analysis project Ga0049082, IMG submission 66718) | Freshwater lentic microbial communities from great Laurentian Lakes, MI, USA - Great Lakes metaG HU45MSRF | ecosystem: Environmental > Aquatic > Freshwater > Lake | place: Great Lakes... | reverse complement strand
CGGTACGGGCGTACTTGTCTCAATACCCTTAACCACCATCCAGTCTGAGGGCAACAGCATCGTGTAGGCTGTCTGGTTGATTTGGATGACCCAGTTAGCTTTAAGCGGATCAAGGTCTTTAGGCGTGTTGGTGTACGTCCTGACTGCACCACTCAATGTATCTGACACCCAGTAAAAGCGGTCATCTTCAGGGCTGTTGGCATCCGTTACCTCAACCAGTCCAAGGGCTGCTTTGTCCTCTGGTGAGGTCATGTTTAACCATGTTGAAGGGTAAGTCGTTCCATCTATGGCGAAGGAAGAACCTTCATTTATGTATTGATCTGATTTTTCACGATAGAACATAGTTACCTCGCCAAGCTGTTGTTGAATGGGTTTTCCGCAAAGGCGGCGTAAGCGTAGGTTGCTCCGGTGTAGTTAAAGTTTGCGTTGTCTACTCCACGAAACTTAAACCCGTTAGACAGTATGTCAATCTCTGTACCCCAACCATTAGAACCTTCTGCGGCGGTTAAATTTGCCACTAACTCCGCGTTTGTTAATACGTTGTATGTATTTCTAGTCGTGTCCCAAAGCATCCATTGACCAGTTGTACTATAAACTTTTTGTAAAATCCATTTTGGCCTAAACCCACAGTACACAAACGGCCCACCAGAAGAAGAATTCCCCGTATACATTCCAAAGGCGCTATAACCGGCTATTTGGGCAAAAGCATAAACAACGTAGAGTTTTGTGTTTGTGTTAATTGTGTTTGAGGTTGTAAGAACAGTAGAAGTTGGTGCGGTGTTATTCCATACACCTGTTGCGGTTGCTTCGGCAGCAGTTGTATTCAATTTCAAATATTTAGTTGCACCTATTGATCTGTGATAAGTGAACCAATCCGTACCAGCAACATCGCGGGCTTTAACTATGTACATACTAGGGGCTATACCAAGACCGTGACCAACCGTTATCGGGTCAGTTGCATCTGCCGTATAGGTAATAACACTAAACCCGCTGGCTGCACTTGCACTTACTTGTGCTGAAACTGTTCCTGAAGTGTTGGTTACAGTAGAACCTGCTTTCCATTGCCAGCCAACATAGGTTGCCGCACTGGTATTCATCTGCGCTAACGCACCAACAGTAAATCCTGTGCTATCAAATGCAGTTAAGCCAGTTGCTTCTGTAGTCTCAGCACTTGTTGTATTGCTCTCAAGTTGCTTGGTAGTGCCGCGCACAGAGTCATATAACGCATGGTCAGTTGCAGCAGACCTAGATTTTGCCCACACAAATCCGGGCTGAAATCCACCAGCGTTAGTCACACTCAGCGATGCACCCGTACCCGTATAGGTAGTTGCATCCATGTACTCATTGCCCTTGAGGATAGACGGGGCGGCAAGGTTGTAGGTGTTGAGTGCCTTTGCAGAACCGTATGAACTTGGATAAGCAAAGCCTTGCTGCCCAAAATTAGCGTCAATGGTATAGGTATTGTTATGAACCATAAAAGGCTTCCAATAATCAGTAAGCCCAGAAAACATAACACCTAAACTAGTACCATTTTTATAGACTGTAATTGATCCGTTACCTATTACAAACCCCATTACATCGCCAGCACCACTAGAAGCTGCATAAGCAGAACCTGTACTACTAGAATATTTTTGCCCTAAACTTGGGTAATATGATCGTTGTCCTGTTCTACCTGAATCAACACCAGATGTAGATGCTGGCATAATCCCAAAGAAAGACGCTACTAATGCAGCTATTTTTATTTCCCACACATAGTCTGTGGTTCCACCAATATCAATTGCAATTGATCCAGCCACACCCTCATCACCGCCCCCAGTACCAACAACGTGCAAGTTACCTTGGCTTATAGTAATTGAACCAGAAGCTAATCCAGAATCGTTTGGATTCCAAACAGCGTAGTTACTACCCGTATCAGTAACAGTCGGTACGTCAATCATGGAGTCATACGTTACCCCTGCCGTGACCGAACAGTTATTCACCGTAAATGTGTTGGAGTTCCCTGACGTATCCGTACCCAGAGCAGCCTGAGTAGCGTAGCTGTTGAACTCTAGATGAGTGCCATGATTGCCATAAGTGCCGGTGTACTTCTTTGGCGACCACACGCCTGTGGTGGTGCTGGTAGTGCCGAAGGATGAAGGTGTTAGGGCTTGACCATCTATAAGATAAAAATCAGCCATGTAGCCATCTAGGGACTGTGAAGCTAAGTCATCGTATACCCCAATTTCACAAGGTCTTCCAGAACCCGTTAAGTTAGTAGCACTATTTTGTGGTACATATGTTGCACTTCCTTGCAGAGTTTGAAGAACACCGTTGACGTAGAGTATGTGCCTGTTGGTACTAGTCGCTGCGGTAGAATCAAGTACATGAACAATATGATACCAAGCAGACGGGTCTCTAAATACAGCATTAGTGTCTATGATATATCCCGTACCACCAAACGATACTTGTGCAGTTAGTGTAAAAGCATTATTAAAATACAAGTACACAGCATTAGTACCACCATCGTATTCAGTCCAGATAGATTGAGCGCTAGTAAGTCTTCCCCGTTTAAACCAAAAACTTCTTGTCTGTGTTGTTCCGCTAGTGGGTGCAGTTCCAAATGTTTTAGCTAGATAAGCAGTAGCACTCGCCCGAAAGCGCAGGGAACGGGGGATAACAAATCCACCAGAAGGACGGGTAAAGAGTTCGTTCTTAGCAGCAAACATTAGGCAAACGCCTGTGCGTAGGTTCCAAACCAAGACGTACCGTTAGCCACAAAGGTCAATATGTCTACTCCCGTAGTTGCGGTTGTAGTTAGCGTTGGTGCAGTTCCACCAGCAAATTTAACAGAAGTAAACACCGCAGTCCTAGAACCTGTACCGTCTTGTGTGCAAATCAGAATAAACGACTTACCAGCAGTAGCAGTTGGCATTGTGAATGTGCAGTTACCTGTCATGGTCACAGTTTGCACAGTACCGTTAGTCAAAGACAAGGTTTGTGTTGTGCCTGAGTTGCCGATAGTTACAACAGATTCAACGTAGTTTGTTACTGTTGGGTTGGTTAGGGTTTTGTTGGTAAAAGTTTCTGACCCAGCAAGAGTTGCAACAGTACCAGATGCTGGTAGTGTAAGAGCAGTAGTTGCGCCAACAGTTAATGTAGTACCAAAAGCACCAGATACTGTAAGGGTGCTTGCAGCGTTATTTGCAACACCAGTTCCACCACCAGACGCTGCTAGAGGAACTGACAATACAGGAGCTGAGGAAAATGTTTGAACACCAACAAAGGTTTGAGCAGTCTCAGTAGTAGCAAACGTAGCTATACCTGCTGCAGTAAGACGTAGTTCTACCTTGTCTCCTGTAATAAATATAGCTCCAGTAGTCCCATCTTGACCACGGGTAATAGTAAAGGTATCTGTTGACCTTGCAGTTACTTTAATAACTTCCCTGGTTGTACCAGTAGCTGCATCAACTACTACTGCATAAAAGTATTGGGCTCCAGCAAGAGTTGGAAACAATGCCCCAGTGCCAGTAGATACCGTAAGACTAGTAACACTGGCATTAATACCTGAGGCTAAAGTTGTTGCAGCAAAGTTACTAAATTGTACATTTGACATATTAGCTCACCGTAATAGTCCATGTAATAGCAAGAGTATCCGTAGCACCTTTTACATAAGTACCAGTCAGGTAACGGCTAAACATGGAACCTGCACTAGCAGCACTAAACAGTCCTGCTTCTTCAATGGTTCCAGTACCTATACCTGCTCCAAAAGAACCTACAAATTGGGTAGTAACTGAAGTAGGGTTAGTGTTGCTAGAAGCAACCCTGCCTAATTCAGATCCAACCAAAGCAGTTTGCGATATAGATGGAGCAGTAGTACTTGTGCCTACAGCCATATATCCAAAAGTGATGCTAGTACCAGTAATCAAAGCTGTTGCTACAAAAGCTTTGCCTACCGTAGTAATAAGGTTAGGGCCTTCTTCTTCTTGTTTAATATTGCCTTGAGCATCGGTCAGGACAATATGGACATAACCTTTAATGACTAGTGATGTATTTTCAGTGTTCATATTCAATTATCCTAACGTAGTTTTACCTAAATATTGGGAACCTAAAGATCTATTTACCAGCAAATCAGAAACAACTAATTCTGAAAGAGTCATTGATTCAGCTATAGTTTCAGTAGTGCTTTTGCTAACTGCCTCTGACAATGAAACAGATTCAGCTATTGTTTTAGTTGTAGCTTTACCTAAAACTTCTGTTATAGCCAACGTTTCAAAAATACCTTCAGACTCTACTTCTGTAACAACTTCTGAAAGTGTCAGAGTTTCTATTACGGTTATGTTTGTAGACAGAACTGATACAAATACCTCAGACAAACTTAATGTGTGAGGATACCCAGATGCAGTTCCAGATCCAGCTAAAGAATACTTACCTAAGAAACTAAGTCCTAACCCTTCATCTGTAGCTGTATCTGGCGCAAATGTAATGTCATTAGGAACAATTTTAGATACAGCAGTACTAAAATCTTCTGCTAGAGGATTAAGTTCTCCAATATTAGTGGTGTAGTTTATAGCTATAAACTCATCACTAGCTTCAGATCTAGCCCAAGGTATTGATATTTTGTCTACAGCACCCCGTACAAAGTCTTGGGGTTGCCTAAGTTCAAAGTCATAGCTACAGACCATAAGGCCATCCCAACGTTGACGCAGTTGAGATGCCTTATATTTTTTACCGCAAGCATCACATATCGTGATCCAGTCACCACTCTCCCATCGAGATTGATAGCTCACTGGATATTCCTAAGAACTTATTTAGATGAACTTCGTTTTGCTGGTTTCTTAGACTTATGAGCTATACCCACTGACTGTTTCTCATGTGTCTTAAGACGAGCATCTTGAATCTTATCGTAAGCAGTTTTACCTGCTGTTTTGGTAGATTTCATTTATTCTCCTAATTATGGATTAGAAGTGTGGGTTAAACAGCAGCAGGATTAATGAGTCCAGACTTGTCTGCAGCAGCAGTAATTGGGCAGAAGTTCTGGTTAAACCCAAGCTTAGTACCAGTGTTAATCCAAATTTGTGCACTGTTGTTAAGCCCAAAAATACGGTTGTCTGTACATTGACCAGTCCACGCAGTACCCGAAGTGCTAATTGCCAGACCACTAGTAGTCGAGGTATTAGGACGAGTAATGTTGTTGCGGCAGAACTCAAAGTTAGTAACGTTAGATGAGCCTGTAGCAAGCATGGCAGCAGTATCATTTAGAACTGCATAAACACCAATGTTATCGCAAACAGTCATACGATTAGTAGCTGATGCTGGTTTAATAGACGTTGTAGCAGCAGTAGTACCAAGGCTGCTAATAACGTTATTAGTAAACGACAAACCATCAAGACTGTTAGCTGTAGCATTACCAATCACAATAGAGACAAAGTTAAGTATAGAAGAACCATCCCTAAACTCACAGGAATCAACAGTAAAGTCAGTAGGAGTGTTAGTACTAGTAGCCGTAAATACAGAGGCAACTGCAGCAACGTTAGCTTTGAACAGGATGTTCTTAACAGATACGTTTGCAGCAGTAACTGGAATGTTAGCAGTTGCTGCTGTAGTAAACGTCAGAGTAGGACGCGAACTACCTACACCCAGACCAATGATTGCTACTCCTGCTATATCAAGAGTCAGGGTAGTTGCATTAGCAATGGTCTCAGCGTGTCCAGGTTTTACAAATATAATGTCACCACGCCCAGCAATACACCGAGATACAGCAAACTCAATAGTACTAAAGGGGGCATTGAAGGTTCCAGGATTACCGTCTGAACCACCAATCTGACCAGGAAGAACACTGGTAGTGGCATTAGATACCCAATAAACTTGACCAGGATGTGCTTGCGTAACAGGCATACCCCGAATGGTTACGTTGTTAAATCCACCAGGATAGTTAGATGCAGTCGTAAGGTATGAAGGCATGACTTTAAATCTCCGTTTAGAACTCTAAGGTAGAGCTTTCAGTTTTTGAAAGAAACTCTTAGCGTGATTTAAGAAAATTACTTTTTACGTTTAGGGATAGAAGGAGTGGGGCGTTTGCCTTTTTCTTCTTCTCTTGGATAACTCATATTTAAGCTCTCCGTGCGTAGTGTACAACTAAAAAGGGGAAGGGCGTATAAGATCTCATTTAAAACTAGGTCTTCAGTCTAGTTCCCTTCCAAGGGGAGAATGTTACTAGTAACAGTCCTTACGGGCCATTGCTACCATAGATAGCGCGGGGGTCAGACCAACCCATCGAATAACGCTCATACCCTTTAGCTTTCGCGTTCATGGTATCAAAGTCATTGTCTTGGTCGAACATCACGCCAACACGGTCATAACACTTCATCCCAGTACCACCAGGAATCGAGTTACGAATAAACCAAGCATGGGCTGAGCTAAAGTAATGGTTCACTTTAAAACCGCCTGGGAGATAGTTACCCGCCTTGATGACGTTAATGTCATTGTTGGCATTACCTGGTTGATACGTGCTATGGAGAATACGCTGGGCATTGAATACTTCTTGACGAGCAATGTGCAGAGTCTTGGGTTGAATAGCGATCAGGAGACCCCGATCATTCTGCGTACCCATGATTGCTATCATTGCATCTTCAAGAGATGCTTCGCTCAAGTCCACATCTACTGCAGGTTTGTTTGAGAACGTGCCACCAGTCGTATTTGGGTGTGCCGTTGAGCAAAGCTCAACACCATCACCACCCTTGTACGTGCTGTTAAACGCACGGTTGTAGACGTTAGCTGCAATGTTTTCCTTGGTTTGACGGAAGGACATTGCAAGGGCAGCAGCACGTTTCCGTGATACTTGCTCATACAGGTTGTCATCCAGTTCTTCCTTGGTAACAATGTAGCCCATTGCATACGCAACGTGCGTATAGCGAGTCACAAAACCTTGAATCTCAGAGTCATACGTAGTTGCACTACCTTGACTCTTGACAGGCACAAGACCAAATCCGGTCAGTTGAACGTCTTCCTCATAGTTCTTATCCGAGGTTTCGCAGTCAAACAGATCCGTATACTCAGTTTCATGCTCATCGTAAGTCTGACCCCACCAGGCTTTAATACCAGGCCATAGTGCTTTGGGGTGACTTGCAGTTGTGATAATTCCAGCCATGTCAGTCTCCTGTTACGTTCCAGTACGGCCCGTAGGCGCACCAAGTTCGTGTGTATTAAAGCGGCAAAGGACGCGCTGGTATGCACCAAATGCGTTGTCAATCCTTTGTACCAGTCCCAAAATTTGAATCGGAAGCGTGTTAGTAGTACTAATAGTTGCGCTAGTGATACAAGTATTTGAGAGTTGGATAGACGGGGTAAGTGCTTGACTGTTTGCCAACGTGACATCAGTACCCGTGTTAGAACCAATACCAGCATTCAGACGAGCACAAGCAGCATTCAAGTTGGTAGCAGTCGTACCGCAACTAGCTTCAAACAGAAGGTTAGGATCATCAGCAACATACACGTATCGAACAGCGGTACGTGATCCTGCCAAGATAAAGGTATTCTCAAGGCTAAGGGTATTTCCAACAAGGGAAACACCAGCATCAGCCGTTTGAATACCAACAATCACTCCCAGAGCAACAAAGTTTGATGCCGCAGCAACAAGTACTTTTTGCACGTAGGGGATACCGTTTGCATCAGAACCACCAGAGGCGTAGCTAGTAACAATATCTCCGATAGCGTAAGAGCAGATAGTATCCGCAGTAGGAATGGCGTACATACGAGCAGCACCGTTGTACACGGCTCCACTCAGGTAACTAACGGGGCTTAGACCGTTAATTTTTGCAACGTTTGCCATTTAAGTCTCCAATATGGATAGGGTTTCAGGATAGTTTGATACCATCCCTAGGGACATAGAACGCAGGATTCTCACCTGTAATCTTGCCACCACGGACTGCAGTATCAATCATGTCGTTCTTGCTTTGAAGTTCGGCTTGATCTTCCTCATACCATTCTTGCCTAATCTTCATCAGGTACGCATACATTGGTTCACCTTTATCGTGTGTACCAACTAAGAAGCGCACTCTGCTATCTCCTAAATCTCCGTTACGTGAAGTCACGTTTTCGGATACACCCTTAATCTCAGACGGAGTAACAAACTCATATCCGTTTTCTGTAGCTAATTCTAACCTTGACTTGTCATCATTCATAATATGCAAATGATAACCAGGAATAGTTCCATCAACCTTCAATTTACTTGATGTGCCATTAAAGACACCACGCTTACGACGCACAGCACCATCTTTAGCTGGTGTTACTTCTGGCGTAGGGTTGATGCGTTCTTGTGTTGCTTCCAAGCTCTTCTCTCTCTTTTCTTGCAGCGTATATGCGCGGGGCATAGTGTTCTCCATTATCTAAGTGTTATTCAGACCAGTCGTAATCAGCAACGTATGCTTCTTTTGTCATCAACTTCTGCTTTACAAACCTATCACAGGCTGCTTTAGCTGTTTCTGGCAAATTGTCATACGACCTTTTACTACCACTGTTCCCACCACTACCTCCCTTGCCCCTACCACTACCAGACTCAAGCTGATAATTGGGGGTACGCTTTTCTTCTTTTCCAAATTTCTGAGGAAACTCTTCAATTAGGACTTCATCAAGCCTAGTAAGAAAAGCATCTCCAGCTAGTCCTGGGTTCTCAAGTCTAAGGGTCTCTCCTATGGCATTAGTCATAGAAGTCATCCTCTTATCCTTTCCAAACCACTCATTCTTGTCTAACCAAACTTGAAGCTTTGGATCAACTGCACTTGGCAATGCACCACGTACTGGAGCTTCTTTAGCAGCATTATCCTTTGCAGTCTTTGCTTCTTCTTTAGCTGAATCTATTGCATCATCTAAGGCATTAACCCTCTGACCGTCACCATCTGTAATAGCTTGGGCGCGAGCAGCTTTAAGATTAACTACCTCTAGTTCAAGTTCCTTTGCCTTACGTTCATAAGATTCTTTTTGAAACTTATGAAACTCATCTGCTGCAACTCTAAACTCTTTCAGACTTTCTTTAGTCTGGTTAAGTTCTTTAAGAAGGTTCTCATTATTCTTTCGAAGAATAGGAAGAATCTCCCTACCTCGCTTAACAAAAGTCTCAGCATCTACCCAATCTTTTTCATCCCCATGAAACTTATCTTTAGGAGCCCATCCTTGAGATGATGCTTCTTTGATAATCTTTTCATCTACTTCTGGGGTCTCAATTTTTACTTCTTCTTGCTGTTCAATCTCTTTAGTCTCAGCCATCATATACTCCTAGTTCACTAACTTCGTCAAATAACTGTTTAAGCACCTTTTTTAAGGTGAGGATCTACCAGTTCTACGTCTTCGTCTAAAGTAGCCGTAATGTCACCATCATTGACCATCCTGTACTTCACTCCATCCCTACCTGTGTAGAGCAGCCCTGCGTATTTAGCAAAAGCTACCTTATCGCCTACCTTACACCAGGGAATAGACATATCGTCGTAGCAAGTGTCACCCATAGCCACTACCACACCTGTGGTATTTGCCATTTGTTCACGTTCTCGCTGGTTATCCGTACCTAAAATGATTCCACCTGCACTTTTTTCCATAATTTCTCTGGGAAGTACCAAAACTCTGTGTCCCGCTGGATTAATCCCACTAGGATTGCTTGGGTGCGTCATAAAGTTCCTCATAAGTGATATCTAAAATATTAGCTATTGCCCTGCACATACCTTTTACTAGCTCTGGGTGCTCATAAACATCGTTTATCAGCCCTTCTTTCATGGTTTCCCTTTCCCCAACAAGCTTTTTAAAGAACTTCTGGGTAACTGGGGAGCTTTTCCATTCCTCAAATCCATTTAGTGTTACTGGTTCCATTGCTTTTTAGTCCTTTAACTTTCTACAGTTGGGATTTCTGGGGTTCCTGTAGGTTGGTTAGCTTTCATCTGGTCAAACACCTTGGTCATGGTATCTATACTACTTGTAAGCCCTTCCCTACGTTCTCTTTGCAAAGCTATTGCTGCATTAACTTCATTAATCTTGTGATCCCGTGCTGAACTTTGTATCTCTGCACCAATGAAAGCTACCTCTGCTTCCAGTTTTTGTATCTTAGCTTGGCTAAGTTCTGCTTCTTTCATTAGTTTGAGCAGACCAAGTTTGAGATGCAGATCCATTTCAGCCTGTTTGGTCTGTGCTCTGATCTGTTCAATCTGAACTTTAACGTCAGGCCCTGCAGGAGGAATAGCATTCTTGCCAGCAGGATCAGGCAACAGAGCATCAATGTCTGGAACCTTCAGAGCTTTTAGGAAACGTTTCTCAGCTTCATACCGATTGTAAAGTCCTGGATTAGTCTGAACTGCTGCCTGAATTGCCATTGCTTGCTGTAAGCGCAAGGAGTCAGACGTAATACTAGGATCAGCACTAGGGCGAACATCACTTGAATCACCCTCATAGTCCTTAACAAGAATCACCCCCTTTCCGTTGGCCTCCGAAGTAAACATAGAATCTTCTACTACGTGCAGTTGGTTAAGTCGGTACTCTTTACGAAGCTCTTGCTTAAGGGAACGGTAAGTTCTTTTAAAGATGCCATTAAATACTTTCTTACCTTCTTCTGCCATTGTTCGGGTAGTTTCAGCAGGTGTGTTCTGTCCTGGGTTTTGACCTACCAGAATATCTACAGCACCACCAGTACGTTCACCGTAATTAATTAGCAGATTGAGAAGCGTAAAGAGAACCTGACTAGGTTCCCTTACTGGCAAAGGCATGATCCCTTTTCTAAGGTCATCCCCAGTTGTGTCTACGTGCTTCCATTCCAAAGGAGCAAAAGAAAGATTGCCACCCCTAAGTTTGATGCCACGGCTCATAAATCCACCAGCCGTATTAGCCATCGTTCCTGCATCTACAAGCTGGTTAATCAGGGTATTGATTGACTCATTCAGAGGCCCTAGAAGAACCCCAAAACCAAGATCATAAAACCCACCATCAGGAGAAGGAATAAAAGGATATTTGGTAAAACATCTTTCTGGTTCAATACTGAGGATTTCATCTTTGACACTCCTTTTGATACTGGTCTCAAAGTATCTGGCTACAATCCTAGCTACTTTTCTAGTGTCTTTACGAACACAGACAATGTAGGGCTCTTGATAACCATCACCATCAAAATCAATGTAGCAATGCTGTTCCAAGATCTCATACGGAGTACTCTTATCGTTTGATTCTGGGGGGTTCATCCCCTGAGCTTTGTTCTGGGCTGCTTGAAGGGTGTTGTTATTTACCCCAACATTGTTTACGTTTGGACGAGTCTCACTTAC
>Ga0049082_10000498_pt1 | contig 11280 bp, 6 predicted proteins | sample GreLakmeHU45MSRF_FD_66718 | JGI IMG/M metagenome (GOLD analysis project Ga0049082, IMG submission 66718) | Freshwater lentic microbial communities from great Laurentian Lakes, MI, USA - Great Lakes metaG HU45MSRF | ecosystem: Environmental > Aquatic > Freshwater > Lake | place: Great Lakes... | reverse complement strand
CAGCATCTGGTCGGGCGAAAGGCCGTTGGCGGCACGGAGCGTCTTGACGTCGGTCGCGTGTCCGACGAAACGATCAGGCCAGCCAAGACGCACGATCGGCGTGCGCGCGCCGTGTTCGGCGAGTGTCTCGAGGGCGCCCGTGCCGAAGCCGCCGGTGACGGCGCCGTCTTCGAGCGTGACGATGAGCTTGGCCGACTTGGCCTGTTCGACGAGCAACGTGGCGTCGATCGGCTTGGCGAAACGCGCGTTGACCACGCCGACGGAGAGACCGGTCTCAGCAGTAAGTTTATCGGCGAGCGCTTGGGCTTCCGGCACCATCGTGCCGAGCGCCCAGAGTTGGACGTCGACGCCGGCGCGGAGGACTTCGGCTTTCCCGAGGGGGATTAGCGCGGGCTGGGCCTTGATCGCCTTGCCGGCGGCGGCGCCGCGCGGGTAGCGGATGAACATCGGCGCACCGGACTTCAGCGCAGTGTGGAGCATGTCCGAGAACTCATCCTCGTCCTTCGGCTGCATCAGCGTGACGTTCGGGACGCAGCGCAGGTAAGCGATGTCGAAGAGGCCATGATGCGTCGGGCCATCGCTCGGCGAGACGCCGGCGCGGTCCATGCAGAAGGTGACCGGCAGGCGCTGGAGGCAGACGTCATGGATGACCATGTCGTAGGCGCGCTGCATGAAGGTGGAGTAGATCGCGCAGACCGGACGGAGGTCGCGGGCGGCGATACCGGCGGCGAAGAGCGCGGCATGCTCCTCGGCGATACCGACGTCATGATACTGCCCAGGGAGTTCCTTCTTGAGCTGATTGAGGCCGGTGCCGGAAGGCATCGCGGCGGTGATGCCGACGACGCGGGAGTCGGCCTTGGCTTCGCGCACGAGGAGCGCACCAAAGACATCCTGCCAGGCCTTGGGCGCGCCGGGGGCGCCAGAAGCGAGCGAGTCGCCCGTCTCCGGATCGAAGGCGCCCGTACCGTGGAATTTTTCCGGGTTCTTCAGCGCGGCGCCGAGACCGCGGCCTTTCTCCGTGCGCACGTGGAGGAGAATCGGGCCGGTGGAGTTCTTGCAGAAATTGAGGTAACGCTCAAGGGCACCCAAATCATGGCCGTCGATTGGGCCAACGTAGCGCACGCCATACTGCTCGAAGAGCGAGGAGCTGTGTGTGTACCAGTTCTTCACGTGGCGCTTAAAGCTGCGGCCAAAATCGAGGACCTTCGTACCGAAGCGCGTCTTCCCCAGCAGTCGTTTCAGCCCCTTCTGCGAATTGTTGTACGGTCGCGTGACGATTAGGCGGCTGAGGATGTCGGCGACCGCGCCAACATTGCGGTCGATGGACCACTCGTTGTCGTTGAGGACGATGACCAGGCGCTTGGTCGACTTTGCGGCGTTATTGAGCGCCTCCATCGTGACGCCGCAGGTGAGGGCCGCGTCGCCAATGAGGGCGACCACGTGCGAATCCTCGCCCAGGCGATCGCGGGCATTGGCCAGGCCGACGGCGGCGGAGAGCGCCGTACCAGCATGGCCTGCGCCGAAGACGTCGTGCAGGCTCTCTTCGCGATTGAGGAAGCCACTCAGGCCACCCGTCGTGCGGATGCCTTCGAAATCGGCGCCGTTGCGGCCGGTGAGGAGCTTGTGCACGTAGCCCTGGTGGGCCACATCGAAGATGAATTTGTCCTGCGGCGTACCGAAGACGCGGTGTAGCGCGATTGAGAGCTCGACCACACCGAGATTGGGACCGATGTGACCACCGTTTTTAGCAGTGACGGCGACGAGACGTTCGCGGATGTCCTGCGCGAGCAACGGCAGCTGCTCGGGAGCGAGGGCCTTGACATCTTCCGGCCCGCGGATGGACGCGAGGAGCGACATTAGCCCTGCGAATCTTCGCCGCGCTTACCCAGCTGCTCGATGCGTAGTTCGGCGGCCTCGAGCGACTTCTGGCAGGACTTCAGGAGGCGCATGCCTTCCTCATACTTCGCGACGAGTTCGTCGAGCGAGACATCGCCGGACTCGAGGGATTCGACGAGCTGCTCGAGCTTCTTGAGTTCGGCCTCGAAGCCTTCCTTGCCGGAGGCTGAGGCGGGTTTCTTGTCCGCGCACATGGGCCTACTGTCAGCGGAGCCCCCTCCCCTCTCAAGCGGATTATGCACCTTCAGCCCAGAACAGGTGGCCCGGCCGCCCCGACCAGGCGGGAGTGGCCCCGGCCGCTCACAGATACTGCGTGAGGCTCTTCACCGTCTTCGCATCGAGGCGACGGACGAGCGCCACGGAAAGATCGACGCAGGCCTGGAGGTCGGCGAGGTCGATGACCGCGTTGTGCGTATGGATATAGCGCGCAGGGACACCGAGCACGATGACCGGTACGCCCAGTTCATGGGCTTGGAAGGAACGTGCATCGGTGCCGCCCGTGCGACGGACCGCGAGCTGGCAAGGGATACCCTTCGCCGCCGCCACTTCGAGAGTCAGATCGACCAAGCGCGGATTCATGATCGCCGTCGGATCATAGGCGCGCACCTGCACGCCGCCGCCGAGGGCGCCCTGCGTCTCCCCATGCGGAGCGAGGCCGGGCAAGTCGTCAGCCGGCGGGCCTTCGAGGACGATGACGACGTCGGGCTTGGCGAGACGCGCGGCGACGACCGCGCCGCGGCAGCCGACTTCTTCCTGCACGGTCGCGACCGCGAGTAGATCGCACGGCGTCGCGGACGCGTCGAGCTCATGCGTCGCGAGCGTGAGCGCGGCCATGCCGACGCGATTATCGAAAGCTTTCGCCGAATAGAGACCGGGCTCGGCGAGGGCCGTGAATGGGCCTTCGGGCACGACCGGATCGCCGGGACGGATGCCGAGGCGGGCGACGGATTCCGCCGAGCGCGCGCCGATATCGACGAGTACCTTATCAGCTGAAGCGGCCTGGGCGCCGCCCTGATGAGGCGGGAGTGCGGCGACGATACCGATGAATTCTTTCTGCGCGGAGCGCGACCAGATGCGGAGGCGTTGGGCGGCGAGGACGCCGTCGGGCCAGCCGCCGACCGGAGTCAGGCGAAGAAAGCCATCGGGCGTGACCGCCTGCACCAGGAAACCGATCTCATCCATATGAGCCGTGAGCACCACGCGGGGGCCCTGCTTCTCTTTGGCCGGCGAAGCGAGCACGCCGCCGAGGCCGTCGGCCTGCAGCGTGCGGCCGCGGAGTTCGCGGACGAAGATCGCGCGGACCGCGTCCTCATGGCCAGAGGTGCCGTGGGCTTGCGTGTAAGCCTCCAGCAGACGGAGGGTTTCGGAGGGACGCTTAGGCACAGGAAAATTCAGCGCGGCTGGCGGGTCTGCAGGCGCGGCTTCAGGCCGGCCTTGGCGACCGCGTCGAGCGCGCCGACGGCGGCGCCCGTGAGCGAGCGCTCGTCGGCGACAATCACGACTTCAGTACCCGGCGACTTCAGAGCGTGGTCGACGAGAGCCTTGGCGAGCGCGGCGGAAGCGATCTCTTTGCCTTCGAGGTAGAGTTTGCCCTCACGGTCTACGCCGACGACGAGCGTCGTAGCCGGCGTCCCTTCGGTACCGGCGGAAGCCGTCGGCGGAATGATGGCCATCGTGCGGGCCTGCTCGAATCGGCCGCTCAGTAGCAGAAAGAAAACCAGCACCACCATCACATCGATGAGCGGTACCACGTTGATGTCAGCGCGGCGGCGGCGGGCGACGACGAGGCTCATCGACGGTGGGCTTCCAGCGCTTCGACGAGTACGTCGAGGCGGGAAGAAAGAATCTCCATTCGGCGACCCAGCCAGTTGGCGGCGATGAGCGCGGGGATGGCGATGCAGAGGCCGATCATCGTCGTGCTCAGCGCGAGGCCGACGCCGCGGGTGAGTGTCTGGGAATCAGGCAGGCCTTGTTCAGGAAAGAGTGTCGCGAGTCCGGTGACCGTACCGAGCAGGCCAAGGAGCGGGGCGGCGGCGACAATACTGTCGAGGAGGTGCAGGCCGCGATGGAGACGGATCAGCTCGTTACGTGTCCACGCCTTGAGCACTTCGCCGGAAGCGCCGTCCTTCCAGCGTTGCACCAGACGGCCCGCGACGGACTCGCCATCAGCCGGGCCCACCTGGTCGAGCTTGCCGTTCAAGACCGATTTAAGAACGGACTCCGGGGCCACGCGCGAAACACGGAGAGCCAGCGCGCGTTCCACAATCAGGAAAACGGCGAGCAGAGAGCAGATTGCGAGCGGCCAGATGAAAATGCCGGCACCTTGGAGTAGGGTTTGCACCCTATGAGCGTCCCCAAAGGCCAAAGGGTCGCAAGCCCGCTCTTTAAACGCCTATTTTATGACTTTAAATGCCATTTAAATGATTTTAAATGATTTTATTCAGTCTTTTGGAACAAATGGGGGTAACCAATCCTTTGACTTTCCCCTAGGGGGGATTACTGTGGTTTTACCCCCATTTACTATGAGACTTAAACGCTCAGGTTTCTCCCTCGTGTTGTCGCTGACCATCATGGCCTCGATGGTGATGATGGTGATCGTCCTCGCCTCTTTCCTGCAGGTCGAAAGTCGCCTCGCCCAGAGCCACGCCGGCTACCTCCGCGCCCGCTTCAACGCCCTCGCTTCGGCCAAAATCGCCATCGGTCAGTTGCAGGTTTTAGCTGGCCCGGACCAACGCGTGACCATGCGCGCCGACATGTTCTCCCCGGAACTCACGCCGCCCGGCCCCATCTCCACCCCCGCCGTGCCGCGCACGGGAACTTTCCCCGCCTTATACAACCCAAGTTCCCCGGCCGGTGCCATCGTCGTCCACCAGAAACGCTATCTTACCGGTGTGTGGGCCACTGGCGGCGTGCAGAGCAAGAAAGTGCGCGACTGGGATGTGACCAACCCGCACAAAACGCGCCTCTTCCTCGGCTGGCTTTGTTCGCCGATGTACAAGGCGACCGGACTCGACACGGAGATCCCCGACACGACCAAGTTGCCGAACTTCCTGCCGAACAGCAGCTATTACAATTTCGTCACCGGCGAGGCGGGCAATCTAGCCGACAGTCAGGCGTTGATCGACGACCTCAGCACCTCGATGGAAAGCGCGCCGAATGGCATCCTGGTGCCGCTCGTCTCCAGCGGGACGGTCTCCTGGCCAGCGACAGCGGTCTCGCGCTTGCAGCAGGAATATTACGGCGCCGTGGACATGCGCCCCGTCCCCCTGCCTGGTCCGACCAACAGCGCCGGCAAACTGCTCGGCTCCAATGGACGCTACGCTTTCTGGATCGGCGACGAAGGCATCAAGGCCAAGGTCAACCTGCCGGACAGCTTCGCCAAGACGACCACCGGCTCCGGACTCAAGCTCAACAACCTGTCGAACTGGGAAAGAGAACTGGGCGGCTCCGCGGTGCAGCGCAACGGCATCGAGACCATCAAGAACACCGACCGACCCACCCTGCCCGCCACCTTCTCAGCCGAGTTCCAGAACTGGCGCGACCGGGACATCAGCGCGGCCAACGCGCTCAACGGAAAATCTGAATCACTCCAGATGCCCAAGGTGCTCAGCGCCGCGAGCCTCGCCACCTGGGCGGCACGAGTTTCCGGCGTCCTCGCCTCCGGTCAGGTCATGACGGACGGCCTCCGCGCGCTCTGGCACGACGTCACGCCTTGGTCCTACTCCACCCTCTCCGACACCTATAACGGAGGCCTGAAGTACGACCTCTCCACTGCGTTCGAGCTGCCTTACGCGACCTATCGCGGGCTCGAGATTTATCCCGACCAAAAGGACCCCGCCAAGACCTCTAACGACAACCGCCGTCCGTCACTGTTCCATAACGCCCCCGGCTTCGCCGACCTCGACTTCAATCGCCCGAACCTCGTCGACAAGATTGCCAGCGCCTCGGACCTCCTCGCCGCCTACCCGCGCGCCAGCGAGTGGACCCCGCGCTACACCGCCAGCCTCCTTGGCTCTGGCTACAATCTGCTCAAGACGCAGAACGGCAGTGAGACGCCGGAGCGCCTCGGCTTCATCTACGAAGTGCCGATTGGCTCGCGCTTCTTCAACTCCACCACATCCATGGTCTCCGGCACTTTCACGCGTGCCGAGACCACCACGACCCAGCCGACGACGAACGTGCCGGCCAATCCGGTACGTATCCACAGCCTGCCATGGTCCCAGCTGCCCGAGAACGACCCGGAGAACATCAAAGGGCGCATCGTCCGCGGCCCGACTTGGGATCTCTACCGCAACTTCTACCGCATGTACAAGCGCGAGGTCGAGGCAGCCAACAATCAGTCCGGCCTCATGGGGCAGGCCGACGTACCAGACAGCGATACGCTCGTCGCCCGCGGCCTGGAACCACTCACCTTCGCTTCCGGTAACCGCGTGCCGCCCGTGGCCAAGAACACCAGGGACAACACCACCCCACGCAAGAAATACACCGAGTGGCCGCTCAAAGGTAACGGCGACGATTCGTTCCTGCCCAACGAACTCTTTTACGAAAGTAGCAGCGTGGACTACACGGACTTCTTCTACCGCAATAATCTCAGCGACACCACGTTCGGCCCCGACTTCCAGGCCGACAAGCGGATCTTCCAGCCTTTCAATATCGCCACGCCTAGCGGCAATATCAGTTGGCTCCACGCCGGCGTGAACAACATCACGCCGGGCGTCTACGGGACGTACGAACATTCCGGGATGGCCCTGCCTTCGGCGACGTCCAGCACGGGCGCCAAGCCCGATAGTTTCTACGAACTGCCAACCGGTTCGCCCGGCTTCTCGGCCGCGCCCTCGGCCTCCTCGGTGACCACTAACACGACTACCCGCACCTGGCCGACCTCCATGAACGTCGCGCCGAGCATCATCCGCTTCGCGATGGTCTACTCCACCGTCTGGAATAGCGACATGATCGGCATCGTGTGCGACCCATACATCACCCTGCACAACCCTTACGACTGCGCCATCGAGTTCGAAGGCATCGGAATGGTCAGCAACGACCAGTCGATGACCTACTACTTCGAGTTCGAAGCCGGCGGCACCGGACCGGGCGATTTCGGTGGGGGACGCTACGTCATCGGCGACATCTGCCTCTCCCAATCCACCACGGACGGTCGCGAGCTCTCCTTCCGCGCCGTCGCCGGCGCCACGGGCACGACCCTCGCCAAGCCGAGCGTCCTCCGCCTCGAGCCCGGCGAGATCCGCATCGTCTCCCCCTCGCAGGCCACCCGCCGCAACAACCTCGACGGCACCGCGCCCGTCGCCATCCCGGGCGACCTCGTATTCGAACAGCAAAGCCGCATGTTCTTCCCGATGAATACCTACGTGGGGATGGCCCGCGTGCTTGAATACACCGCAGATAAGCCGACGGTGCTGTGCGAAGATTTCACTGATGAGCAAATCAGCGACGAGTGCCCCGGCTGGAATGACCCGGTGATCAATATCGCGGCGCGGTGGAAGAAGTGGGAGATGGAGAATGCGCGCAATGTGGCCCGCGCCATCAAGATCAACCTGCCTGGCTGGACTGGGACCGGGACCGCTAATGTGCGTTCGCTCAATGCCGAACTGCTCCGGTTCGGCAAGAAGCCGTACGTGAACTTCCGCAACTTCGGCTGGACCGGTTGGAGCGGCTATATCGTCGCCGGCAAAAGCCGCGCCTCCAACGCCACCACCGGCATGTCGAGCAACATGCACTTCAACTTCTACCTGCTCAACCAGAAGAGTGCCAAGCAGCTGCGCCCACTCAACTGGGAACGCCGCTGGTCCGGCGGCCGTGACACCGCACGGGTGAGCAACACTTTCAAGCTCGGCGAAGACACCCCACACCTCTGGTGGGCCGTCGACCAACCTTTGCTCCTCAACCTCCAGACGCTCTCAGCCGGCTGGCCATCATTCGGTAATTCCAACCGCGGATACGAAATACGCACGGATAACCGCTACCTCCTCGATCCAGATTATAATTTAAGTGTCAGATCTAGCGGCAACTGGTTACCGCGCATAGATCCAGAGCACGGGAACCCACCCATCCCCGGCGACGACCTCGCTAATTCCGTGAACCAAAGCCAGTTCGGGAAACTGCCCGTGCAGGGGCCCTCCGGCGAAAGCCTCGCCGACTGGGAATCGACCGGCTCCAACATCACCAAGCAGCCGGTGTTGCTCTTCGACATGCTCGTCCGCGGCGCCAAGGAATCCAGCGGCTCATTAGACAAATGGTATCCATCGACCTACAACGTCTGGCCCAATCGGCAAAGCGGCGTGACGGATAAACTAAGGGCCCCGACCGAACTGCGAGCCGCACCGATGAATCCTTACTTCACCAGCACCCGTTCGCAACAGGCCTACCTCTTCGGCTACGATGGTAAAGCGCACGGGCCAGTCGGCTGGATTGCCCGCCAGATTCCCCTGAGCAGCCCCGTTCTCCCGATTGACCTCAACGGCGATAACGCATTCTGGGGTTCCAGCGTGGATCTCACCGGCCAGAACAACGTCGTCCTCTTCCCGATACCGCGCCGGCCGATGCTCTCGCTTTCGCAGCTTGGCACGGTCGCCTTCGCGCAGACCAACACGGACCCCGACCTGACCGTTGGTTCGTCATTCGCCCACCCGGGCATCATCGACCTCACGAAGCTTGTCGACTGGCCCGGACCCAAGGTCCTGAGCACGGCGGAAAGGAACGCCCTCTCCGCGACTGGTCAGGCCCAATACTGGATCCCCGAACACGGCTTCGCCGGCAAGTCGATGGGCGAGGGCATCATCCGCAACCGCTCCAACGTCCGGACCGACCACGCCTTCGCGGCTAACCTCACGCTCTGGGATTCATTCTTCTTCAGCGGTCTGCACCTGAACGCACCTTCGTACCACAGCTCCGCCGCCAGCTGGCCGAACGGGCCGAACCTGCCGGCCGATGGCACCTTGATGACAGCCCAAGAGGATTACCTGAGGTCGCAGGGCGTGGTCGACCCCACCTCGTTCGCCTCGCTGAAGTCCGCGCTGGACGCCGGCAACCTCCCGCTGGCCAACAAGCGCGTCGCCTACACGCCCGATTATAAGCCCGCCAGCACGACGTTCCCCAAGGCCGACGAGTTCCCGCACCCCGCCTTCATCGCGACGAAGTCGCTCTACAACGGCGGCTTCAATGTGAACTCTACGTCCAAGCCCGCCTGGAAGGCCGTGCTGGCCGGCATGAAGGGTCAGGTCCTGCCTAACGCCAACGGCAACTCCACCAGCACCGCCCTGACCAAGTTCGCGCGGGCCTTCGACTCCACCCCCGCAACCGGTGCCACCAGGCCTTGGTCGAGCCACCGTGAACTCAACGACAACGAAATCGACGCGCTCGCCGCGGGCGTGGTGAGCGAAGTCCGCCGCCGCGGTCCGTTCATGTCACTCGCCGACTTCGTCAACCGCCGCCTGATCAACGACGACGCCTTTGGCCTCAAGGGTGCCCTGCAGGCGGCCATCGACGCCGCCGACGCCGGGGCTTACCCCATCAATAAGACCGCCATCACCAATGGCGGCGGCACGTTCGGGGCGCCGGTCGGGATGAACTTGATGAATTTCGCCAGCATCAACAGCTACCGAAAATTTGAAGACGGCATTCCTAATAACGGGTTTCCTGATAGGTTTGAATTTGCTAATCCTTGGATCGATGTACCTAACGTGGACCGCTTCCCCTCGCTGCGGGCGATGAGCACCACGAACGACAAGACCAAAGTGACCGCCGCCCTGGGTGCCCCGGGCATCGTCACCCAGATGGATGTGCTCAACTCCATCGGCCCCAACCTGACCGCGCGCTCCGACACCTTCGTGGTCCGCGCCTACGGTGAAGCCCTCGATAACTCCGGTAACTCGATCGGCAAGGCCTGGGTCGAAGTCGTCGTCCAGCGCTCGGCTGACTATATCGGACCGGCGGGAGTGGACCCCAACCGGCGCAAACTCGCCTACCGCGGCGTCGACAACAATATGAACGACGGTACCGACAAGGATCCGAAGGTGGTCAACGACTCCAAGACCATCCTCGAGACCATCGAACGGCGGACCATAACCCCGACCGCCGACGACGCTAACCTGAACCGTGTCTTCGGCCGCCGCTTCAAGACCGTCAACCTGCGCTGGCTCGCCGCCAACGAAATCTGATTCCATGAACCGCTTTTTAGTCCTCGCCGCCCTCCTCGGTGGCCTCGTGGGCGCGTCCGCCCCTGCGGCCGATCCGCCCACCGGACCCAAGACGGCGCCGAAGGCCTCGCCCAAGGCCAGCGCCGGAAAAAAGAAGGAGAAGGAAATCGAACAACATCTCTGCAAACTCCGCCTGATGTGGTGGCTCGCCCCCCAGGGCGAGCTCGAGCTCGGCATCCAGCAAGAGAGCGAGCAGGGCCAAAGCGAAGTCGTCCCGATCGGCATCTCCCAGATGCAGATCAACGGCTCGATTGACTACCATGGCCAGTTTGCCGTGCAGGTCATGCGCAAGGGCACGACCGGTGAAATCGACAAGAAGGGTAAGCCGATCGTCAGCTGGCTACCCTACGCGACCTTACCGCTGAAGCCGGACGATACCGACATCTGCGTGATTCTCTTCGACAACGGCAAAGGGGGGGCGAACTTCCGAATCTTCGACTTCAAGCCGGCCGCCTTCCCTTATGGCTCGCTGAAGATCGTCAACCTATGCGGAGCCAAGGTCGCCTGCTCGCTCGACGGCAAGGTCATCCTGGCCGAGCCCGGCAAGGCCGTCCTTTCGTCCAACAATTTCGCGATGCGCGCCGCCCCGCAGATCACCATGGCCGTCCAGGAGGCTGGCGGCGAAGACCGGATCCTCTTCATGTCGCGCATGGTCATGAGCGACAGCACCCGCTCGCTCTTCTTCGTGATTGAAAGACCCAGCGACAACATCGAGACCCGCTACGAAGTCACGAGTATCGTGGACTTTAATCCCAACCCCGCTGGCGTCCTGCGACCCGCCAGCGCCGCCCCGACCGGCAACGAGAACGCCCCTGTCAAGGTACCCAAGGAAACCAAGGCGGCGACCAAGAAGGCCGCTTAGCCGTCCCGTCCGCCCCGCTTCCCATGAGATCCCTCCTGCTGCTGGCGATGTCATGGGTGGCCACTTGGGCCCAAGCCGATACCCTCTTCAATCCAGCCGCGAACTTCCGCCTGACCGCCGCCTGGGCCGACTTACCCGCCGGCGAGGTCTCGGTCACCGTCCGACCACAAGGAGTAACCATCGGGCTCAACGCGCTCCAAGCCGCCATCGACTACCCCTGTCTAGTCCGGCATGGCGAGTCATTGGAAGTCCTGCTGACCCCGGCCCCGCCCCGGTCGAGCTATAGCATCGGCAAGTTGCCGATCCCGG
>Ga0049082_10000492_pt1 | contig 11349 bp, 12 predicted proteins | sample GreLakmeHU45MSRF_FD_66718 | JGI IMG/M metagenome (GOLD analysis project Ga0049082, IMG submission 66718) | Freshwater lentic microbial communities from great Laurentian Lakes, MI, USA - Great Lakes metaG HU45MSRF | ecosystem: Environmental > Aquatic > Freshwater > Lake | place: Great Lakes... | reverse complement strand
CGCGGGGAATGAAGTTGCGCGCCGGAATGCCTCACTCTGGACCACGGACCGTCCAAACTGTCGTACGCCCTGTCCCATTTTCCCGGATTTCCCAGCGGTCTTCATTGACACAGGCAGGTACGAGAGCGTACACCGTATACTATGTCCTCTCCCAAGCCTGCTTCTGGCCTGCTCAAACAGGTCCCGTGGATCGCCGTCGCCGTGCTCGGCGCTGGCGCCATCGCCACCGTCGCCCTGAACAAGGGTGAGTCGATCAGCGCCGCGTGGTTGCTCACCGCGGCGGTCTGCACCTACCTCATCGCCTACCGGTTCTACAGCCGGATCATCGCGGCGGACATCTTCGGCCTCGATGCGACCCGGTCGACCCCGGCCGAGCGCCTCGATGATGGTCGGGACTACGTGCCGACCAACAAGTGGATCGTGTTCGGCCACCATTTCGCGGCCATCGCCGGCCCCGGCCCGCTAGTCGGGCCCACGCTGGCGGCCCAGTTCGGCTTCCTCCCCGGCGCCCTCTGGATTTTGGTGGGTGTCGTGCTGGGCGGCGCGGTGCAGGACTTCGTGATCCTCTGCGCGTCGATCCGCCGCGACGGCAAATCGCTGGGGCAGATGGCCAAGGAAGAGATCGGCACGGTGGCCGGCGCCACGGCGCTCGTCTCCATTCTCGGCATCATGATCATCCTGATCTCGGTGCTGGCGCTGGTCGTGGTGAACGCGCTGCGCGACAGCCCGTGGGGCACGGTCACGATCGGCTTGTCGATTCCGATCGCCATGCTGATGGGGATCTACCTGCGCTGGATCCGTCCCGGTCGCGTGTTGGAAGCGACGGCGGGCGGACTGGTGCTGCTGTTCCTCTCGTTGTACGCCGGCAAGTGGGTATCGGAGTCGGCCACGTGGGCACCGGTGTTCACGCTGAGCGGCGTGACGCTGTCGCTGTCGATCATGGTGTACGGCTTCTTCGCCTCGGTGCTTCCGGTGTGGATGCTGCTGGCGCCCCGTGACTATCTGTCGGCGTTCGTCAAGATCGGCGTGGTGCTGGCACTCGGTGTCGGTATCATCGTGGTGATGCCGGACATGGAGATGCCGGCGGTTACGAAGTTCATCGACGGCACGGGCCCGGTGTTCTCCGGCAAGCTCTTTCCGTTCGTGTTCGTGACCATTGCGTGTGGCGCGATTTCCGGCTTCCACGCGTTGATCTCGTCGGGCACCACGCCGAAGCTGCTGCGTCGTGAACCGGATGCCCGCCTGATCGGTTACGGCTCGATGCTGACCGAGTCGCTGGTGGCCACGATGGCCCTGATTGCGGCCTGCGTGCTCACCCCGGGCATCTACTTTGCGATCAACTCACCGGCGGCCGTGATCGGAACAACCGCCATGAGTGCGGCCGACACGATCAACGGCTGGGCGTTGTTCAAGACGATCTCCGCCGCTGATCTCGAGACACTGGCCCGCCAGGTTGGCGAGAACTCGTTGCTCTCCCGCACGGGCGGCGCGCCCAGTCTGGCAGTCGGCATGGCGCATCTGTTCTCGCGGGCCTTGGGCGGCGAAGCGGCCATGTCGCTCTGGTATCACTTCGCGATCATGTTCGAAGCGCTGTTCATCCTGACCACGCTCGATGCCGGCACGCGCGTTGGCCGCTTCATGCTGCAGGATCTGCTCGGTCAGGTGTACAAGCCGCTCGGCCGCGTGTCCTGGTATCCCGCCGTGGTGCTCTGCTCCGCCCTGTTCGTCTCGATGTGGGGATACTTCCTGTACCAGGGCGTCACCGATCCACTGGGCGGCATCAACTCGCTCTGGCCGCTGTTCGGTATCTCGAATCAGCTGCTGGCCACGGTTGCACTGTGCGTCGGCACGACGGTGATCGTGAAGATGGGCAAGGCGAAGTACGCATTCGTCACCATCATCCCGCTCGTGTGGCTAGTCATCGTCACCTCGACGGCCGGCCTGCTCAAGATCTTCTCCAGCGATCCAAAGCTCGGCTTCCTGTCGCATGCGCGATTGATCGAAGGGCAGATTGCGGCCGGCACGCTGCCGGCGAACATCAAGACGCTTGAGGCCGCGCAGCGCATGATCTTTAACGATCGTCTCGACGCGGCCGTGGCCGCCTTCTTCCTCGTGTCGGTGGTGGTGATTCTGACCGCGTCGATCATCGAGTGGGTGAAGGTGATGACCGGCAGTCAGGCACCGGTGTCGAGCGAGACGCCGTACGTGCGCACGCAGCTGGTGGACGCGTAAGCGACGAACGACGGGTGCACCGGGACAGGGGGCGACGGCAGATGCCGTTGCCCCCTGCTTCGTGAGCGGGCATGGGCAGAAATCTGGCTCTCGCAAAAAGGCAGGTCACGAACGACCTTACGAACAGGCCGCGAGCCGACCGACCCGAGGTCGAACGCTCACACCCTCTCCGAGCCAGCATGACAGCGGTCACTCTCGTGTCACCCCAGCGCCTCACTTCGTCAACGTCATGACACAGGCAGCGAACACCACGCCGTGGAAAGTCACGATGCGTCGTTGGATCGCGACGGTGCATCGGATCATCGGCGCGCCGGATTACGAGACGTATCTGGCCCATATGCAACGCAAGCATCCCGGCTGTACGCCGCTGGACGCCCGCGCGTTTGAGCAGCAGCGCCTTGTAGACCGGTACAAGCAACCCGGCTCGCGCTGCTGCTGAGCACGGGGGGCGAGGCGTCCGGTGTGGTCGGTTATGCGTCGGCGCACACGGTGTCACCCACCACTTCAAAGGCCGGGGCACTTGGACTCGTGGTGAAGAACAGCGCGCGATGCGACGCCGCGGCATGCGTGCGCAAATACCGATCACGCCACCGCGAGGCAAAGCGCTCGGCGTCGCTCACCGGCACCATCGCCCACACACTCCCGCCGAATCCCGCGCCGAAGGCGCTGGCCGCGTGCGCGCCAAGTTCGCGCGCATAGCGCGCGAGATGCACCGTTTCGGCAACCTGATTCTCGAGCGCCCGCTCGGCACCGCCTTGTGAACGATCGACCAGCGTCCCGAACTGCGGCACGTCGCCGCTGGCCAGCGCATCGGCCGCGTGCGGCACGAGCACGAATGTCTCGTCGAAGAACTGCTCGAGTCGCGCGATGAGATGATTGGCGGTGAACTCGTGGTCGGCACCGGCCCGCGCCGCATCGACCAGCATCGATGGCATCTGCGTGACGGGGCCATGGGACGCCGCCTCGAAGGCCTCGCGCAGTGTGCGAGCCGGCGTGTGGGCGCGTGCGCCGCCGTGGAGGTTCCACGCATCCACCAGCCGGTGCGCCGTGCGCGCCGCACGATTGTAGCGCTCCTTGGCCGCACCGGTTTTCGCCGCCACCACGCCGCTCACGCCGATCACGAACGCATACTCCGATGGCCAGGGTACCGAGCGCTCGTACGTGACCGGCGCCCAGCGGAACAGCTCCAGACGTTCCGGTTCACTGCACAGAATCGCCGTCTGATCCTGCGCGCCCCCCAGCGTCCCCACCCCGCGCTCGCCGGCCAATAGTCCGAAATCGGCACCATTCTCAAGGGCGCCGATGTAGCCGGCCAGCGCCGCGCGATCGGTGATCGTGGTGCGCCACGCCGGCAGCGCGGCCAGCTCCGACAACGCGGAGAACGCGAGTGTGAGACCGACCGTAAGCGCACTCGAACTCGAGACCCCGGCGGCCGGTGGCAGATTGCTCGCCAAGGCAATGTCGGCCCCATGGACGGCGCTTCCGAAATTCGCAACGAGGCGCCGGAGGACCGTGCGCGGGTACACCGCCCACGGCAGTGCACTGCGGACCGGCGCATCGAACGCAATTGAAACCGTCTCGCGACGCCGCGCATCGCGCAGTACCGCCACGCGATCGTCGCGCCGACGAGCGACCAGCACGATACCGCGCTCCACCGTGCAGAGCAGCGAGCGGCCGCCGGCGTAGTCCACGTGCTTGCCCAGCACTTCGATGCGCCCGGGCAGGATCCACACCCGACGGCCGTCCGACGGCACGTGGGCGTCATCGAGCGCCTGATGTGCGTCGCGGAGCAGCACGCGGTAGGCGTTCGCGACCAGCGGCGAGAAGCCGACACCGTCGAACGGACGACGCACGAAGAGTTCGCTTCGCGGCGGGAAGGCGTCGGGCGTCACGGGTGCGGATCGACCGACGAGAGCCGCTCCACGACGCGGGCAATGTCGGTGCGACGTGAGAGATCGAGCACTGGAGCACTGTGTTGAACCGCGCGTACCGGCACCCCTTCACGCAGGGCGAGCCCGACCGCCTCCGGCAACTCAAACTCACCGCGCGCCGACATGGGCACGCGACGGCAGGCGTCCACGATGGCCGGCGTGACCGCCCAGAGGTTCATACCAACCCACTGCGCCGATGCGCTCGTGAGATCGACCGCGTCACCCGGCTTTTCGATGATACCGCGCAACCAGCCATCTTCGCCGACATCGAGCACCGCAAAGGCACGTACCCGCTCGGCGTCGATGTTGCCGTCGCGCACGAGGGCGTCACGATCGAACGCCACCACGCCAGCGCTGTCGTCGGCCGCGAGGGCGCGAATGGCATCGATCGGATAGTAGTTGTCGGCATTCAATACGAGGAACGGCGCATCACCGAGCGCATCGGCGGCCACGGTGACCGCGTTGGCCGTGCCGATCGGCGCGGGCTGCACCGCGAAGCGCAGACGCACGCGACGGGGCGGCGCCTCGACCGTAAAGTACTGTCGCACCGCGTCATGACTCGGGCCGATCACGAGCAGGACGTCGGTGATGCCCGCGTCGGCCAAGGCCGAGAGGACATAGTCGAGAAAGGGACGCTTGATCGGAATCATCCCTTTCACACCGGCGTCGGCGGCCGCCACCTGTGAGGCCTCGAGGGTTGCCGTCTCGTCGCGGCGACGCATCCGACTCCCGAGGCCTCCCGCCATGATGACGGCCGAACGGATCATGTCGTGCTGGGTCCCTGCGGCGCGGTGGACGTCTGCCATGCACCACGGGTGAAGTCGGGGAACTTGATCGGCGCGCTCCCCTTCTTGATGGACTGCTCACACAGTGCGTAGGGCACGCTCCATGCGGCCGCATCGTACACGTCAAAATCGGGGGCGAGCCCTTCGCGCATGCACTGCACGAGACGGTACGCCATGATGAAGTCCATCCCGCCGTGTCCGCCGTTCTTGCGCGCCATATCGCCGACGGCCGTCCACAACGGATGCTCGTACTTGCCCTTGAAATCGGCCAGCGGCGTCCACTTCTCACCACCCGCTGCGCCGTCGATGTACAGACGAGCGGGGTAGTCGTTGAAGATCGCCTTCGAGCCCTGCAGGTTGTTCAGCCGCGAATACGGGCGCGGGTTGACCACGTCGTGCTGCAGCAGGATCGTGCGTCCCTTCGCCGTCTTGATCATCGACGTGTTCATGTCGCCGGCCTTGTAGCGCTCGTTCCACTTTGCGCTGTCCTTCGGCTCCTTCTGCTCGCGCCATTCGGTGAGGCCGGCCTCGGGCGACGACATCGACACGACGTACTCGAACTTGTCGCCGCGATGAATGCCGAGGTACTGCGCTACGGGTCCGAGCCCATGCGTGGGATAGAAGTTCGTGTCGCGTTCTGTATGCGGAATACGACGCCACAGTCCTTCGTCCTTGTTCTCGAAAAGGATCGCGCGGAGATCGTGCAGGTACGCCGCCTCGGCATGCAACAGCGTGCCAAAGACGCCTTCGCGCACCATGCGGAGGACGGTGAGCTCACTGTTACCGTAGCAGCAATTCTCCATCAGCAGGCAGTGCCGCTTCATCTTCTCGGACGTGTCCACCAGCTCCCAGCACTGATCGACCGACAGCGCGATGGGCACTTCACTACCGGCGTGCTTCCCGGCGCGCATAGCGGCCAGCACGACGGGCGTATGCCACGGCCACGGGGTCGCCGTGTACACGAAGTCGATATCGTCGCGCTGCACCAGCCGTTCGAAGTCGCGCTCGCCGTTGGTGTACAGCGCGGGGGCCTTGCGTCCGGCTTTCACCACCCGGTCAGCGGCGCGCTGCGCCTTCTCTGGCACGATATCGGCCAGCGCCGTGATTTCCACGCCTTCGATGGCAAGCAGTTCGCTCAGTACGGAACTCCCTCGCAATCCGGTGCCCACGATCGCGATGCGCACCGTGGCATGCTTCTCGAACGGCACGCCCATCATGCTGCCGTTGCCGGCCAGCCTCGGTGGAGTGAGATCCACGCGCCAGTCGTCGGTACTCGCGAGGAGGCGCGCCGGCGCGCCGGTCACCGCGGCCGCCGCTAGCGCGGCGGCCGCACCGCTCAACAGGTCACGGCGCGACACGCTCCGCGATTCGCTCCGCGATTCGCTCCGCGATTCGCCGTGGCCGAGATCGTTCGTTTCGTCGGTCATGAATCCACCCGGATGTGGGCGTCATCGCCCAGGTTCATGCTGCCTTTTACGCCCCATACCACGACACGGTCGCCGAGGAACGCGTCATGCAGCTGCGCATGCTCCACGGTCGTGTTTGCGCCGATCACGGCGTTGGCCACCGATGAGTGACGCACCGTGCTGCCCGCACCGAGGGACACGTTCGGCCCCACGGTCGCATGCTCAATGGTACAGCCGTCTTCGATGTACACCGGTTCGACGATCGTCGCGCCTTCACCCAGCGTAGCGGGGCGACGGGCCCGTCCCTTCTCGAGCATCGTACGGTTGGTATCGAGGAGCGTCTCGAGCTGGCCGGCGTCGTACCACCCGTCGACATCCACGACTTTGATCTTGGCGCCGTGATCGATCATGTACTGAAAGGCATCCGTGAGATACCACTCACCCTTGTTGGGCGCGGTGGTGAGCACATGGTCGATGCCTTCGTACAACAGCTTCCAGTTCTTGATGTAGTACAGGCCGATGTTGGCACGCTTGGAGATCGGCTCTTTCGGCTTCTCGACGATCTTCGTCATGTGGCCATGTACGTCGGTGACCACGACGCCGAAGCGCTGGTAGTCCTCGACTTCCTTGGTCCAGATAATGCCGTCGTCGTCGCTGTCCTTGATAATGGTCAGGTCGGCATCGAAAATCGTATCGACGAAGATGATCAGCAGGGGCTGATCAGCGAACGGCTTCGCCAGCGCCACGGCGCCTGCGGTGCCGTCCTGCACCGCCTGTTCGATGAACACACTCGGGATGTCATACGTCGTTCGCGCATACGCTTCGACTTTGTCCTTGAGGTGTCCGGTGATGTACACCACCTGCTCCACATCGCCGAGCTTGAGCACGTCGTCCATGACATAGCTCATGACCGGGCGGCCGGCGACCTTCAGCATCGGCTTCGGCGTGACATGCGTGTGCGGACGAAGGCGCGTGCCTTTCCCGGCGAGGGGGATGATGACCTTCATGTCGAATTCGGTCCCGAGTGGGGGGTGAGTCGGGGGCGGCTGCAGATCGACGCAAGATGGAGAACGGCGCCGTCCTCGGGGAGGGGCGGCGCCGTACGAAGTGCTGCGGAGTCAGGGCAGATCAGCCCGTGAGGAGCGGCCAGCGCGTCAGGGGGCGCTGGTGCCCTCACGGCCGTACCGATCCTTGAGCCTGACGATGTCATCTATTTCCGGCGTGCTGGCTTCCAGCACATCACAGTCGGTAATGGCTTCCATGTAGTGGATCGTGCCCGGCGTGATCCGGAACGACTGACCGGCGGTAAGCGGCTGGTCCTGCAGCTCGGCTTCCCCCGGCAGCTGCACCCAGTACTTCATTTCGCCCTGCAGCAGATAGACCGTTTCGTCCTTCCGCTCGTGGTACTGCACGGACAAGGCCTGTCCGGCCGTGATGTGCAGGATCTTGCCCACGTACCGATCGGTGTGGGCCCAGATCGTCTCGTGCCCCCACGGTTTCGGCACATGCCGGACTTCGACGCGACCACTCATGCAACGCTCCTGAATCGTAGACGAGACCGGCCTTCGGCTCCATTGGTCGGAACCGCCCAAGTATTGGTACACCAGCCGGGTACTTCATGAATGGGATGACCGGCCGGATTTGAATCGGGGGAGCGCACGGCAGTGCACTCCCCCTTTCCTTCACGCAACGCGCTGGGCAAGATCACACGCGAGAGGCACCCATGCGACGACGCAACAGGGCGAGCTTCCGACGCAGCGAGCCGTCCATCACCGTGTCGCCGATGCGGACCACCACACCGCCAAGGATGCTCGGATCGACGGCGAGGTGCGGCACCACCGTCTTGCCAACAATGGCGGACAGGCGCTTGCCGATCTCGTCGCGCTCCTCGTTACCCGTTTCACGTGCCACGGTGACGCGGGCGTGCACGATACCAGCTGAGGCGTCGAGCAGCGTGTCATACTCGTTGGCGACGATCGGGATGAGCAGCTGCCGGCGGTTCTTCACCAACTGTAGCAGGAAGCGCAGGAACAGGCGTGGCACACGATCGCCGAGCGCCTTGGTGAGTACTGCCGCCTTTTGGTCGGCCGCGATGCGCGGCGACTCAAGAAAGCGAAAGAGCGTGATGTCGGTTTCGATCGCGTTGGCGATCTGCCGGAGCATCGTGCCCCACCCCGTGGGATCCTCGGCTTTGCGCGCGAGGGTCAGCAGCGCCTCGGCGTAGTTACGGGCGACCGATTCGCCCTGCACGCCGGCCGGCATCAGCGCGTACCCTTCGCGCCGTCGAGCGACGCCAGGAAGTTCTCAACGATCTTGCGGTTGCCGGCCGAATCGAGGTTCTGCTCGATCACGCGCGACGCACCCGCGATGGCGAGGTCGATCGCTTCGGTGCGTAGGGCGGCAATAGCCGCCGCCTTCTCGCCCTCGATCGCACGACGCGCCTGCTCGATCATCTCTTCCTGCTGCGACTTCGTGAGCGCGAGGAGATCGGTGCGCATCTTTTCGGCCGTGGCGCGACTGTCAGCAACGATCTGCTGCGCGTCGGTGCGGGCGGTTTCGAGATGGGCCTTCTGCTGCGCGAGCAGCGACTCGGCCGCGGCACGATCGCGCTTGGCGCCTTCGATCGCGTCTTCGAGTGCCTTTTCACGTGCCTCGACGGCCGCGAAGATGGGCTTGAAGGCGAACTTTGAAAGGACGACGAGCAGCAGGACGAAGATGACCAGCGTCCAGGCCATCACGCCGAGATTCGGGTCGAGCAAGTTCGGCGGGCCACCTTCGGCGGCTTCCGACGCAAAAGCCGGAGACGCGGTGACGGCAAGCAGGGCAGCTAGCGCGCCGATACGGCGAGCGGAAAGAGCGAGCATGGAGAGGTCCACGAGAAGAAAGAGAGTGCGGCGGGGCGCCCGGATGGACGCCCCACGCGCGAACACGTTAGAACGTGATCTTGCCCTGGATTTGGAAGCCGATCACGACGCCGAACAGCGCGGCGCCTTCAATGAGCGCGGCGAAAATGAGCGCGGCGGTTTGGATACGACCCGCGGCTTCTGGCTGACGCGCCATGCCCTCAACGGCCGAACCACCGATGCGGCCAATGCCCATGCCGGCGCCGATCACGGCACCACCGGCCGCAATGCCGGCGCCGATCATAGCAAGGCCCTTCGAATCCTGAACAACGGGCGCGACTGCCTGGAGGAGACCCATGATTTCCATCGTAACACTCCGAAAATGATCGTTGAGAAATGCACTCCCGACAGCGGTATCAGATACCGCGCTTCCCGTCAGCGGGCCGAAGCCCAACGGGAATCACCGATCGCTCGATCGGCTACGTCTCTCGGAGGCGGTGGGAGGACCCGCCACGAGAGTCCCCATACTTTTTAGTGGTGCGCTTCGCGGATCTGCCCGATGAACACGCACGCCAGCAGCGTGAAGATGAAGGCCTGCAGGAAGCTCACGAACAGTTCGAGCATGCTGATGGCCGTCGCCATGAGAACCGGTACGCCGGCCAGCGCCCACGATTGGAACGCAAAGATGAGGCCGACGAGCGCGAGGAACACGATGTGTCCGGCGGTCATGTTCGCAAACAACCGGATCGTGAGCGCGAACGGCTTGGAGATCTTGCCCACCATTTCGACGGGCGACATGACGAAGAACATCACGACGCGCACGACGATCGGCAGCTCCTTGTTCCAGTAAAAGAGCGTATTCAGGTAGCCGAGGCCATTGGCGCGGATGCCCGCGATTTCCACGACGATGGCCGTGATGATCGCCAGCGTGGCGGTCACGGCGATGTTGCCGGTGGCCGTCGAGCCGTACGGGATCATCCCGAACAGATTGCAGGTGAGGATAAAGAAGAACAGCGTGAGTGCGAACGGCACGAAGGCCTCGCCGTGATGGCCGACGTTGGGCAGCACGACTTCGTTGCGCAGGTACAGCGCCATGGCTTCCATGGCCCCGGCGAAGCCCTTGGTGCGGCCGTCGGTGTCGTGCTGCTTGCGCGACGTCGAGGCGGCGCTGATCAGGACGACGGCAACGAGCAGGGCGGCCGCCAGCATGAACACCACATGCTTGGTGGGCGAGAGATCGACTTCGATGCCGCCGATGTGCACCGGCGCGAACTTGGGGAGCTCGATCTCTTTCGCGAGGTGGCCATTGAGCCACGGGATTTCGAGGTGCGAGCCATCGGTAATGTGCGGCGTGATGAAATCCACCGGACCGGCCGCCGGCGTAGCCGGAGCATGTTCGGCGGATTCCTGCGCACTCAGCGCAACGGGCGCGAGGGCGAGGAGCACGGCACAGGACAACGAGCGGAGCATGGACTGCATCCGAATCAGGTCTTAGTGAGCGTTCAGAAAGATCGGCTCGATCACCGTCGAGACGAAGTAGAAAACAACCAGAGACATCAACGCGGGGGTGGACGGCAACCCCAACGCCTTGGCACCCAGGACAGCCCAGAACGCCACCGTGGCGAACCGCAGCAGCACCCCGAGTCCCCACCCCGCGATGACCTGCGTGCGCGCTACCAGCAACGCGATCGCGAAGGTGAACGTCTGCACGATCACGGCGAGCCACGCACTGGCGCGCACCGCACCGGCCGACGCGGGGTCAGTCCAGACGAACTGCTGCATGATGAATGCAGCCCCCAGCACCAGCGTGACCTGCGCCGCCGTAAAGCCGAGCAGAGCACGGAACATTCGATTGGGCGTAACACGATCAGTCGTCATAGCTTCGGCAACGTATCGGTGTCGTCCGTGATACGTGAGCCGGTCGGCTTCATCAGCCGCCGATAACTCGCGTAGAATATCCCTCCCCCACCCACGAACAGCCCACCCAACACGAACAGCGGCGACGTGTCGAACCGGCGGTCGAGCCACGTGCCGGCGTACACGCACAACAAGATGGACACGAAGAACTGCACCCCGAGGCCGGCGAGCGCCCACGGCGAGTGCTCTCCGGGCGGCGTCGAGCGGGGTTTCGGTGTCCGCGGTTCCTCATCCA